>Ga0233425_10005131_pt1 | contig 21092 bp, 12 predicted proteins | sample Watercolumn_Towu_2_FD_181712 | JGI IMG/M metagenome (GOLD analysis project Ga0233425, IMG submission 181712) | Freshwater microbial communities from Lake Towuti, South Sulawesi, Indonesia - Watercolumn_Towuti2014_140_MG | ecosystem: Environmental > Aquatic > Freshwater > Lake | place...
CGCGCTTATATCATGCACGGCTTTCTCAATATGCCTCAGCCTACAAAATTGTGGTATTGGGGACCAATGTTCCGTCATGATCGGCCACAGGCCGGCCGTTATCGCCAATTTCACCAAATTGGCTTTGAAACCTTTGGCACTAATGATCCCTCTACTGATGCGGAATTAATTTTGGTAGCCTTTAATTTTTTTAAAGATTTAGGTTTACCGGTAGAGATAAAAATCAATAGTATTGGTACTCCCGCTGAACGCAATAATTATAAAAATGAATTAGTCAATTACTATCGTAGCAAGCGTTCTTACCTGTGTGATGAATGCAAACAGAGAATTTCCAAAAATCCTCTACGGCTGCTTGATTGTAAAGAAAGCGGCTGTCAGAGCGTCAAAGAAGATGCTCCACAGATTATCAATTGGTTGGGGCAGGAAAGCAAAAATCATTTTATGAAGGTATTAGAGTATCTAGATGTTTTGGAAATTCCCTATCAGCTTGATCACACTCTGGTGCGCGGTTTGAATTATTATACCAATACCGTCTTTGAGGTTTATGCTGCTGATTTGGGCGAGGGGTCACAAAGCGCGCTTGGTGGCGGTGGCCGCTATGATCTGCTGGTAGAGGAAATGGGCGGCCGTCCCACACCGGCGGCGGGGATGGCGCTTGGCTTAGAGCGGACAGTCTTGGCGCTAAAACAATATAATGAAAAAAATAATAAAGATTTGGTAAAAGTGCCCACTGATGCCTTTGTTGCTCAATTAGGCGAAGAAGCGAGACGGGTGACTCTTAAATTGATCAATCAATTGCGCGGACAGGGCGTCAAGATTGCTTTTAATTTTTTCAAAACTTCTTTAAAGAATCAAATGGAATTGGCCGATAGTTTGAAGGCGCCATTGACAGTGATTGTTGGTCAAAAAGAAGTGCAAGATGGTACGGCTATCATTCGCGATATGGAGTCTGGGATTCAAGAAATAGTGGATCAAAAAAAGCTAGTTACGGTCTTAAAAAGAAAGTTAGGTCGATTTGACGAGAAGCGTTAAATAGTATATAATTATGGTAGCATTTAGGTGCTTTTTAATTCTTAATTTGAAAGCGGAGGTGAATAATTGTGTCCGAGATTAAACGTCGGAAAAATGAATCTTTTGAATCATATATGCGCCGCGTCAAAAAGCGCTGGCAACAGTCTGGTAAAATTTTACAGGTAAAGAAGATTCGTTATCACGAAAGAGAAAAAAGTCGCAACATGCGTCGCAAAAGTGCGTTGCACAGTCTCAAAGTAGCTGGCAAGATGGAGTATCTTAAAAAGATCGGTCGGTTGCCAGAAGATAGTAAGAAAAGATAAATTTTTTTGGCCATTGTCCCATGCTTCAATGGATTTCAAAAAATAAAATCAGCGTCTTAAAGGCCGTCACTATATTGGGGGTAATTTTAGTGGCGGTTTTTTTGATTCCTAATTTTACTTTGGCTCAAAGTATAGCTAATCCTGACAGCTCATTAAAACAGGGATTACAAGTAATAGAACAGCCACTTGGCCTGCCGGCTTTTGATATTCGTTTAATCATCGCTAGAATTATTAGGGTGGCTTTGGGATTGGTTGGTATTGTTTTGGTTGGTCTGATTATTTATGCCGGCTATCTCTGGATGACCGCCGCCGGCAACGAGGAGCAAATCGCTCAGGCCAAAGCCACTATCCGTAATGCCGCGATTGGTTTGGCAATTATTTTGAGTGCTTATTCTATCGTTTCCTTTATTATTAGTTTACTCGGCATACCACCTGGCACTACTGAGACCAAGACTACTACCGAAGTCACTGATAATTACAATTTTACCGGTAGTGGCGCTTTGGGCAAGGTGGTCAAAGATCACTATCCAGCCCGTGATCAAAAAAATATTCCGCGCAATACCAAAATTGTCATTACTTTCAATAAGCCAGTTTATTTGCCAAGTTTTATTTACGATACCAATAAGAGCGGCAAACTAGGCGATTGTATTAATATTGATAAAGATACATTTAATTGGAACAAAGATTGTGATCACGTCACTTCCACTATTGTGGCTGGCAATCCTCCGCAGACCAAATTATCTGATGATTTTATCAATGTCAGGCGAGCCGATAATGGTCAATCAATAGCCGACTTGGTAGTCTTGGCTTCGGCTAGTACAGTCAATAATGTCACCGGCATCTTTACAATTGTGATCAAACCAATTACCGATGTAAATAGTAGCAATGGCGGCAATCTCGGATCAGATACCGCCGATGTCGCCTATACTGTACGTCTGGGTAAAGGCATTTTAGAAGATAACGCCACCAATAATTATCCTTCCATCTTTGATAAACAAAAAATCGGCAATGATTTTTATGTCTGGCAATTTACCTGTAACAACTCCATTGATCTTACTCCGCCGCAGGTGGTGTCTATTTTTCCTCAAAGTGGCAAAACCGAACCGCGTAATAGCGTTATCCAAATATTTTTTAGCGAACCAATTGATCCTACGGGGTTGCAGGGTCAATTTGATGTTGTAGCTAATCAAAAATATTTTGCCGCTCCTAAGAATTCTTCGTATCAGTTTGTCTATTTAAAAAACGATAAGCAAGTTTTGCCAAGCGGTAATTTTAATTTAGTTAATAATTATCAGACTTTGGAGTTTACTCCGTCACAAGAATGTGGCGCTAATGCCTGTGGTGACAAGATCTTTTGTTTAAATGCTGATAATTATAATCTGCTATTACAAGCGGCCAAAACTTTTCCTGGCAATTTTCAATCCAAGCCATTTAGCGGGATTGCTGATCTATCCGGCAATGGTCTAGATGGTAATAAAGATAATAAGCCACAGGTAGCCACTACCACCTTGCCGGTTTTTGACACCTGGAAACAGCCGGACAATTATTATTGGAATTTTGGGATAGAAGATTCCATTGATGCGACTTCGCCATATCTGCTGAGTATCAGTCCGGCCATAAATACGAGTTATGTTGCCAAAGATCAGCCAATTGCCATGGATTTTAGCAAGAAATTACGCGCCGAATCAGTTTATTACATAGATTTAGATGAATATCCCAAAAATGTAGTAGCCGGTAAACCTTGGGTTCCTATCTGGCACGTCCCAGCCATTACTTTTGATGGTCAGTCGGTCTTCTTGAAACACGGATTATTTCTGGACACTGAATTTTATATGCCCATAGTGACTTCATCGGTGCAGGATGTGCATTTTAATTGTTTTTATCCCGGCCTTGGTCCCAATGATGGTCCGACCAATTCGGCGGAGAATGCCAATATTACGGCTTCTAATTGTGATCTGACTAAAAAAGATGCTACTTGTTGTGCGGTAAAAAGCAGTGGTGAAGATTTTTGTTGTAATGGTCAACCCGCTTCTGTATCAGCCGCTACCTGTTTTCAAAATGTCTTAAAGACCAAACAAATTATCAATTAATTAGCCCATGAGAAATCATTTAAAAAAAATATTTTTTATCAGCGCCAGCTTTATTATATTGTTGGTCGGTTTTTGGTTTTTTAGAGATATTGCCAACGCCCAGACCATAGATTTGGGTTTAAAGCCAGTGGCGGCGACTGGATTGCCGACAACTGATATTCGTACCATTATCGCCAATATTATTAAAGTAGCTTTGGGTTTGCTTGGGATAGTGGCCGTAGGACTGATGCTTTACGCGGGATTTGAATGGATGACTGCCGGCGGTAATGAAGAACAAATTGGTACTGCCAAGAAGATAATGGTCAATGCCGCGATTGGTCTGGCAATTATTTTGAGCGCTTATACGATTGTGAGTTTTGTGATGAATAAATTATTGGAAGCGACTGGCGGAATTACATCTGATCAAAAATGTCAGGCACAAATAAAAGCTGGCGGTAAAAATTGCGATGGTGATTGCCCGGCTTGTCCGCCCTGTCCGCCTGGGGAAGATTGCAGTGTCAAAGCTCCGTTTTATTTAAAACAAAAACCAGTTGGCGGCAATGTTTGTATTAGGAACTATCACCCCGTATTTATTTTTAGCAAAGCGGTAGATTTAGCTACTTTGAGTGGACATATCGTGATAGTTGACGCGTTATCCACTTCTACCGTAGTAGTGGGTACCTGGCAAGCGGTGGCTAATAACCCCCAGGCAGCCGCTTTTTACGTCAATGGCGGTTGTGGTAATTTGTCAGCCAATGATTGTTTCCCCAAAGATTCAAAATTCCAGATTCAATTTAAACAAGCGGATAAAATTTTAAGCTCTGATGGACAAAGTTTGCAGTGCGGCTTTGGCGGTGCAAACTGCAACTCAATTGACTTTACCACCGGCGCCAATGTGGACCAGCAAGCTCCCAAGATTAAAATTTTACTACCGGTAAGCGGTGATGCTTTTGGTCTGGGTAATTTAGTGCCAGTTAAAGTGCACTATGACGATGATGGTGGTCTGCAAAATTTATTGCTTAATGTTGACAATAACTTTTTTGCTAGTGCGCCGTCTAGCATCGCTTCTTGCGCGACTAGTAGCGACGTCACGATCAATTGGCAGACTAATAATTTTAAGCTTGGCAATCACAATGTGGAAACCGTCGGATTGGATTGGTCAGCTAAATCCGGTAAAGACAATATTACCGTTAATTTAAAACCTGCCCACTGTTTTAATAATAAATTAGATCAAGATTTAGGAGAAAAATTTACCTCAGCTAGCGGTGATTGTGGCGGTGAGTGTGGAGCGTGTGCTAATGATAAGTGCTACAAAGATAGCGATTGTGCTAGTGGTTTTTGTCAGACAAAAGATAACAAACCAAAAGATGGCACTAATGAAGGAATTTGTGTTGATAAAACTAGAATTGATGATTTTTCTCCTTATGATGGCGCGCCCGGCGATTATGTCTCAGTTTTTGGTAAATATTTTGGTACCACTACCGGCAAAGTTTATCTTAGTTCGCCCAAAAATAATGAGTGGATAGAAGCGCCAGTGGTCAATTGTGGCGCCGGTTTTAAAAATTGGACAGATAATCAAATAATTGTTTCAGTGCCGGTTGGAACGGCGGTTAGTGGTCCACTCAAATTGGTCACCGCCCTTGGTGGTGTTAACGGTACTGATATTACCACTGATAATTGGGGACCAAAACCCGGTGGTGATAATGGTAATTTTAAGATCTCTAATGTTGCTCACCCCGGCATTTGTTTGGTTAATCCCAATCATGGTACTACTGGAATCAATGTAATCTTAGCCGGTAAAGGATTTGGTTTGCAAAATGTTGGTGGACAGGATTTTGTTCGTTTTCAAGAAGTAAAGTCAGCAATTGTAAATTGGGCGGAATCGGCTATTAATACGATTGTGCCATCTGGTTTGGCTAATGGCGATTTTCCAATCCAAGTGGTCAAAAATAATGTTGTGAGCAACGGGGTAAAATTCCAAGTGGAAGGTTCCAATACTAGCGACCCCATCATTTCTTCTTTGAGTGCTTCTAATGTGGTTTATAAAGATTATCTCACTATCTATGGTAAGAATTTTGGCACGGCCGGTAATGTGATTTTTAAGTTAAATGGCATTGATCAATCCTATATTGGTGAGACTTCTTTCCCTGCTCAGTGTAGCGGTTTTTGGAAAGATAATCAGGTGATAATAAAAATCCCGGCTAATACTGGATTGGGTTCCTTTTCGGTACAGATAGAGCGCAAAAATCCTAATAATGCGATTAGTCAAATTGACAAGAATTTTTTTGTCAATATCAATGCCGGCTCGCCGGCTCCTGGAATCTGTGGTATCGACCCGGCGTCGGCACCAATTCCATTTGCCAAAGATCAAGTAGTGACTATTTATGGTGATAATTTTGATTTGGATAAGAATGATAATGTCTATTTCTGGAAAGCCGGCGGTGAGCCATTTAATAGTGATAAACTATCGGTCGCGGCAGTGAAATCGGTGGATGCCAAAGGTCAAGTGCTTACAACTATACCCTCAAATGACGTGGTCTCAGGAGATGTCTATGTTATGGATTTAGCCAGCAAAAAGAAAAGTAATACGATAAAATTCTCGGCCTTTGATTGTGCCAAAAATAATAATACTTGCAGTGACGCTGAGACTAAGTGTTGTGCCGCTGGCGTCCAGAGCGGGATGTGTGTGCCAAAAGATAAAATTTGTGTTGGTGAGAAAAAGAGCAGTGGTTATTCGTGGTTATTTGCTACTGGTGGGATAGTCTCAGTACCGCAAGTAGTAGAGCGTTGCAATGCCGGCACTGACAATGGCGACAATTTGCCGTCACCCGCCCCATCTATCATTTGGAATAAGGATGGCAATAGTGATGCCAATCAGGTCTGTCAAACGGCTTTGGTTAATTTAGAATTTTCCGCTTTGATTGATCAGAATTCAGTTAATGCCAATAGCGTCAAAGTTTTTACTTGTGATTTGGTAAATGGTAATAATTGTAAAAATGCTAAACCAATTAATAATTTATTGGCCCCTTCCAGTTTTGTTTTGCAAAATAATAAAAGTTTAAATATCAGTCTGCTTAATAATCAAAAATGGTCGCCCAATACCTGGTATCAAGTGGCTTTGCAAAATACCATTAAGTCGGTCGTCTTAAAGGATAAATTAAGTAATCCTATCCAATTTAATTTGGCCGCCACTAGGCCCTGTGATAATGGTAACGCCTATTGTTTTGTCTTTAAGGTGGGGGAGGGGGATTGCAAGATGAGTAAAGTGATTATCAACCCCAATAAATTTTGGACCAATGTTTTGGAAGCGCCGATTAAATATCGCACGGCCGGTGGTGATGCCTATGATCTAACTTATATTGGCAATGGTCTAAGCACGCAGCATTGTATTTTGATGAACGTATCGGCTTTTGCCTGGGATTGGGCGCCAAAAGAAACCGACTATGTCAAGCGTCTAAATATGTTTGGTGACAATAATCGGTTTTCTCAGTTTGGCGCCAAAGCCAATACCGTGGGGATTGGTTTGCCAAGTGATTCAGTGACTATTAGTGCAACTGCCTCAGCCGACAAGAATTCCTATACGGGCAATAGCGCGCTCACCATTGATTTGTCCAATCCCAAAGTGGTAGACTATGCTCCAAAATGTTTGGAGGCCTGTACTAATGCCGAAGTTTTGGCCAGATTTAATGTCAGTTTGTCTGATAAAAATATTTCTCCGAATGCGACTGCACTATCATTTAGTAAGTGTCTAGATGAAAATTGTTTGGCTTTAGTAAAAGTAAATAATATCAAACCAAAAGTAGATAGCCTGCAAATAGGTGACCGTACTGTACTTAGAATTTATAATACTGATCCTGAGCAGACTCTTGATCCCAATTCTCAATATTTGGTAGTTTTGTCTGTTACTAGTACGCCAGACAAAAATAGTCCTAATCAAATTTGGTCTTTGGCCAAAGCCAATGATCCTTTGAGTTTTTCCAAGCCGTTTAATGAGAAGTTTACTTGGAGATTCCGTACCAAAAAAGAAGCCTGCCTGATTGATAAAGTTCAAGTTACTCCGCAATTATTTGATGCGCAAAAATTAGATGACCGCGCGGTATTTTCGGCTGGCGCTTACTCTTCCCCGGATTCTTGTAGTATCAGTGGTCAAAAATTAAATCCTTGGAAGTACAATTGGGCTTGGTCAAGCAGTGATTTGGCCGTCGCTAAATTGCAGGACTTTAAAGTTTTAGGTTTTAGTCCTTATTGTAGTGTTAATTGTGTATTAAAAGGCAGTGATTTACCAAGTGGAGATAATGAATTATATCCAGTTTGTGGCAATGGCAAAATGGAAGCCGGTGAAGATTGTGATCCACCTAGCAAAGATAAAAATTGCAGTTTAAATTGTTTGCTAATCAACAAGACCAAGAAAGGTTCAAAACCGACTGCGGAAGCCAAAGATATCAATGCTTCAATTTGTGGTAATGGCCTGCTTGGTGTAGATGAAGATTGTGATTTGGGTATCGCTTCTAATTTTAGCTCACCCACTTCTTCATTAAATTGTTCTAGTAATTGTCTGCACCTTGGTTCCTATTTGTCATCTGCTTGGTGTGTCAACGATTCGGCCGTTTCTGGTTTTTCGCAGACTGAAATTAATTCTGCTTGTAAAAATTCTTATAGTCGTTGTGGTGATGGTAAGGTGGATCCTAATGAAGATGACGGCTGTGATGCTGGCGGAGGGATGCACGCGCTTGATTGTGATGATTATTGTCTGAAAAAAGCGCAGTGTAACAAAGGTGAACAAGGTTGTAGTGATGGCAAGTTATCAGGTTCTTCTTTGTTGTATTTAGCACCATCCGTTTGTGGTGATGGAGTGTTGGGAGCAGGTGAAAGTAGTAAATGTGATGGCAATCCAGCAAAATTGATTATTAAAGCCTTAAACACAGGCAATCCCTGGGTGTTGGCTTTAGGCCAGGGAGGAGGCATACCTCAGGGCAATCCGCCGGTGCAGTTTAGCAATATCTCAGCAGTGGTAAATAATAAGACCGGGATAGGTAAATATCAGGTACAATGTGGTTTTCAAACCGATTCCGAATGTGTTGGTAAATATAATGATGATAATAAGGGTGTAGCCAATGACTCTTGCTGTTATAATCGTTCTAAATTACTAAGTGTGTATCCTGGTAATACTAGTTTACCACCAGCGGCTAATATCTGTATAAATACTTATATTGAGGCCAAGTTTGATGCTGTGATTGATCAAAATACTTTGTCGGGCAATGTAATTTTGGCTAAATATGATGATAAAGCCGCCGCTTGCGCGGTTGGGACGCAGGAAGTGAGCAATAGTTTGATTGCTAATGTAATGAATAATCAGAACTTAGCTTGGTATCAAAAAGTTTGGTACAAGGTTGTTATCTGGATGAAAGTTATCTTTGGTGGTCAGGGAGCACAAGCTAGTGTCTGGTGCAGTGGTGCCGATATTGCTGATGCCAATGTCGTCCTTACCTCAGATAACAGTTCTAAAATAGTTCTTACTTTAACCAAACCATTATCCACATCTACTAAATACGCAGTCGTCTTAAAGCCTGGCATTAAAGACACCAAAGGAGTGCACATCAATGTTTTGTCTAATGGCAAACCGTTTGGCTGGCAATTTGTGACTGGGCAGAATATTTGTGAAGTGTCTAATATTAAGATTGATCCCAATCAATATTATTTCTCGGCGGCCAATGTTTCTGCTCAATTTACTGCCCAAGCTTCCACCCAAAACGGTCAATTGATTCAGCCGGTGAGTGGTTATAGCTGGGAATTTGCCTGGGGGCCGCTTGGTAGCCCGATTGTGGCCGTAAGTAATACTACTAGCACAGTCAATACCATTAAATCTCAAAATAAAAATGGTGAAGTGGATGTCCATGCGGCCGCTAATATCACCGAAAATAAATTTACCAAGCAGACTGGCTTAGTGGGTACTGGCCGATCTCATATTATCGTATTTTTGTGTGAAAATCCGTGGCCGCCCAAGCCATTTTCGGCCAATAATCCCACAGCCAATGCCATTTTTCCATATGAAGATAAGCAGGGGAATAATGATAATTTTAATTTAGCTCTCAATGCTTTTGATAATACCATTATTCCTGGCAGTCAGGTGGTGAGTAATGGTTATTTCAATTTCAGCACTTATTATTGTGCGGATAATGGTGCCTCAGGAAGTACAGTTGACGATCTACCTTATTTGAAAGCGGCTGTTCAATTTAACAAGGAAGTGCTGGGTGCCACCTCTACCGCCAAGGGAGTATGCAGTGATAATGCTACTAAGATTTGTGATGCTGATAGTGACTGCGCTCTAAAACAATATAGTATCTACGGCAATGTATTTACCCTACCAGTTTCTTCGCCGCAGTCTATTTGTGTAGTTGATTTTGATTTGAGTGGGACATCGCACGGATATTATTTTGATTCCACCACTGGACAGCCACTAAATTGTGCTAATAATGCTGATTGCACTTCTGTTAAAAATACCTCTTATTACACCAATACTCAAGCCGTAGGGGTATCTTGTAAAAGTATTGCCGGTAGCAATCATGTACTCATCAATAATTCTTGTACCAAAGATGTCATTGCTTATAACGCTCTCAAACGTTTTATCTTTACTAATGATAAAAATAATGATGCTATTGGCATTCAGATATTGCCCAATCCCAAACATCTGACCGCCAGACAGTGGTTTAGCCTAAGTAAAAATGAGGGCGGCCAAGGGTTTGTCGGTAATTTGCAGGATCTAAAAATTGACGGTTATGATGCAGTGAGTAATGGTAATAATATTTATGTCAACGCTCTCAATTATTCACCATCCTCAGCCAATATTCCCAATAATGGCAATCTCTATACCAATACTTATTTGTTTAGCATCAATGATGGTGCTAGTAGTGAAAGTAAAAAAGTGTTTGATCAGCTGATTAGCAATTTGAAGTTTAATATCAACCTTACCAATTATGGCTATTGTGGCAAAGATATCAATAATCCCAGCGACGTAACGCCTTGCGTGTCAGATTTTGATTGTAGCGGTGGAGAAGTATGTGCGGTACAAAAAGACAAAATGCAAAGATTTTTTGAGAGATTGCAAAATATGAGCACGATTGAAAAAGGTCTGTCTACTTATTTTACTAATCACAATTCTACCTACCCTGATTTGAAAGCTGGCACCTATCTCACCGGGCAGAGTATTAGTACGTGGCCATCATGGTCGCTACTAGGCAATGCGATTGGTAGTTTGTTCCCCACTGATCCAATCAATAAATTGGGCCCAGCTGGAACATGTGAGGTAGCCACCGGAGTGCAGTGTTTGCAAGATATAGATTGCGCCAATCAAGTGCCGCAGAATCAGAAATGTATTTTACACGATCCTATCACTGGCTGGAGCACAGATAATCAACGATTTAGTTTTTCTTGCGCGGCCAATTCCTTGGCTTACCGCTATCTAGCTACACTTAGCACTAGCAGTGCCGCCAGTGGTGCGTCGGATTACTCTGTTCGTTTGAAGTTTGAAGATTTTGGTTTAAATATTTTAAATAAAGTAGCCCTCTATAATGATTTTATTCCCGCCGCTTCACAAAAACATTTTGTTTTGGAGAGTGCCACCGGTATCTGTAATGCAGATAAGGAAATTTCTACTATCAATACCGGAGTATGTGGTGATGGAAAATTAAATTTAAACAAAGGGGAACAATGCGATCCGCCCGGCAGTTTGCAATATAATTTGCAAGATTGTAATAAATTTGGTGTTACCTCTTCCACTCCGCTAAGCGTGCAACAGTGCTCAGCGACTTGTCAGTGGCAAGCGGCGGCCCCGACTACCTGTGGTAAAAAATTGAGTAAATGCGGCGATGGGGTAGTGCAAATCGGCGAAACCTGTGATGAAGGAGTATTAAATAATAAGTATGGTCATTGCAATTCCAGTTGTAGTGGTTACACCAGTTTTTGTGGCGATGGAAAATTGGATAGTAAAAATGAAGTTTGTGATGTCGGGATATCCAATAGCGGCTGGTGTGTCACTGGTATAAATTTTGCCAAGTCATGCTTATCAGATAATGATTGTAAAATGTTTGGGACAACCCAAAGTCAACAGGGCAGTTGTTTCTTATTAAAGGATAGTAAAAGCAAATATTCCTTGTCAGCTGGCGATTCTTGTAACTGGGATTGCCAGAAAACTGGTCCTTTCTGCGGTGATGGGGCAGTGCAAAAAGAATTTGGCGAGGAGTGTGATGGTGATCAATCTTGCAGTATTGCCGGAGTGACCGGCAATAGATTTTGTAATGCCAAATGCCGCTGGCAGAATAATTCGGCAATTCTCTATTATAAATTTGATGATGTTTATTGGTCCGATAAAACTTATTTGCCAAATTCTGCTTCCACTACCGGTTCTAAATTTTCCGATTACAAAGCCTATTGTAGCGGTAATGCTAGCACCGGTTCTTGTCCCTTGATAGTTGATTCGGTGACGGCCGATAAACATCAAGCCCTCTATTTTAATGGTACTAGCAACTATCTCACTATTGATCATCAGCCTACTTTTGATGTCAAACAATTAACCATTTCCACTTGGATCAATGTGGCCACCTCGAGCGCATCGGATTGGTATGCTTTCTTCTCTAAGCAGGATGTTTCTAGTCCAAAACAACCAAAACGAGATTATGACTTCATTTTTCACACTAATACCAGTGGGGGAATAGATAATGTTGGTCTCTCTTCTAGAAATTGGATAGATAATACTCATCAGGATCAGATTTTTGGTGATACTTATGTTACTGCGCCCGCTAATAAAGTCTGGTTTTCTACAGGGGAATGGCATTTCTTGGCCGTCACTATGGATTTAAATCACGTCGCCAAGTATTATTTGGATGGTGGATTGATTGGTAGTGATCAGGGGATAGGTACTACGACTGTTGCCAATGGTAATTATGCGATTTGGATTGGCCAAGGGGACAAGGATAAATTTTTTAAAGGAATGCTAGATGAAATTCAATTTTATGATCGCGCCCTGACAGCTGATGAGATTAAAGATTTATATCAAAATAGTCAGAATTTCTGTGAGGCCAAGATCACGGTAGCCGCTGAGATACCGCCGCCAAATTGTGGCAATAGCAAGATAGAGGTGGGAGAAGTCTGTGACACCGGAGTCAAAAATGGCGTCACTTGTACACCATCGTATAGTAAATCCTGTACTTACTGTTCGGCCAAGTGTGATGCGGTTATTACGATTAATCAATTGGGTTTTTGTGGAGACGGCATAGTTAATGGTCCGGAAAAATGCGATGTGGATCAGACGGATGATAAAATTTATGCCTCGGCCACTTCTACTGGCACTGGTGCGTTTGGGTTAAGTACCTGGCCTGATAAATCAGTTGGTAATGGAAGTGGTTTTTGGGTATATCCTTGTGATTTAGAAAACAATACCACCCTTAATTTAAGCAGTTTGGATTGGTATAACCAGAAATCATTTAGCAAATTGGTCGGAAAAATTGGTGCCAAATCTTGCGGCAATAGTTGCAGTAGTATTCAAGATAATTGTGTAGCTTGTGGTCTCAAACAAGGTGGCGGTGTATCAATTGCCGGCACAGCCATCAATGCTCTTGATCCAAATTCTAGCGATCCACTGCTAGCGGATAGCCAAGATCATGATGGGACAATAGATTTGTATTATGTTGGCAAAGATGACAAATATAGTGGTACTGGTTTTAGCTCCGTATCTGAAGATGGCAAGCAAGTATTTAGAGTGGCTTATAATTATTATACTCAGGGTAACGCTTTTAGTAGTTTTGTACTGCATCCGGCCAACCCAACACCTAATGAAACCGATCCGGCAAAAAATCACAGCAATCTAACCGCTCTTATTAACAGCAGTGCAATTTGTTCTGATAACCAACAAGTGCGATCTTATCGTTTAGCCATCAATGACGATCGTTCGTTTGACCACATGCTTGATTTTCCAGTATTTGGATCTGCTCCTTCTAGTACTTATAATCTTATACTTTCTCCGGTAATAGAGCTTTCTAAACGACCAACAGATTTGCGCGTAGTAGTGAGTTGGGTAGGGAACAGTCAATTTAGTAGCGGCTTTTTAGTGCCGACTATTGGGAAACAAGAGGGTGCAAGTATGCCTAATTCTACGGCCACTGGTATTGGTTATTATAATCAAAATAATACCGCTGGTATTTGGTACCATCAGTATGCCTATAAAAATACTACTAATGTTGAATCTTTTACTATCAACACTTCAGCTATGACTAGCGATTACTATGCTTTCTATGTTCGCTCTAATTCAGGAGGAATAAATAATTTAAAAGCAACTGCTAAATTGAAAGTGGATGTCTATTTGCCAGATACGGATGCGAGCACTGCCGCTTATCGTCATTTTTCTCGCCCTGTTAAAACTTTTTATCTGAGTCAGTCGGCCGCTTCGGCCAATCCGGATGCTCCTTATTGGCATGCATTTAATATTGGCAAAACGGTTTCAGGAGCAGTCTCGCTAGATAATATTTTTTCTGACAAAGGTCTAAATAGCATTAGAACCGATATTAATTTAGCCTACTAGTAAATAATATGATCAATAAAAAAATTATCTTTATCATATTAGTGGGAATTATCGTCTTGGGGACAGTTGTTTTTGGTGTGAGCGCTTTATTAAAGAAAAAAAATAATATTATCTCTAATGTCAATAAAAACGGATCAGTGAGTGTGAGTCAGCAGGCAGTTTTACAAGCCTCGGCTTATAAGAAAATGTCCGAAATTGATAAACAATTAGATGCTAAGAGGCAAATTGATAAAGATTTGGATAGTTTAAGCGATGAGGAAGAGAAACAATTGGGCACTAATCCTGAAAGTATAGATACCGATGGTGATGGGTTGCTCGATGGCGACGAAGTAAAGATTTATCGCACCAACCCGCTGAAAGCCGACACCGATAGCGACGGATTTAAAGATGGGTTAGAATTGCGCGCTGGTTATAATCCCTTAGGAGCAGGAAAAATTAAAAAATAATTTATAAATTTAATTTATATGTTTGAAGATCAAACCAGTAAAAATACTCCGCCCAGCAATTTACCAGTGGAGCCTGAGGATATGTTTGCCGGAGTGGATAATGATGTTGGCGGGGTGCCCGCTACTGCTCCACAAGCCGCCCCTGTCGTTTCTACTCCCAATGCTTTGACGGCCGGTTTGTTAAAAAAGAAGGAACCAACTGCTGAGGCATTGCCTTCGGCCGCTATGCCTGCCGCGGCAATGTATGAAATGAAGCAGCCAATTTTGGGTAAGATATTATTAGCCGTTTTTCTAGCGGCAATTTTGGGCGGAGTGGGTTTTGGCGGTTGGTATTTTTATAATAAATTTAAAAATACTTCTGTTTCCAGTACCACTGGTAATATTGTCACAGAGAATGTGCTACCAGTTAAAATTCAAGAAAATCCACCCACTCCAGAGGTAGCTGGTGTGAAACCGGTGGAAGTAGTCACCACTTCTGTTAGCAGCGCGGAAGTAAGTAATAGTATGAACAATGATAAGATTTTATTTGGCGCCGCGCTTGATAGTGATAAGGATGGATTGGATGATGTGCGAGAAAAAGAAATTGGCACTAGTCCTAGCAATCCTGATAGTGATGCCGATGGCTTAAGCGATAGTGAGGAAGTGTTAATCTGGAAAACAAATCCATTAAAGGCCGATACTGATAGCGATGGTTTAAAAGATGGAGAAGAGGTAAAGATTTGGAAAACTGATCCTTTAAATCCCGACACGGATGGTGATAGCTATGTAGATGGAAAAGAAGTGGCCAATGGTTATAATCCCTTAGGGGCAGGAAAATTATTTAATATACCCACTTCTACGACTTCCACTGTGTCTGCGCCGGCCAAAACCGCTACTACTACTAAAAAATAAAATTAGTTATGTTTGGTAAATTTGGTAAAAAACCAGAGGCTGAAAAAAATTTGCCTGAGATCAAATTAAATAAGATCCCGGACGATTTTTATGGCGGCAGTAATCCGGTAATAAAATTTAAAGAGATAGAATCTAAGTCAAAAAAGACCAAAGCGGAAACACCGGTTTTGACTCTTAGTGAAAAGAAATTACTGGATAAAAAAACTATGGCCGGTGCGGGACAAAAATTACATCCTATAAATTTGTTGGCCAATTGGAAATTTTTATTATTATCATTTTTAATTTTATTATTGCTCGTGGCCATTGGGTTTGGCGCCTATTATTTTTGGTCTATTAAGAAGGCTCAAGTTCAGATCACGCCAGTAGAGCCTCAGGTGACAGCGCCAGTAGGACCGACAGCTAGTGAAACACAAACTCTCGTTTCTTCTGTCGAGGAGACAACTACAACTCAGGTGGTAGCTTCGGCAATTACCCCGGTTTTGGATTTGCCTAGCACTTTATTGGGTGATAGTTTAGATACCGATAAGGACGATGTCACCGATGTAGGAGAAGAATTATTTAAGACCGATCCCGCTGTTCCCGATACTGATAATGATAAATATCCCGATGGACACGAGATCTTTAATCTCTACAATCCCATTGGTAAAGAACCGATGAAAATAGTAGATTCTGGCTTGGTTAGTATTTATTCTAATCCAGCCTTTGGATATAAATTATATTATCCCAGTAGTTGGGCCGTTGGGGTAGTGGATCCTAGTAGTCGTGATGTGCTTTTTAGCACTATTACGGGTGAAAATATTGAAGTAAAAATGGTAGACAAGCCATTTGCTCAAAGCTTTGGCGATTGGCTATCAGTCAATGCTCCCAAGGAAATTTTTGATGAGTATGTGCCGGTGCAGTCAGTATTTAAACAGTCTGGTTATGGACGCAAAGATAGTTTGGTATATTTTTTTCCAACGGATAACTATGTAGTGGCTATTATTTATCATAGTGGCGAGGCCAATGTAGTTAATTATCATATTATCAATAAATTGATTATGCGCAGTTTTCAATTTGGATCAGTGACTGAAATACCCGCTCCCATCCAAGAAGAGAATCTGTCAAATCCTGTTTCAGCCGCCACTTCTTCGGCCACTTTGTCATCCACCACCACTCCCCTTTAGAATTTATGATACAAACTGATTGTAATTTTAAAATCAAGAAATCTATCCTTACAGAGAAAGAAATCAATAAGGTGGTAGTCTTAGCATCTCATCAAGAGAAAAAAATAAAAGGCGTGGTGGAGATCAATGTCATTAGTGATAAAGAAATGACCAGACTTAATTATCAATTTAGAGGCAAAAAATATCCTACCGATGTGTTGTCATTTGCCTGGCAAGAAGATCAGTTTATACCGACGCAATATCTGGGGCAGATATATATTTGTCAAAATCAGATCATTCGACAGGCCAAAGAGTGGGAAGTGACTCCGCGTCAGGAATTTGCCAGGATGCTAGTGCATGGGTTGCTTCACTTAGTTGGTTATGATCATATGGAGCCGCAAGAGGCCAAAAAAATGTTTAGTTTACAAGAAAATATTTTAAAAAAAGCTCACTATGTCCGCTAAAAGATTTGTCCATAGTTTTTATGATGCCATTAGAGGCCTAAAATTCACTTTTATCCATGAGCAAAATTTTAGGATTCAAATTTTATTGGCGGTGGCTGTACTGCTAATAGCCTGGCTTTTACCATTGAAATCTTGGGAGATAATTTTAATTATTTTGTTAATCATTAGTGTTGTGGTCATGGAGCTGTTAAACACCGCCTTTGAATATTTCATTGATTTATTAAAACCACGATTGCATCATTATGTTTTGATAGTCAAAGATATTATGGCGGCGGCGGTTTTGATTACTTCTCTGGGAGCGGCGATAATCGGTACTCTGATTTTTTGGCCCTACTTTATGAATTTATTAAAATAGGGTATAATATAGTCTTGTAATTTAAGTCTCTCTATGAACAGAGCAAATAACAATCTCATTGCCGGTCTAGATATTGGTTCTAATATGATTAGAATGGCCGTTGGTCAATTGATAAGTACTACTGACCGCAATTTGGATATGGATTTGCAAGTTTTGGGAGCAGTGGAAGTGCCATCAGAGGGTGTTCATAAAGGGACTATCAATAGTATAGAAGACCTAGTCTCTTCGGTATCTTCTTGTTTAGAAAAAATGGAGCGTACAGTGGGAATTCCCATTGATCAGGTATGGACCGGAGTGTCGGGATTGCATATTATGTCGCAAAATAGCAAGGGTGTGGTAGCGGTCTCCAAAGCCGACAATGAAATATCTGATACAGATGTGGAGCGTGCCTTGGAGGCGGCCAGATCTATTTCTACCCCGCTTAATTATGAAGTGTTGCACGTGTTACCAAAGCGATTCGCGGTGGATGGGCAGACGGGTATTAAAGATCCAGTCGGTATGACCGGTATTCGTCTGGAAGTGGATGCACAAATAATTTTAGGAGCATCGGCCCAAATTAAAAATCTTACCAAAGCAGTTTATCGCTCGGGATTAGAAATTGAAGATTTGGTTTTGTCTATTTTGGCGACTAGTGAAGCCGCTTTGACCAACCGTCAAAAAGATTTAGGTGTAGTAGTCGTAGATTTTGGCGCCTCTACTACCAGTCTCGCCGTCTATGAGGAAGGAGAAATATTACATACTGCTATTTTACCGCTCGGCTCTGAGCATATCACCAATGATATCGCGATTGGTTTGCGTACCGCAATTGAGGTGGCGGAGAGAGTCAAAATTGAATATGGCGACTGCTTTGCCAATACTGTTTCCAAAAAAGAAGAGATTGATTTGTATGAATTAGGTTCGGCCGATCATGAGGTAGTCAAGAAGAAATACCTGAGTGAAATCATTGAAGCCAGAGTAGAAGAAATTATGCAAAAAATTGATGATGAATTGCGTAAAATTGGACGCAGTGGTATGTTGCCAGCCGGTGTGGTCTTTACTGGCGGTGGCGCCAAATTACCTGGTCTCACTGAAGCCGCCAAGAAATATTTACGTTTGCCCGCTACCTTGGGTTACCCGCTTAATTTTATTAGCGCTACCGATAAAATAAATGATTTGGGATTTGTCAATGTGGTTGGATTGGTCAAATGGGGTAGTGTGATGCTGGCCTCTAATCATAGAAACAAAGGTACCCAGCTACTTGGTGGACTACGCAAAATTGGTGGTTCAGCCCATGCGATTAAAGATTGGTTTAAGGCTTTATTGCCATAAAATTTTTGATAAGAAGGTCTTGACATTGCCTTAGAGCTCAGATAAACTAAATAGCGAAAAACAGGTTCGCTATTTTTTATTAACTGATACTGAATACAAAAAGTGTTCAAGCTAAAATAAAATTTTATGCCTCAAGTAAAACCAGAAATGGAAACATTTGCCAAAATAAAAGTAGTAGGAGTAGGAGGATCAGGCGGGTCGGCAGTAAATCGCATGGTGGCCGCTAAAATTCGCGGTATTGATTTTATTGCGATGAATACGGATGTTCAGGCTCTACATCATAATAGCGCTCCTCAAAAATTACATATTGGCAAGAGTGTCACCAGAGGATTGGGTGCTGGCATGGATCCAGAGGTTGGTCGCAAAGCGGCCGAGGAGAGCCAAAATGAAATTCGGGAAATCCTCAAAGATAGCGATATGGTATTTATCACTTGTGGTCTAGGCGGTGGTACGGGATCGGGTGCTAGTCCAGTAGTGGCGGAAGTGGCCAAAGAATTAGGCGCACTCACAGTCGCCGTCGTTACCAAACCATTTGGTTTTGAAGGTCCAAAAAGAAAAGAAATTGGTGAAAGCGCCTGGGATAAATTATCCCGCAATGTTGATGCTATTATTACCATTCCCAATGACCGCATTTTGCAGGTAATTGATAAAAAAACCAGCTTACTAGATGCTTTTAAAATTGTTGATGATGTCCTACGCCAGGGGGTACAGGGAATTTCTGAGATTATTACCACGCCATCATTGATTAATGTCGATTTTGCCGATGTTAAAACTATTATGCGTGATACTGGCTCGGCTCTGATGGGTATTGGCACTGCTAATGGTGATAATCGCGCCATTGAAGCCGCCAAGATGGCCATTTCTAGTCCATTGCTTGATCTCTCAATCGATGGAGCTAATGGCATCTTGTTTACTATTACCGGCGGCGCTGACCTCACAATGAATGAAGTCAGTGAAGCGGCCAAGATAATCACCAGCTCAGCTTCAGAAGATGCTAAGGTAATTTTTGGCGCTACCATTGACGAAACTTTGGGTGATGGTCTTCGTATTACAGTAATTGCTACCGGTTTTGATGGCCGTCGTCCTAGCAGTTTACTAACTTCGGAGGAAGATACTTCTTTCTTTAGCGCCAGTAAATTCACCAACAGCGCTTTTTTGAGAAAGACGCAGAAGGAGGAAGAGGAAGAAGAAAAAAAGTTCAAACAATTTACTCAAATACCAGTGCGTCCTCTAGCCAAGGAAAGTGCTACTCAACCAATGGTGACTGTGCCCAAAGAGGAAAATAAAGCGGCACCGGTGATGGCGGCCAAGACCAAGGCTGATGACGAGCTAGAAATACCGGCCTTTATCCGTAAAAAAATGGGAATATAGATTTATACAAAAAACAACACTAGCGGTGTTGTTTTTTTTGTCTTAAAATGTTAAAATTTATAGTGTAAAAATATATAGATTTTCACTAATTTTTCTCCAAATTAAGATTGGATAATATGCGCTGTCCTGTTTGTAACCATAAAAATACCAGTGTGGTAGACACTAGACCATCAGAGCATGATTTAGCTATCCGCCGCCGCCGGGAATGCGATAAATGCCAATATCGATTTTCTACCATTGAAGAGACCGAATTGCTTGATTTAATTGTGGTCAAAAGAGATGGCAAGCGTGAAGCCTATATGCGTGATAAATTGGAAAGCGGTATTAGGCGCTCTTTGACCAAACGCGCTTTTACTCAGGAAGATTTTCATCGCTTGGTGTACGCGATTGAGCGCGATATCCAAAAGAAGAAAAAACATGAGCTCAGTAGCGGCGAAATTGGTGAAATTGTGATGAAAAATTTGCGCAGTTTTGACAAGGTGGCTTATATCCGGTTTGCCAGTATTTATCGGGATTTTAAAGATGTCAAGAATTTTGAAAATGAATTAAAACGTTTATCTAAATAATATGTTTAGACACAAAGAAAAAACATCATCTTCAATTAATGAAGTAGCGACCTCTGTGGAAGGCGATCAAATGTCCAAAGACATAAAGGAAAATACTTTGGGCAATAAATCAATACCCAAAACTGAATTGGAAACCGTAAAAGAATTGCTGGAAAAAAATCTCAAATGGTCGCAAATTATTTATGAACAAAATCGTAAGATCCATAGTAAGATGATGTGGACAGCGGTGGCCGGATGGTTTCGAGTATTATTGATCGCGGCGCCTTTGGCTTGGGCGATTTGGTATTTGCCGGGATTTATTAAAAATTTACAAGCTACCTATGCGCCTCTGTTGGGCGGTAAAGTAATTAATCAAAGCGCACCCGCGACTTCAATAGAGCAGTTATTAAAATTGTTGCCATTAGATTCTGCTCAGCAGGAACAACTCAAAGCTATCTTAAAGTAATCTATGTTTAAACATACTAAAATTGTCGCTACTATCGGCCCCTCTTGCGCCGACAAAAAGACTCTCACTCAGATGTTCAAGGCTGGTGTCAATGTAGCTCGTCTGAATTTTTCTCACGGCACTTATGC
>Ga0233425_10005132_pt1 | contig 21091 bp, 19 predicted proteins | sample Watercolumn_Towu_2_FD_181712 | JGI IMG/M metagenome (GOLD analysis project Ga0233425, IMG submission 181712) | Freshwater microbial communities from Lake Towuti, South Sulawesi, Indonesia - Watercolumn_Towuti2014_140_MG | ecosystem: Environmental > Aquatic > Freshwater > Lake | place...
CTGAGGAAGAATGCGAAGCATCCTGACGAATGGTACAGGGCAAAGCTCAGGTTCATGGCACAGCCATTCCATATAGCTAAACGTAGGATTCGAATCGAGGCCGCCGCCGACGAATAGGGGGACTGTCCTATTTTTCCCCCCGAACAACTCAGGATTTTCTTTAACCGCCCTTACGTATTCATTCGCCAGTATATACACCACGACATCCAGCAACTTCTGGACAGACGGATTCTTATCTCAGGAAAAGCTGCTTTCCGGAAGGCTTGTTTTTACGTCAATATGTCCATTAGGTCGCTTGTCCATAAAAACCTTGCCATTATATACTAACGGGTATATATTAACCCTTAGAAGCCTTAAATTGAGCATATATACTCTATGGTATAAATTATACCACAAAAGGTATAACAAGTCAAGGACTATTTTTAGGAGGAACCATGGACGCTAAGAAGCTTGGTAAGAAGATAAAACTGGCAAGAGTTGAACTTGATATGAACCAGACCGAGTTTGCGGAGAAGATCGGAGCAAAGCAGAAGAGCATTTCGAGGTATGAAACCGGTCTATCCATGCCTTCAATAGCTACCCTAATAAAGGTAGCAAAGGTACTCAAGAAACCGGCTAGCTATTTTTTGGATGAGTAGAGGAGCCATTACGATGAGGTCATCAATACGCGACAATCATAATTATGGAGAAGTAGGCGAGTTTTTGAAATCAGCCATCGGTGACAACTCAGCGCTTTCAATAGTTTCTGCTTATTTTACCATCTACGCATATCATTCAATGAAAGCAAAGCTTAATTCAATCGACAGCCTTCGATTTCTTTTCGGTGAGCCGACATTCATTAAGGCTATTGACCCTGAGAAAAAAAATCATCGCGAATTTAAGATCGAAGATGATACCCTTATTGTTCCCATAGAAAGTCGATTGCAGCAAAAGTCAGTTGCTCGTGAATGCTATGAATGGCTTAAAAATAAAGCAGAAATTAAGTCTATGGTAAAACCGAACTTCTTGCATGGGAAAATGTACCATATAAAACAACCGAATGGCGTAGAGAAGGCGATAGTTGGCAGCTCTAATTTTACTGTGAATGGACTTGGACTAGGTAAAAGTAGGAATATAGAGCTGAACATGGTTGTTGATAGTGATCGTGACAGACAGGATTTAAAACAGTGGTTTGATGATCTTTGGAATGACAACACGGGGCTTGTAGAAGATGTAAAGGCGGATGTGTTGAAATACATTACTCAATTATATGCTGAAAATGAACCCGAGTTTATTTATTTCAAGACACTCTATCATATCTTTCAATCATATCTAGATGATCAAAAGAAGGGCGGGCTTCTTACTGAACGGACCGGATTCTTTGAAAGCGACATATGGAATATTTTGTATGATTTTCAAAAAGATGGCGTAAAAGGCGCTATAAATAAAATACTTAAACATAATGGGTGTATTATTGCTGACAGCGTAGGACTTGGAAAAACATATGAAGCGCTTGCAGTTATTAAGTATTTCGAACTTCTTAATCAACGAGTCTTAGTAGTTTGTCCTAAGAAACTGTCAGGCAATTGGACTATTTATCAGGCAAGTCAGAACCATGCCTTGAATCCCTTTATTAAGGATCGGTTCAATTATTCAGTGCTGTATCATACTGACATGGGAAGAATTAGCGGTACCTCAGATGCGAACGGCATAGAATTAAGCAATTTTAACTGGGGAGCTTATGATCTTGTAGTTATAGATGAATCACATAATTTCAGAGGAAACCCTCTTGAAAAAGTAAGAGAGGATGGCATTACAAAAATGAACCGAGCTAAATGGCTTATGGAAAAAGTCATGAAGTCCGGAGTAAAAACAAGAGTTCTTATGCTTTCAGCAACCCCCGTTAATAATACACTCAAAGACTTGCGAAATCAAATAGCCCTAATAACTGAGGGCAAGGACGATGCATTGTTTTTAACAGCCGGGGTAAAGAATATTGCCCTTACATTGGAAGTAGCGCAGAGACAATTTACAAACTGGGCAGACCCCAAGAAAAACCCATCGAGAAATTTAAAACAACTTCTTGAAAAACTGGATTCAGCATTTTTTAAACTCTTAGATGAGCTTACAATTGCTCGTAGCCGTAAGCATATAAAATCTTTCTATAAAATAGAAGCTATAGGTAAATTCCCCGAGCGTCTTAAGCCTATTTCCGCGTATCCTGTTATTGATAGGAAAAATGAATTTCCAACATACGACCGACTCAACAAAGAAATATTAAAATATAAATTATCGGTATTCAATCCCTCAGCCTTTGTAAAACCAGAAAAGAAAGAAATGTATGAAGATTCAGCTGCAACATCGGGAGTGCTGACATTTACCCAAAGCGATCGCGAACATTATCTTATAGGTATGATGAAGGTAAATTACCTAAAAAGGCTGGAAAGTTCCATAGAATCATTCGAAATATCAGTTGAAAGAACTATAAAAAAGATTGAAGCGCTCGAAGGTAAAATAAACAATTTTATTGCTACAAAATTGAATAACCAAGAAGAGACTCTCGAGTTTTCCGAACCCGGGGAAGAAGAATTAGAAGAGAGCGGAGAGGATGAAGAGCAGTGGCAAGTTGGTAAAAAATTGAAGTTTAACCTTGCCGACTTAGAACTTGAAAAATGGCTCGCCGCCCTTAAGAAAGATAGGCAAGCACTCGAAGATCTTTATAATAACGCCATCTTGGTAACTCCTGAACGTGATGCCAAGTTGCATGAATTAAAAGAACTTATTCAAGAAAAAATCAAGAAACCATTTAATGGCGCAAATAAGAAAGTGGTGGTATTTACTGCTTTTGCGGACACGGCTGAGTACTTATATGCCAACTTGAATAAATGGGTGCAGAACGAATTGAAACTACATTGTGCTCTCGTCAGCGGGACCAATACACAAACAACTTTCGGGAAGAAGGATTATGACAGCATTCTCACTAATTTTTCTCCAGTTTCGAAAAACCGCGCTAAGTTAATGGCTGCACCGCAGGAAGGCGAAATAGATATTCTTATAGCCACAGACTGTATTAGCGAGGGTCAGAATCTACAGGATTGCGATTACTTAATTAATTATGATATTCATTGGAACCCAGTTAGGATTATCCAGCGTTTTGGTCGTATTGATCGCTTGGGAAGCATAAACAGTACAATTCAGCTTGTTAATTTTTGGCCTACACAAGATTTGGATAATTATATCAACCTTAAGCAGCGAGTTGAAGCTCGAATGGCCCTTGTCGATGTCACTGCGACAGCGGATGACAATCTATTAGCAACTGACCAAATTGAGGAATTGATATCTGACGAGCTAAAATATCGTAATCAACAACTCAAAAAATTACGCGATGAAGTACTAGACCTTGAAGACATGGATGAATCTGTGTCTTTAACAGATTTTACCTTAGACGATTTTCGTGTAGAGCTTTTAGGCTATATTGAAAGTAATAGACAAAAGCTTGAAAATGCACCATTTGGATTATATACCGTGGTTCCGTCACCATCCGGTAAATATGCTGATCTAAATAACGGTCATGAATTTGCTGCGTCTGAAAAGGACATTATAAAACCGGGAGTTATCTATTGTCTCAAACAAAAAGTGGGGGCTGATGGCAACGAAGAGGTTAATCCTCTACAACCATATTTTCTTGTTTATGTCCGCGATGATGGCACAGTTCGGTATAACTATACAAACGCAAAACAGATCCTTGAAATCTTTCGATTGCTTTGCCAGGGTCGACGTGAGCCGTACGAAAAACTTTGCGAGCTTTTTAACCAAGAAACATCTAACGGCGAAAAGATGGAAAAGTACGTCGACTTGCTAAAAAAAGCGATAACTGAAATTATACATGTATTTAAAAAACGCGGTGCGCACCGCTTGACTACTGATCGCAGCGCCCTAGTTATCCCAAGAGAAAATCAAGTCAATGATCTAGAAAGCTTTGAATTGGTCACCTGGTTAATAGTGAGATAACATGCCGGTAAATGATGCAAAGCATGCCATAAAGTCTGCCATAGAAGGCTTCCAGGCCGGTAACCTATCGCATAATGCAATCAACCTGTTTAAGGCATTAGGCTATAATACCGAACGCCGATCGCCTTTCGAGAAGCAGAAATATGAATCTTTCAAATCTTTATTTGTTGATGATAATAGTAGATTCAATGAAGAAAAGGCAATTGTTGTTGAATGGAAATATGTCGATCTTCTCTTCCAGATTTCTCACGAAGAAATAACCAAACAATATAGCGCTTTTAAAAAAGAAGTAGTTGCGAAAGAAGATGGCTCTAGGGTTGCTATAGAGTCATTTTTGTTCTTTGCTATTGAACTTAAAAATGAAAGCTACAGTCGCTCAGCTTTAAGCCATATAACTCGTGAAATAAATAAACTTTTTCCCATGCCAGCAGTGATTCTTTTTAAGCATGGCCTTTCATTAACACTGGCTGTTATCAATCGCCGGTTGCATAAGCGTGATGAAAGCAAAGATGTGCTCGAAAAAGTCACCCTTATTAAAGACATTAATATTGTGCAAGCTCATCGGGCGCATATTGAAATACTTTTTGATCTTTCTTTTGACGAACTTCGAGCTAATCATAAATGTGACAATTTTGTAGAGCTTTATGATGCTTGGCAGAAGACGCTTGATACTAAAGAGCTGAATAAGAGATTCTATAAAGAGCTTTCCAATTGGTATTTCTGGGCTATTGAAGAAGTGTATTTCCCAGGAGCAGCACTACATGCGGATAAGAATAGCCTTTTCAAAGAAGAGGATAAAGAAAAAGAGCATAATGCGAAGAACCTCATTCGCTTATTAACTAGGTTACTCTTTGTATGGTTTGTCAAAGAAAAAGGACTTATTCCTGAAGAGTTTTTTGATGAGGCATATATAGCTGACGAATTGCTAGTGAACTTTAAACCGAAAAAGGATTGTGCCGGTTCTCTTTCAACCATTAGTTGTTATTATCGAGCAATCTTGCAAAACCTATTTTTTGCCACGCTCAATCAAAATATGGGAAAGAGAGAGTTTCGTAAGCCTGGTCAGCATATGAATGTAACAAATCTGATGCGATATGAGCGGTATTTTAAAGATCCGACTAAGTATATAAGACTTGTTGAGAAGAAAACACCATTTATGAATGGCGGACTTTTTGAATGTCTTGATAGTCCTGACCCTAGGAAAAGAGGCAAGCAGGGTGGCGATGTTATAATTTATCAAGATGGCTTCTCTGATAGAGATGATAACCAGTTGGAGGTTCCTGATTATATCTTTTTCGGTACCGAAGATCATGTCGATCTTAGCGAGGCCTATGGAGATGAGGCTAAGGAGTATAAAAATGCTGAGATTAAAGGTCTTATTAATATATTAAAGGCGTATAAGTTTACGGTCGCAGAAAACACACCGCTTGAAGAGGAAGTCGCACTTGACCCTGAGCTTCTGGGAAGAGTATTCGAAAATCTGCTTGCCAGCTATAACCCGGAAACAAAAACCACGGCGCGTAAGCAAACAGGGTCGTTCTATACGCCACGGGAAATCGTTAATTACATGGCTGATGAGTCGCTCATAGCTTACTTAAACCAGAAGCTCACAGACGCGGGCATCAAGGATAAAGAAGAGAGCTTGCGAGATCTGATCAGTTATTCAGAAAATCCAAACCCGTTTAACAAAAAAGAAACAGCGATGCTGATTAGCGCCATTGACTCTAGTAAAATATGTGATCCGGCATGCGGATCCGGCGCGTTTCCGGTTGGCGTTCTGCATAAGTTGGTGCATATTCTACACAAGCTTGACCCAAGAAATGAGCTTTGGAAGCAAATACAAATTGAAAAGGCCCAGGCACAAGATGACAGTACGATTCGGGATCAGCTGATCGGAGACATAGAAGCAGCGTTTGAAACTAACGAGCTAGATTATGGGCGCAAGCTTTACCTGATAGAAAATTGTATTTACGGAGTTGATATTCAGCCCATAGCTACCCAAATTAGCAAGCTGCGATTTTTTATATCATTAATTGTCGAGCAGAAGGTAGATATTAAAAAAGAAAATTATGGAGTTCGCCCATTACCAAATCTTGAGACTAAATTTGTAACAGCCAACACGTTGATAGGAATACAAAAACCCGAAGCACAAAAAACTTTTGGAAGTGCTGAAGTGAAAGCGCTTGAAGAGAAGCTGAGAGATATTAGACATAGACTCTTTAGCGCAAAAACTCCTACAACTAAACGTAAGCTAAGGGAAGATGACAAGTTAATTAGGGAACAAATGGGAGCTACGCTTATTAAAAGCGGATGGGGGAATGAGTCGGCTAAACTCCTTGCTAGCTGGGATCCGTATGACCAAAACAATAGCAGCCCTTTTTTTGACCCAGAATGGATGTTTGGAATTATAGAGGGGTTTGACGTGGTTATTGGTAATCCACCATATGTTGATTCTGAGAATATGGTAAAAAATGCCCCTGAGTTTAGAGACGAACTAAAACTTAAATACACCACAGCTAAGGGTAATTGGGATTTATTTGTTGTTTTTGTTGAGAGAGGGCTAAAATTAGTCAATACCAATGGTTGTTTGTCTTTTATCGTTCCCAACAAGATTATTTCAGCAAAATATACCGAAGCACTAAGAGAATATCTGAATACAAAAAACGTGCAGGAACTAATAGATTATTCATCAGTTGACGTGTTTAAAGAAGTAGCTGTCTACCCAATTGTATTTCGAGTTGTTAATAACAAGCGGGTAACTCCTGTTAAGACAAAGGTAATGAAAAGTTTGTCCGAGATTGAAAACGAGAATCTGGTAAAAGAAAAAGTATTTTATTCGGATATTTACTGGGATAAATATTTCTTCGATATTAATGTAGTTAATATTATTGCGAAATTATCCGAATTCAAAAAATTAGGAGAAAATGATTTGGAAGTAGTTGGTTCTGCCACAGTTAGCGAAGCATATGAAATCAAAGAGGTGATTAGGGATCTTGATAATCAAAAAAAGTTTAAAAAATTTATAAACACCGGGACCATCGATCCATTTCGATCTCTATGGGGGACAAAGAGAACCCAGTATATCAAAGCTGCTTATCAAAAGCCAATAGTACAAGAAGATGATCTTATTTCAATTAGTAAGACACGGTTTCAGCAGGCTTGTTCACCAAAGATAATAATATCTGGAATGTCAATAATTATAGAGGCATTTTATGACGATTCCGAATATCTGGCTGGTAAATCCACAAGCATAATATTAGGAGATAAGAAGCGTCTGAAGGCATTGACATCAATACTAAACTCGAAATTAATTTCTTTTTGGTTTTCGAAATATTTTAATTCGCTTTCAATGTCTGGCGGGTACTTCAATGTTGGCACAAGGGAGCTGGAGGCTATACCAATTGGCGATTTGACAAAGAATAAATTTATTAAAGAATTAAGTTTAATGGCAGAAATAATGCAGTTTATCAAAGGTGAAGAGGAAAATAAATATAGCAGATTCTTCGAAGGCCTTATAAATTCCATGATCTATGAACTTTACTTATCCAAAGAGATTGAATCAGCTGGTTGTGAAGTACTGAAGCATTTGGCTAATCTTAAAGAGCTAAAAGACGACTGGAGCGATGCGAAGAAGCTTGCCGTTGTAGAAGAGGTTTACAAAGAGCTCTCTAATCCTAAGCATCCAGTGAGCGTGGCTATAACTAAGATGCAGGCGCTTGAAGAAGTTAAGGTTATTGAGGGAAGAACATAATTGTGCTAATCAGAATACCTGTTTCAATCATTGTTGCACCAGACGTTTAGCAGGAATTAAATATGACGCAACAAATACCCGAGCAAAATCCAGAGAATATATCGCCACCGGTTAAGGTAGCTATCCAACCCGCCAATGGCGAGGTCATAACTAGTAGCGCAACAGGTAATACCTACACAATGGGAGAAAAGATTGGGGAGGGGAATTTTGGAATAGTTTACGCATGCAAGGATATTTGGGAAAATGACCTAGCCGCTAAGGTGTTGAAGCCAAATGATACATATGAAAAGGTCAGAACGTCTGCAACTGAAGAATTTATAAAGCTTATGCATCTCAGGAATCCCCACATTACTTTTGTTTATGATGCATTCGAATTTAGAAATACCTTTTATATTATAACCGAACGGTGTTACTGTTCAGTTAAGCAATTGTTCTCACTTCAAAAATTTAATGGGAACAATTGGTTAATGCCAATTGCTCGGTCGCTTTTGCAGGCAGTACACTATTTGCATATCAATAATTATGTTCATCAGGATATTCATTCCGCAAATGTTTTTACCGCGCTAGTGAAGGATGAGATGATTCCCAAGGATAAAGAGATACTACAGTTTAAGCTTGGTGATCTTGGTGTGGCAAAACTGTTTAATGAAATTGATGCAAAAAATACTAGAGCGGAATGGATGCTCCCTCCCGAGGTGCTTAATCCAACCGAATATGGCCCCATAGATCATCACATAGATATTTATCATGTTGGGCTTTTATTCTTAGAGTTAGCCTATTCAAAAGAATTGCGATTTACCCAAGAAGAGATTATTAATGGTAAACCTCGAGAAATGGCATTGGCGCTTCCAACGCCGTGTAGCTTTGCTCTAGAAAAAGCACTACGGCGACATGCAGCGTTTCGGACCGCGAACGCAATGGAATTATGGCGCGATCTACATACGCCACAAACCCCAGCGCAATTATTAAGTCCAACACCGGTGCAGAACATAGGGGATGGCCCAGAAAAGCATAATCCCCCAAAAGGAGATAAATGAGTACCTATTATGTGTATGTATATATTGATCCAAGGAATTACGAGGAATTCTATTATGGTAAGGGCATGGGTTCTCGTAAGTATACTCACCTGGACGACAAATCCGACACAGCCAAAGCGAAACGCATTGCAGAAATCAAGCGGGAAGGGCAAGAGCCTATAATTCGAGTTATTGCGCGTAACTTAACAGAAAAAGAGGCGCTATTAGTAGAGAAGACGCTCCTTTGGAAGTTAGGGAAGTGGACGACCAATATTGCAACGGGACATTTCGCAAATAAATTTCGGCCACATAATACTCTACATAAAGAGCTATCGGGCTATGACTATGAAAATGGCATTTATTACTATAACGTTGGCGAGAGTATTCATAGAAATTGGGATGATTATGTTCAGTATGGCTTTATTTCTGCCGGCCAAGGCGCAAGATGGAGAGATGCCATGCTTAATTTTAATCCGGGAGATATAGTAGCGGCATTTCTTAAAAGAAAAGGATTTGTAGGTATCGGGAGGATTAAGACCGCGGCGCAAATGATTAAAGATGTCAAAATAAATGGGAAGCCGCTACTAAAGTGTGCGCTTAAGTGCAAGAGAATGTCTGATAATAGCGATGATAACGAACGTTCAGAATATGTTTGCCTAGTGCAATGGTTAAAAACAGTTCCTAGGGATAAAGCAAAATGGAGATCTAAGCCCAAGCTTTACACGACCCCTCTCATACGCGCATCGCTTGATGGACAGCCGGAGACGGTTAAGTTTCTAGAGAAGGAATTCAAGATCTCTTTAAAAGATATTATTTTGTAGATAACATAAGGCACTGATGGCAGATAAAACAATCGACTTACATACTACAATGGCGGAGCTTTCAGTAAAAAGGCCGGTTTTTTATTCCGAAGCGGATTTTCAACATGCCCTTGCCTGGGAGATCCAGTCTAAGCATCCCGATTTCTCGATACGCTTAGAGTATAGACCGCCATACTTAGATAAGAAGGCTTATGTTGATATATGGGCAAAAAGCCCTGAGACCAATTTCGTTATCGAATTAAAATATAAAACAAAGGGCACGAAAATCACGTTTAATGAAGAAGATTTCGAGCTACTAAATCAAGGGGCTCAGGATATAGGGCGATATGATTTTCTAAAGGATGTGGAACGAATAGAGAAAGTCGTATCGAAGAATCCCGGCACGGTGGGGTATGGGATATTTTTAACCAATGAAGATTTATATTGGAAACAATTAGATAGAGAACTAACGACTGTCGATGCCTCATTTAGAATCAACGCAGGTAAAACAATAAAAGGCACGGTATCCTGGGGTAAGCATGCATCTGAAGGCACAATGAAGAACCGCGAAAAGCCGATAAGCTTAAAAGATACCTATGAAATTGCCTGGCACGATTATTCGAATATTGCCCATGCGAAATATGGGCATTTCAAGTACCTGCTATTGACTGTTAAATAAAAAAAGAACGGATATACAGAAAATGCAATTCGAAGATATTATTAAACAAATGCCGGTGTTGTTTGATCAACTACAGAAAGCTCCGATGGTTGATAGATCGAACGTGCAGCGACAGTTTCCATTTCAGGGCGGGATATATGTATTATATGAAAATGGGCGCCCATTGTATGTTGGACGAACTAAGCGACATGTTGCTAAGAGAGTGCTGATTCATGGGCGCGCTTGCAGTAGGCATAATGCAGCGTCTTTTGCTTTTCTCTTGGCAAAGGAGCGAGCTGAGCGAGAAGGACTAGATTTAAGAGGAACCAGGGTAGATTTGGAAAACGATAAGAGGTTCAATACAATCTTCTCTAAGCAAAAAGAGCGGATTAGCAAGATGAAGGTGCGGGTGGTCCATGTATCCGATCCTGAGACACAAGCAATCTTTGAAATATATGCTTCAAAGTTATTGCGAACAAAATATAACGATTTTGACACACACTAGCAAATAAAATAGCATATAGAACAATGACCCTCAGAAATTATATGGCCGACACAATATCAATACAAAAACGTAGCAAGAATATGCAGAACATCAAGTCTAAGAATACCAAACCGGAGCTTCAACTCCGTTCGTTATTATGCAAGATGGGCTATCATTTTTGTTTACACAGTGACAATTTACCCGGTAAGCCCGACATAGTTCTATCCAAGCATGGTACAATTATTTTTGTTCATGGCTGTTTTTGGCATCAGCATTATAGATGCAGAGATGGGACAATGCCTAAGTCGCATGTTAGATATTGGTCAAAAAAGCTGACGGACAATAAAAAACGCGATTTAAGGAACATGAGAAAGTTACGTCAGTTGGGATGGAATGTGATAAGATTGTGGGAATGTGAAATTGAGAAACACCCAAAGGAAGTTATGAAAAAATTAAATAGAATCAAAGGTGCTAGAATTTAACCATGAAGAAATTAACGCATATAGATTGTTTTGCTGGCCCAGGAGGAATATGCACGGGATTTAAAGCAGCCGGCATTGAAACAGTGTTAGCAATTGAGAAGGTTGAAAGCTGTGTCGAGACTTATAAAGCGAATCATCCCAATGTGCCGGTAATTCAAATGGATATTCGAAAAGTCAGTAAAAGTGACATTGCACAGTATTGGCATAAAGATATCGATATAGTAAGTTCAGGAATGCCATGTGAAACATTCAGCACGGCTGGAAATAAATCCAGAAGTTTTTATGACCACCGGCAGTTTCTATTTGCCGAAGCTATAAGAATCGCAAAGTTGGTAAATGCAAAAATTATTCTTTTTGAAAATGTTAAAGGAATAACTTCTAAAAAGACAGAAAAAAATGGGACCAGGCTGATTGTCGATGAATTATATGACCAGCTTTCTGCCAATGGGTATAAATACTATGTTGACACAATTCTTGATGCAGCCGATTTTGGAGTTCCGCAGTATAGGCAGCGATTTTTCGTTTTGGCTACAAATGATCCTAAAATTGAACTTCAAGTACCTATTTCAAAGCGAAATGGTATGGTTAAAGTTAAAGATGCCCTTAAAGGTTTGCCACCCCTTGAAGCGAATGAAGATAGGATCCCAAAACATTATTTACCTAACGAGTCAGACTATACAAAACTGCTAAAAGATGCTAAATTTTGGCGCACGCGTAGAGCTACAAGCGAACTAACCTATCATATAGCTCCTAAGCATAGAGAGGGAACAATAAAGAGATTATCCCTCATAAGACCTGGCGAAGGACTCAAAGACTTATTTGAAAAATATACTGCTGCACAGCGTGAAAAGCTTCGAAAAGAAAAAATCCTTCCGAAAAAGTGGTTTATTCAGAGAAACCGTAGGCTGATAGAAACAGAGCCAAGCGTTACAGTTACATCTCATTGCCTCGATGAATTGGTACATCCCACAAGTAATCGATCGCTGACTGTAAGAGAAGTTGCTCGCCTTCAAAGCTTTCCAGATGCATATGATTTTAAAGGAGGGCCATTAATTTGCCCTCATATTTATGAGACACAGGATAAATATGAGCAGATTGGAGATGCTGTCCCGCCTCTCCTGGCTTATGCCTGGGGAAAGGTTATTAGAAAGGTTCTGTCATGACGATATATAATTATAATAAGTATTGTATTGATCGTTATCTTGAAGTTTATAATGCAATCAAACAATCGCTCAAGCTTAAGGGTAAAGCCGAAGCCGAAAGAGCCGCTCAGAAAGAAGCGATAAAAGTCACGGTTATAGAGGCGTTTGAAAAATATCCGAAAATTGAGGCTTGTCAAATTTGGCAAGCAATATATGCAGCTCATGTCAGCCGGAAATCAGGTATTATTGATCCCTCTGTTATAAATGCTGTAATTTCTGCTGATAATAGTTGGAAAAAATCAAGCGGACATGCGTTTGAAGAAGCCGTTAAGGCGCTGGCAAATAAAGCCTTGTCAGGAACAGGGATTCAAATGGTGCTGCAACGTGATTTGAGTAATTTGATCCAGCATAACCTTATTGATAATGAATTAAGAGATATGAAATGGCTGAAGGAACAATTAAATTCTAGCAACTTCGATTTATATATGACAGCCAAAAAAGGCAACAAACAGACTGTCTTTGGGTGTGTACAAACCAAAACTAGTATTAGGGATCGTGTTACGCGTGATCGTGAACCGTCCATCCATGCCATGGGAGCTTTTTTTTGGTCTGTGGCATTTGTCTTAGATGGATCTTTCCTACAGCTCCCGAAATTCAAATTTATGGTTAATGGCAATTCGCCTAACTTCCCATCCAACGGCTGGCATGGTTTCTATGTCTTTTCCGAACAGTATTCGATCGATCGTATTTATTACGTAGGGGAAAACCTGAAGACTTTCGTTGATCATGCGAAGAAATCTTCAACTGCTTGGTTTGCCCAAAGACAGTGGATGGATATTAACTGGAAAGCTTGATATCTCACGAAAACTCATGGGAAATTATTCAAAAATAGAGGCTATCCCACAAGGGACACCCTATTTAAAGTGATTGAGTAGTATTGAGATGAATTCTTTTGCCGGCTTAGGTAAATGCCGGTTTTTCTTTGTTATTATGCCCCTTTCAGCTGATCCGAAGTCGCGCGACACATCCTTAACAAAAAATTTACCCCTATCCTCATCATCTAGATAGTATTCATTTATTATAGACACCCCCAGATCCATCTCCACATACGGTTTTACAGCCTCCCGACCTGCTATTTCCATTGCGATCATATATTTTAAGCCGTGTTTTTTAAAAACCTCATCTATAACCATTCTCGTATTGCCCCCCAAAGGCGGCACCAATAATGGGTAGGTTGCGATGTCCTCCGGCCTTATCGTGTGCTTCTTGGATAGCGGGTGACCTTTCCGGGCTATTAACATACGGTTGAACCTCCGGAACACCCTGTAATCCATCACCGGCGGTACAGTAGAAAGCGAAGTGATGCCTATCTCGGCCTCACCGTCATTGACCATGGAAATAATGTCTTTTCTACCCCTGGAAACTATGGACAGCCGGCAGTCCGAAAGCTTCTTCTTGAATGCCCTGATAATGTCGGGCAAAAGGTAAGTCATTACGGAGCTGTGAGTAGCTATGGTGAGCGTGCTTGAGCCTATCCTGCCGCACGTTTCATTAAACCTGCTTTTCAGGGTGTCGATTTCGTCAAACAGAGGGGACGCCAGATCCAGCAGAGCTTTTCCGGCATCGGTAAGTACTATCTTTCTGGGGTTCAGGCGGTCGAAGAGCTTTGTTTTTAACTCGTTTTCAAGCGAGCGAATCTGCAGGCTCACCGCAGGTTGTGTCCTGAAAGTCTTCTCGGCAGCCCTGGAAAAACTTCCGTATCTTGCTACAGCAAGAAACCCCTTCAGCCTTTGCGTATCCATAGCTACTATAATCTCCACTTATAGTTTATATAAAAACTATAAATTTGTCAAATATATAATCCGATGCTATGCTTGGAGTGGAAAGAAAAAGGAGGGTAAGATGGAAAAAGAGAGTTCGGCAGGGGCGGTGATCTTCAGAAAAGGAAAAGAGACGGAGTATTTGCTGGTCTATGGCGGCTGGAAGAAAGCGTGGGGCTTTCCCAAGGGGCACATCGAGTCCGATGAGCCGATAGCCACGGCAGCCAGGAGGGAGATAGCAGAAGAGGCTGGCCTCAAAGACATCAAGTTCGTTGACGGCTTCATGGAGGAGCTGGTTTATAACACTATCAGTAACAGAGGCGCTAACAACGGAAAGGAGATCGAGAAGACCGTTTATTACTTTCTCGCGGAAGCGCTTTCGTCGGATATCAGAATAGACGGTAAAGAAATCACCGACTACCGGTGGGTCGGCCGCGCCGAGGCGAACAAGCTCCTGACCTTCGATAATACCAGGGCGCTCTTTAACAAGGCCGCCGACTTACTGGAAAGCATCGATACAGGTTGCCATATCTTTGGCTTGGAAGTCCCCGACAAAGTTCTGGCGCCTAACGGCGACCTGAAGGTTATTGAAAATATATACGAATCGAGCCATTTCGACCTGACGCTGCATGTCTGCGCCAAATGCGGCCAGTTGTATCTAGGCTGCTTCCTAGAAATAATAGATTGGAGTGGCGGCGATGATGACTGCTGGAACTTCTGGGTTCCCGTGAGCAAAGAAGAGTCGGAGGCGGTGAAAGCCCGTAAGCTAAACCCCGGTGAGTTGATCCAGTCTCGTCGGCATATTACCTGGCATCCATGCGGCAAGATCTATTGGACCAGTGGTCCCGAGATAGCGCTTGTCAGGGGGCCGGGGTAAAAGAAAGGAGGTGTATCATGAACTGGGACGATCTGGTGGCACTTGTGTTAAGTATTCTAAAGATTTGCGAGTCCGCTCTTATTATTATCAAAAGCGGAAGAAAAGAAATCTGGTTATCACGAAAATAGGAGGTGGTTATGGCAAAGGATGTAACAGATGAGAAGGAAGCGATAATGTTTATAACAGATAAGCATGGAACTGCCGAGAAGCGGGTTGTCGAGGAATTGGTAAAGAACCTCTACATCTGCTATATCCCCTCGGAGGAGAAGAAGGTGTTGCCTATAAGCACCTACCATCTTAAGTCCGAAGATGAGTTTAAAGGACTGGACGCGTTATCTGAACAAGTACCCGATGAATATAAAGAGATCGAGGTTCCGGAAGCGTATGAGGTATTTTTGCTTAACCTTGGCCTCCGAGACATCGAGAAGGCCGAATATTCAATCTTCAGGATGTTTGACCCGGATAATCCTGGCGAAAGGGCCATGCTTTGGACCGGAAAGGCGGAGAAGCTGCCGCCCAATAGCGCCACTACCCCTACAGTCAAATTCGATGAAGATTTCGGGTACCATGATGTATTCGGGTGGACGCTGACCGTGAAAGGACTGCGGGACAAAGTTCATGTGTCATATTCCGACCTAAGGGCTTGCGGGATGTTCCGAAACGAAGATTATAAGGATATCCCGGCGTTTAACAAAAAGGGATATTTATACAAGGTAGAAAAAAGTGAAAAAGCGCAGCGGGATATGGTCTTTTCGGTGGGTTGGGAAAAGATAGAACCGGATACAGAGGTCGGAGCCGAGAAGGAAACGGAATATAATGTAGAATACTTCAGATATCCGCAAAGAAAAGCAGACACAAAACCATCGCCGGAGTAATAATGAGGAGGCTATTGACACGCAGGAAATATGTGCTATACTAATATCCACAGATAGCAGTGCGTCCCGCAGTTGGAAGGGGTAAATCCCGGACGTTAAAAAAGTAAAACCTTCGAGGGTTGAAATATAACCACCGAAGGTTTTCGTATTTTATAGACATGTACGGCGCGTTCCATAGCCGATAATCATATTCTGCATTTAGAAGTGAGATTGAGTATTTAATGCGCGGTTTGTTCCACGGCAGTATCAGCCCTGAGTTAGAAGGGGGAACCTGGGCTTTAATAAAGTAAAACCTTCGTTAGCCATATTGCTATGGCTGGCGGAGGTTTTTATTTTGAGGATGATATGTAGATTTATGGATAAAAACGACGAGATAATATTTTTTATTAAGAAATATCTTGAGCTTGATAAGCAAAGGGCGCGCGAAGAGGAGATGGCCGTTCTCACGAAGCTTATAGCGCTGGACCCTCGCTGCGAGACCCCGTATCGGGATTTCTATTTCAATTATTATTACAATCGGGGAGTGCTTTACGGGTATTTAAGCCAATGGGACAAGGCCATCGCAGATTATACGAAGGCGATCGAAATAAATCCGCGGCATGACCTTGCCTGGGGAAATCGCGGCGTCTGTTATTCGGATCTTGGGAATCTTGACAACGCGGTAAGTGATGTCGCCATGGCGGTAAAGGTCAATCCTGGCACCATACACTCCTTAAATCTTCCAAACATGTATTATTGGCGCGTGAAGAAGAACATGAAAGAAGGACGCGCGGATAAGGCAATCGAGGATTGCAATTATCTTATAGCGAATTTCCAGGACAATTATTTAATTAAGGAAGTACGCAAGATGCTAAACGAAATTATTTTAAAATAACTTGTAACAATTTTGCCTCCGGGAGCGTCTATATGGTGGAAGATAGGAGTGCGGACTATGAATAAAATCGACATGAAAGCGGAGCTTTTTGTCAAACGCTCAGAAGAAATTATCCCTATTTCCGATATGGATGCGGAGAAGATGAAAAATGCGGTATTGTCGGCCCAGGATATAGATGGCGTAATGGCCCTATTGGAAGACGGCATGATATTGAAATTTACGAAAGCTGGCAGGTCTGAAGAGATTGTAGAAATAATTGATGAGTTGCACGGCAAGTCTTTTATGGAACCGGGTAAAATAAATCTATACTTAAAGCAAGGTTCCGTATATGAGTCGGTACTAGATTTCAGCATGGCAGCAATACATTATTACCTTGGAATAGAAGAATACGCGATGAAGGTCAAAACTGATAACAGGCACAGTTACTGGTTATTCAATAACTGTTCTTTTTGCCGCGATTTTCAAGAAAGGTTTCCTGAAGCGCAAAAGCTGGCAGAAAAGGCCATATCGATAGATAGCACTAGGCATAACGCATGGAAGAACCTGGGTGTTAGCTTTGAACACCAGAATAGATATGTAGAAGCTGCCGCGTGTTATATGGCGTCTTTTATTAAATGCGGCGGAGGAGGCGGCGATCCAAGGCCAATGATGCATCTGGAGAGAATATTCAAGCGCCATGACAAGTTAAAAGACGCTCTCGCGGATCAGGCCAAAAAAGAGATTGGGAAAATATATGCAGGCCCATTTAAGAATTTCAGCCTAGCCGAGACATACTACTATTGCGGTCACTTTGACAAAGCCATGTATCATTACAAAAAGTTTTACGCCGTAGCGCCATCCGGCTATGCATCGCACCTTAGTTATATATGCCGCAGATTAAAGGAACTGAATGAACTAAAACAGATTGAGGCGCAGTTTAAATAAGGAGGACGTATTATGAGGATATGTGTGGTGTTCTTAATTTTGCTATGTGCCGCTTGCTGCTTTGCTGAGGATGATTATCCACATTTAGCCCCAGATGGAACCTATGTTGGGGACGGAGGACCGCAGCTAGCCCCAGACGGGACCTATGTTGGCGGCAGGCCTAATCTTGCCCCTGATGGTACGTATGTAGGAGGCAGACCACAGCTAGCGCCGAACGGAAGCTATGTAGGTGGATCTCCGCACTTGGCACCCGATGGTACCTATGTTGGAGGGAACCCTATGCTGGCACCTGACGGTACATATGTTGGAGATGGAAGCGAACGATAGCGCTGGACTGAATGGCGGACGACCTAGATAGCAGATATTTTAATAGTCAACATCATGGTGCAATTGTCAGTAGGCGTTATATTAATTGCCCCAAATGTAATGCCATAATATTGCCGCCATATGGGCAGCTTGAACAAACAGAGTCGGGTCATAGCTATTACAGGGTTATGTGCTGGCGGTGTTCGAATGAGTTTGAGATATGACAAGGAGGGGTTATGCTAAGAACGCTATTATTGGTGTTCGCATTGGTTTTGTTACCCGCCATAGCGCAATGTGAGCAGAGATACAACGGGGCAGAGGGCCGATGGGAGACGGTCCCGGATGGTAGTGACTGGTCGCCGCGATATAATCCTATGGAGGGTGACTTCTCCTATCAGCCGAGTAATGCGCGAACCGAATATAATGCCATGGAGGGCAGGTGGGACTGGAACAGCGGGCACAATCCGGCTTCCGATGATTAATAAAAATAACGCGAACAAGGCGTCCTTATATCTTGACGTCGATGGCGTTATACTTGGAAAGTTATGCCCAGACAGCTCGGAAATAATCGTAGCAGCTGGTGCGACGAGCTTTCTTAAGGTGTGTAGCAAATACTTTAACTGCTATTGGCTGTCTACTCATTGTAAAGATGGGGATATATCGAGCCTCATCAAGGTGTTGCGCCCATATGGTGACAAAGAACTTATAGAGATCGCATCTAAGATTACGCCAGTAAAATGGAACACAATGAAGACGGAGGCGATAGATCTTGATTCCGATTTTTTCTGGATCGAGGACCAGCCGCTTGCATGCGAGATAGCCGAGCTGGAGAAACACAATGCGAGCGAGAACCTGGTATTTGTCGATACACGGCAAGATCCGGACGCGCTGGTTTACTTAACCAAGATAATTATACGTTGTTTTGAGAGCCTGAACACTCGAGGATAAGCATAAAGACACGGACATATACGACAGTGACGATATCCGTCGAAAGGAGGATGCCAAGAGTTATATCGTCGTTAGCCGATAAATATTTGATCAAACGATTATAAGACAAACAGGAAAGGTTACAGGAAAGGTTTATGAAGAAAATAGTATTAGTGTCTCTATTGATCGTATCGCTGGGTTTTATCGGTTGGATTATATCACAAGTAGAAGCTGCCGAGGCGCTTGCGTTTGACGAAAAGCATAATGACAGAAGTTTCTTGTTTTTGCTATACAGTATAGATGTAAAAGTTAATGATGACTGGTCGTATATTACGAAGGTTCACAAGAAGGCCAAGATCATTAAGGATGACGCCCAAAGCCTGGGAGAGATACCAATTTATTATGAAAACGGCCGGGAACAGATTACGGAGCTCGAGGCATTTACACTAGCCCCTGACAACAAGAAGCATGATCCGACAAAAATACAGGACCTGAATGCCTACGCGGGATATCCGATGTATTCTGATTTCATGGTAAGGGTCGTAACGCTTCCGGAGGTTACCGTAGGGTCGGTTCTTGAACACAGATTCACAGTGGTTTCGAAAGGGCTACCCGTAAAAAACTCTTTTTGGTACCTGTATAGCATAGACGCGGATACCCCGATGAAGGAGCTGCATTTTTCAATCACGATGCCGAAGAGCCTCGGGATCAAATATAGAGAGTTCGGACTCACCCGCAAGCCGACGATAACGGAGACGCCCAAAGATATAACATATTCATGGACGATAGCCGATATTGAAGAGGGAGACGATCCAGAAGATTATCTTCCGCCCCCGACCCCGGAAAGTTATAAGGAAAGTTTCGAATTTTCTTCGATAGGCAGTTGGAGGGATATTTCGGACTGGGGTCTGTCGCTGGTCAAAAAGTACATGAAGATAACTCCGGAGATAAAAGAAACAGCCGCCCGGCTTACTAAAGGCAAGACGACTATAAAAGACAAGACTAGAGCTATCCTGGAGTATATCCAGAAAGATTTCCGGTATGTCTCTATGTCGTTTGGCGATAATACTCTTGAGCCACACCCTACGGACGAGGTCTTCAAAAACAAGTACGGTGATTGCAAGGACCTGTCGCTTTTATGTAAAGCGATGCTGGAAGCAGCGGGGGTAAGTTCGAACATATGCCTGTTCAACACGGAGTTTGCGATAAACGACCCTCAATATGATTTGCCGGTGCCGTCATTATTCGATCATGTACTGCTACTCGTTAAAGACGGTGAAGAGGGCGATTTTTACGCGGATCCGCTTCTCAAAGGATACGATATAGGAGAGTATCCTGTGGCGTATCAGATGGCGTATGTCTTTGTCATTACCGAAGATGGTGGCAAGTTTGGCAGGCTGCCGGTCTTTGACGAGAATAGGAATTATACCGGCGTCAACAGGACGATATCGATAGAGGCCGACGGGTCCGCTATGATCGAAACTGAGGCGGTGTGGGATCTGGATTTTTCCATCGAGCACAGGGAGCGGCTAATGGCGTTTAATAAGAAGGAGATGGATAAATTCAACGAGGCGATCGATACCTACCTCGCGTCAGGTGGGGAGATGATCAAGCGGGAACTGCGCGGCCTGAACGAGAAATATGGCATTATCAAGCCTTATAACAAGATCAAGCGTACCAACGCGTATCCGGTAACCGGCGGGCTGATGATCATAGATATAGATGGATTTGATAGAGGATCCGATTTTATCGATAAGAAAAGGGAAAATCCTGTGTTTTATCCGATCAACTCTATCAACGAGGAGGTTACTACGTATCGTATACCAAAGGGATACAGCATAGCATATATGCCGCCCGATGTTACCATGAATAACGGATTTGTGAGTATCAGCCGCAAGTACCTGAGTGGCCCGGAGGGGATCAAAGTGGCAGAAACGACCCGGTTCAAAAGGATCGAGCTTCCGAACACCGAATACGACAAACTCAAAGAGTTTTACGACAAGCTATCATCCACCACGCAGCAGCGTATTATTATTAGAGAAGCTGGCGTAGCGCAGTAGCATGGTTAGTACGGAATTCCGGGGGCACATACACAATTCAGGAATTAAGTAATGTGTCCCCGGAATTGTTGTGGAATTGTGCCTCGGGCTTAATCGATTGACATG
>Ga0233425_10005133_pt1 | contig 21091 bp, 20 predicted proteins | sample Watercolumn_Towu_2_FD_181712 | JGI IMG/M metagenome (GOLD analysis project Ga0233425, IMG submission 181712) | Freshwater microbial communities from Lake Towuti, South Sulawesi, Indonesia - Watercolumn_Towuti2014_140_MG | ecosystem: Environmental > Aquatic > Freshwater > Lake | place...
TTTCGAATAGATCAAGCTTTTGCTTACGGTCCCAAACTATTTTTGAATAATCTCTTTCATCTATTTTTGAAATGTAATAGAATTTTGGGTGCAGGCGTTTTGTCTGCATAGTAAGGCCTCCTTAAAATTTTGATGTTTTTATTTGGAGGCCTTTATTATATTTCCAGCAAACTCGAAATTTCAATTTTTTAGTCTCACATGTATCTGAACCTAAACAGGGCAAAAGCTACTGTTTTTAATTGTGAAAATAGAAAATTATTTTATATTTAATTTTAAAGGTTTGGTTTTTGATACATTTGACAATTTAAAATAGAATATTATTATTAATATATATTTTTATAAGTATATATTATAAATTATTTTTATTGGATTTGATATATGAAAAAAGTTAATTTTATTGTTTATTGTGTTTTGAGTTTGTTTATTACTAACTCTTTTGTGTTTCCAATGGATCAGGCTGGAGGGGGTGCTGGTACTTTTGTAGGGGCTGTAGATATGGAAGATAGTTGTGGGGTATCTGATGATGTTTTTTTTAGAACAAAAGTATTTTTTTTAAGAGGTATGGCTGCTATTTCTAAGCTTCAATCTAGGTTGGGAGAGGAAAGGGATTTTATAAATGAAGATAACGTTGATTCATTAGGTGCATATCTTAGGGATATTGTAGAGTTTGCACATGAATGTTACGATTTAGCTTATTCAGCTGTGAAGAATGTTGATGAAATTTATGATGATATAACGAGTCGATTTGATTTGTCTGGCACTGATTGCGCACAAGTTGAGCGTAAAGCTATATTTGTTGTACGCGTAGATGGATTTAATAAAGCAAAAAGAACAATTGGACGGTGTATACGATTGCTTTCCCAGTTAAAATGTGGTTTGTTATCAAAAGTTGCTATTTCTAAAAAACCTATAGAATTAGTAACGATTGCAGGTGAATTAAAAGAGTTAACGGAAAAGTTATTTGAAGAGGTAGTTTCTATACTTGATTTAGTAAAAGATAGATTGGTTAAGGAATCTTCTGACGAGGATGCTGCTGTTAAGAGTGTAATTGATGCGTTAAATGCTCTTAAATTTGATAAAAGGGAAGAATAAGAATAAAAATAACCCTGCGTATTGCGCAGGGTTATTTTCTTTAAATTATAATCTTAAATTTTAGTCGTTATCGAATTCCTCTGGTTCATCGGCTGATGTGAATTCAAAGGACTCCTGGTTTAACTTGTTTCCGCTAAAATACTCGTCGTCATCTTCTCGTTGGTCTAGATCTAATTGTTCGTTAGTATTAAGAACATTTCGTTCATGCGATTTTGAATAAAGATTTACGTTAAAAGAAACGAGTGATAGTGCCAGCATAGTTAAATATATTTTAAAAGAATTTTTCATAGATATCTCCTAATTTTATGATAAGTTTATTTTTAAAAATAGAATCTGTTTTGTCAAATTTTTGGATTTTAAAATTTAAATTTTGCGAAGAGTATAAGTTTTTATTATCTTGTTAATATTAAGCGATATGTTTAAATTAAGTATATATTATTAAATTATTTTTGTTGGATTTATATGAAAAAAATTAGTTTTATTATTTATTTTGCTTTAAGTATGTTTATTAATAAATCTTTTGTTTTTGCTATGGATTTATCAAGTGTTTTGGCTGAAGCAAGGCATGCTATAGGACAAGGGATGAATGTTATTACTCACCTTGAGTGTATGGTTGATAAAATTCCGGATGAGCAAGATGATGATGAAGAATTAGCTAGCTTTTTAGCGGGAGTAATTAAGCTTGTGCAAAGTGGTTATGATTTAGCTAATATAGCTATAAAAAATATTGCTATAATTTGTGAGTCTGTAATTGATCGGCTAGGGGTGGAGCCTAGGGGTAGTGGTGTATCATTACGTGTGGTTCGTGCCAAGCTGCATGTTCGTGTTAAGGGATTTGAAAAGGCAAGATTATTATCCAGTAAGTGCATCAGTTCACTTTTTGATATAGAGAAGTTAATGCCTAAGCTTGAATCTGGAAAAATAGAAGAAGAGGATAGGGTTAAACTTAAAGAGGCAGTAGCTTGTCTTAGAAAATCATCTTGTAAATTATTTAAAAAAATTGAAACGGCTTTTAATATTGTTAAAGATATGTTTGGCCAAGAGGGTGGTAGTCGTGAAGATGCTTTTCGCGAAATGTCTGCTAAGCTGTCTTCTCTAGAGTTAGGTTAAGCTTTGTGTTTTGTTATTTTATTGTAGATTAAGGCGCGAGATCTTTTTCTTGCTCCTTTCTGCTCTTGCTATTATTTACATTTGTCTGATAAGCTACTCTTAGTTTTTATTTTTAAAATTTTTATAAATATAAAAATATAATTAAAGAGAATAAAATTTGTGAAAGGGTAGCGTATGAATTCAAGAAAAATTTTTGGGTCTATAATTTTTATATTTTTCTGTTCTGTGACTTTTAGTCTTTATGGGTATAATATTGATCTTCCAATGTTTTATAAGCCCCCTGTGTGCCCACAATTGTCTCCAGATAAAATTGGTAAAACTATGGGGACGTTTCAAGCTAGATATAAATACGCTAGCGCTTCTAAGGGATTTGACACGCGCGGGGATAAGTGCACACTTTTTGATATTTACGGACCTATAGATCTTTTATATTTGGGTAGAAATTTAGATAACCCTGGGGATAGAACACGAGGATATTGGGGAAAAATTGGTGAGTTAGCACCAGCTGGAACCGGTTATTTAGGTGGGCTTGATCGTAGTGTAGCTGCAGATAATGTTGGTACAAAAGATGGACTAGTCTCGTGTCATGGGCATATGAGTACACATGAGATAGATCTTTTATACACACAACAGCTGTTTTATGGTTTTTTTGCTCAAGCTTATATCCCATTAAAGAGTGTCTCTCTTACAAAAATAAATTTTGAAAATTTAGGTAAAAGTGTTATTGGGCCAGCTGGTCACACCGTAAATATAGATAATTTAATAAGTGAAGACTTAAATACTATTTTAGAAGAATGCGGGATAGAAAAATATAGTGCTTCACATAAAAGATCTGGTGTTGGGGATCTGGTCTGTTCAGTTGGTTGGGCAGGGGCTGGACAAAATCAATCTGAGCTTGTAAAAAATCTCTCTGGCTTTGTAAGTGCCGGTGTTATTTTTCCTATGGCAAAAAAATATAACGAGAAAAATATCTTTGATGTCCCATTGGGATATATAACATCGATTGGTTTTATGGCCAGGGCGCAGGGGGATATGACTATTTTTACCCCTTGGTTAGGGATTGGTGTGTATGGTGGGGGGACTGTGTTTTTATCAAAAGATCGTTATGTACCGGTAAAAACAGATGAGAAGCAAGCTGGCTGGTTTACATTAGGCCGGTGCTATGCTTCAGTGGATACTGGATCTCTTTGGGATATTGGGTGCTATGCAAGATTGGGGTATCGTAATGGTGGTTCTTTACTAGTTGGATACACTTATGCAAGTCAGGAACACACTTCGTTGACTGTTAGGGATAATAATTTTTTAGAAACTTATGTAAAAACACAAAAAGATTTAAATAAATCTGTGAATATAAATAATCTTGTAAATTCTGACGAAAGATTAAGGGGCTGGAAGGCACAGATGCTTCATTGCGCGCTTATATATAAGGGACAGGCTGGTGAAAATAGCACTGTCGAGCCAATGGTTTCTATTGAATATAGTTACCCTATCACAGGTAAATATCTTTTTTATGCGCCTATGCTTGCAGGAACATTGGGATTTAGTGTTAATTTAAACTTTTAGATTTTATTATTAATAGTGATAAAATATATATAATTATATATATTTGGGGCTTTAAGAGACTTTTAAGATAAATGAAAGTTCTTTATGAATTTTGTTATTAACATTAAAGAAAATATAAAGTGTGTAATAGAAAAACTTTTTTCTATTGTACCAGAGAGTGTTAAAGGGCTTGATATAGTTTTACACAGCGAGAAAGAAAAAACGTTTGGGGATCTTAGTTGCAATGCAGCGCTTGTGCTTGCAAAGCAGTTAAAGATAAATCCTGTCCAGTGTGCCCAAAAAATTATTAGTGCTTTATGTGAAGAGAAAAATCTTAAGGGCTATATAGAAAAGTGTGAGATAGCAGGGCCTGGGTTTATTAATATAACCCTTACACGCGAAGCTTGGGAAAATATTATAAAAGAGCTTTTGACTAAAAAAGAAAAATGTTTTTGTTTTGACCAAAAAGATAAGAAATTAAATTATTTAATAGAGTTTGTAAGTGCTAATCCAACTGGTCCGTTGCACTTTGGTCATGGACGTAACGGGATTATCGGGGATGTTCTGGCACGTGTACTCTCTTTTATGGGGCACAGTGTTACACGTGAATTTTATATTAACGATGCAGGTAGTCAGGTGATTTTATTAGGTGAATCACTAAAGGCTCGCTGTGCTCAGGTATTGGGAAAAGAGGGACTAGAGAGTGTTATTCCAGAGGGCGGGTACCAGGGGGACTATCTTATATCTATTGCACAGGAGTGTGTTAAAAAATTTGGCCCAGATATTTTAAAAAAAGACCCAGAGTTTTTAAGTATTTATGCTAAAGACAAGATGCTTGAAGTTATAAAAGAGGACCTTGATGCTTATAGAATCTCTTTTGACAATTGGTTTTCTGAAAAGAAGCTTCGTGATAGTGGTCAGGTAGAAAAAGTTTTAAATATTTTAAAAGAAAAAAATCTTGTGTACGAACAAGAGGGAGCTCTTTGGTTTAAGTCAAAAGATTTTGGGGATGATAAAGATCGCGTTGTTAAAAAGAGTAACGGGGAATTAACTTATATAGCTTCTGATATTGCTTATCACAAAGATAAATATGATAGGGGCTATGATAGATTAATAGATATTTTAGGGCAAGACCATCATGGGTATATAAAGCGTCTTAAAGCTACTATGGAAGCCCTGGGAAATGATTCTAATAAACTAGATGTAATTTTATATCAGCTTGTGACAATAAAAGAGAATGAAGTTGTGCAAAGAATGTCCAAGCGTGCTGGAACTTTTACAAAATTACGTGACGTTATTGATACTGTTGGTGCTGATGTTACAAGATTTTTTTATTTAAACCGTAAAGCTGAGGCTTTTTTAGAATTTGATTTAGCTCTGGCGCAAAAGACGACTGACGAGAACCCTGTGTATTATATTCAGTATGCTTATGTGCGCATGAATAGTATTTTAGCTCGCGCTAAAGATATGGGAATTGGGAATAGCCCAAATAATTATGAGAGTTATAAAACTTTAATAAACACTGACGAAATTGCTCTTTTAAGAACAGTTATGATGTTTAGCGATATTTTATTTACGATTCAGAACTCTTACCAGATGCACCTGCTTTCTTATTATACTTTTGAGCTTGCTCAAGCTTTTCATAATTATTATACGAATAATAGGGTTTTAGATGAATCTAATAGACAAGTGACAGAGTTTAGATTGGCTCTAATAAGGGCTGTACATATGACATTGGGGATATGTCTTGATCTTTTGGGTTTAAGTAGACCAGAGAAGATGTAAGATTTATAAAGATTTATAAAATAAAAAATAAAAAAATAAATTTATATGAACATAAGTGAAATTCAGGAATTTAATTTAAAAGATTTTACGTCGGATAGAATTAGAAATTTTTCTATTATTGCTCATATTGATCATGGAAAGTCTACGCTTGCAGATAGACTTTTAGAAATTACCGGAACTATCTCTTCTCGTGTTAAAGTCGAACAGGTGCTTGATAAACTTCAAGTAGAGCGAGAAAGAGGGATTACTGTTAAAGCTCAAACAGCCTCTCTATTTTATCAGCATAAGGGCAAAATTTATCTTTTAAATCTTATAGACACCCCTGGACATGTAGACTTTAGTTATGAAGTTTCAAGATCTTTATATGCCTGTCAGGGGGCAATACTTCTTGTTGATGCTGTACAGGGGGTACAGGCGCAAACGATGGCAAACTTTTATCTTGCATTTGGCCAGAATTTAAAAATTGTTCCTGTGATTAATAAAATAGATATGCAAAATGCAGATCCAGAGAGAGTTAAAAAAGAGCTTGAACACGCTTTTGATATTCACAGTCCTGATGTGTTGTTAATCTCTGCCAAAACAGGAGTTGGGATAGAACAGCTTTTGGATACTATTGTAGAAAAAATCCCAGCACCTATGGGATATTCTTCTGGATTTTTAAAAGCTTTATTATTTGACTCTTGGTATGATGAATACAGGGGGGTTGTCTGTCTAGTAGAGATTATTGATGGCTCTGTTATTAAGGGAGACCATATAGTATCTTCTAATACTGGGCTTGAGTATGAGATTCTTGATATAGGACTTATGTACCCAGATATGTTTTCTACAGGTGTGTTATACACAGGGCAAGTAGGTTATATTATAGCTGGCATGAAAACAGTAAAAGAGGCTCGTGTTGGCGATACTCTTTATCATCAGGGCCAGCCTGTGATGCCATTACCAGGGTTTAAGCCGGCAAAATCTATGGTTTTTGCCGGTATTTACCCTATAGAGAATTCTGAATTTGATTCTGTGCGTGATGCTATAGAAAAGTTAACACTTAATGACCCTAGTGTTCATGTAGAAAAAGAAAGCTCGACTGCTTTAGGGTTGGGTTTTAGATGTGGGTTTTTGGGGTTATTGCACATGGATGTCTTTAAACAAAGACTTGAGCAGGAATATAACGCTTCTATTATTACAACAAGTCCTACTGTGCCATATAAAGTTTTATTGACAGATGATACAGAAGAGATAATAGAGAACCCTTCTAAGTTCCCAGAAGTTGTAAAAATTAAAGAGGTTCAAGAACCTATTGTACATGCGACTATTGTTACACCAAAAGAGTATCTGGGAAGTCTAATAAAGATCTGTGAAGAGAGACGGGGAGTACAGCTAGATATGAGCTTTCTTGATGAAGGGCGAATAGTTTTGCGTTATAAGTTGCCACTTAATGAGATAATCACAGACTTTTATGATAAGTTAAAATCACTTAGTGCTGGTTATGCTAGTCTTGATTACGAAGAGGCAGGATATGAAACTTCTGATCTGGTTAAGATGAATATATTACTTAATGGCAAACCGGTAGATGCTCTTTCTATTATTGTGCACAAAGATAAAGCTTATTATATTGGTCGGCAATTAACGCAAAAATTGCGCAAGGTTATTCATAGACAGCTATTTGAAGTGGTAATTCAAGCGGCAATTGGAGCTAAAATTATTGCCAGAGAGAGTGTTGCTCCTATGCGCAAAAATGTTACTGCTAAATGTTACGGGGGAGATATAACGCGTAAGCGTAAGCTTCTTGAAAAACAAAAAGAGGGAAAGAAAAAATTAAAACAGGTTGGAAATGTTGAGCTTCCTCAAGAGGCCTTTTTGACTATTCTTAAAAATGAGGAGTAAAAAAGGAGAATTTTATGAGAAGACGAAGGGGCTTTTATTCTATCTCTATAGTTGCAAAGATGTTTGCTGTACATCAGCAGACAATTAGAATGTATGAAAAAGAGGGGCTTATATCTCCAAAACGATCTGAAGGTAATACAAGAATGTTTTCTGAAGAGGATGTTGATAGATTAGAAGAAATTATCTATTTGACACATAAAATGGGTATAAATCTTGCCGGAGTCGAAGCTATACTTAAATTAAAACGAAAAGTAAAAAAATTACAGGATGAAATAAATAAGTTATTAAATACAGCCCAAATTGATCTAGAAGATGAGAGTGAGGGTTATAAAAAAGATGCTAGAGAACAGGCTCAAAGACTACTTGATATAAAAAGAGAAAATCTTAAGAAAATTTCACAAAGTGCAATAGATATTGATCAGGTTTCTATTGACGCCTCAAGAAAAAAGAGCGAAACTAAAAGTAGGGCTCCCAAAGAAAGTGATAAATTTGTTACAAGTGGAAAAAAGCGTGGACGAGATATTAAAAGTGATGAAGATTGGGAGATAGATTACGATGATGAGTAATAAATACACTTGCACACAGAAAAAAATATAAAGAAAAAAATAAAAAGTTATTGGAGGACAATATGTTTTGGAATCAAGTGAAAACTACAATACTACTTGTGAGCTTAAGTGGGCTTTTATTGTTGGCCGGTCATTGGATTGGTGGTGCACATGGGCTTATCTTTGCATTTGTATTTTCTATATTAATGAACTTTTTTGCTTACTTCTTTTCTGACAAAATGGTTCTAGCTATGTATGGTGCACAGCCACTTGATGAAGAAAAATATAGTAATATTTATTCAATTGTCGAAGAATTATCTTCAAATGCACAAATTCCAATGCCAAAGCTTTGGTATATTCCATCACCAATGGCAAACGCTTTTGCGACTGGACGAAACCCTGCACACGCATCTGTAGCTGTAACTGATGGTATATTGCGAGTGCTTGATGAAAATGAGCTTCGTGGGGTGCTTGCTCATGAGCTTTCACATGTAAAAAATCGTGATATCTTAATTGCCACAATAGCTGCTACTATAGCTACTGCTATTGGTTATCTTGCTGATATGTTAAGATGGGCATTTATATTTGGTGGTCGTGATGAGCGAGATAGAGGTGGGGGCTTTGGAGCTTTATTGGTTGCAATTATTATGCCTATAGTAGCAGTGTTAATACAGCTGGCTATATCTCGTTCACGTGAATTTTTAGCAGATGAAACTGGCGCAAAAATTTCTCAAGACCCTTTGGCATTAGCGTCTGCTCTTGAAAAACTTTCCGTTGCTGCATTTACACAAAACTTACAACCAGAATCACCATCGCAAGCTAGCACAGCAAGTTTGTTTATAGTAAACCCATTTTCTGGCAATGGATGGATTACACTTTTTTCTACGCACCCATCTATGGAGAAGCGTATCGAACGTTTGCGAGAATTAGCCCATAAATATTATTAATATTTTTATGGCAAGCTAGAAAGTATTTCCTGAAGATTATCACAGATTTGTTTAACTTGTGTAAGATTCTCTTTGTGGGTATTATAAAGAGACGCTAATTTTAACGAGAGATTTGTTATATTTTCTATATGTTTTTTGAGTTGTGAGATAACTTTAAGTTTTTCATTATTATTTTCATCTGGTTTTATAAACTGTGTAGAAAAATCATTAGATCGTGAAGTTATTTCATCTCCTGTGTAATTAAGCTGTTCTGCAATTACTTGAAGCTCTTTAGCTATAACTTTAATACCTTCGCCCTTAGGTGTCCCTTTTTCTGCGATTATGGCCGTGTTTATTGCAAGCATATTTGCCTTAGATGCAAGATCATGAACAGCTGAAGAAATTTTACCCATGTTTTTACAGTATTCTTCTGCGTTTGGGACTATAGATTTTTTTATATCTATTCTTGAAATTAAAGATGCACAGGCCCCTGTTTCTTGATTAAGTTGTGCAACAATGGAATCAAAATTTTCTTGGTGTGATTGATAACTTTCAAGTGTTTTAGTTATTTCACCTTTAATATTGGCTATACTATTGCTTAATTTATTTATATTTTCTTGATTCATTTTTAAAATCCCCTTTTTAGTTTTATTATACTTGATTATATAATATAATTGGAAATAAGTATGAAAAAAAATTTAATTGTCTATTTTTTAACTTTTATAATATTTTTTAATATCAATGTATGCTCTGTATTATTGTTTGGTTCATTGTTTTATGTACGTGGTGAAAAGGCTTATCCAAGAAATAGTGAAACTTTGACCAATATAGATATTCAACGAGCTTTTGGCCCAAGTGGTGAACTAAACGGTAGAAATGTAACTGTTTTAAGCCTTAGCAATTGTTTTAAATTGACAGAGATATTTACTTTGCCAAATTCCCTTAAGGTACTTAATATTAAGAACTGTATTAATCTTAAAAAATTGCCAAATAATTTGCCATCTTCATTACAGGTTTTGATTATTAGCAATTGTCCAAATATTTTTTTACTTTGCGATTTGCCATTGTCATTAAGTACATTATATTTAGAGAATTGTGAATGTATAAGATTGCAGTCTTTAGTTTTATTAACATCTTTAACAGAATTATATATTATTGGCTGTAGAAAAATTGTTAAAATTCCTGAATTACCACCTGGGTTACAAGTTTTATTTATTAAGAATTGTGAAAATTTAAAAACTCTTTCTATTGTTTTGCCGTCTTCATTGGTGGAGTTGTGTGTGAACAGATGTGAAAAAATAGTAAGTTTGCCACAATTACCATCTGTATTAAATTATCTATCGCTTGAAGGATGTTCTTCTCTTTCATTATTACCAACACTTCCCCTTTCATTGATTTCATTAAATATTGATTGTTGTAACAGACTCAGAGTTCTTCCAGTATTACCAAGTTCGTTAATATCATTGTCGCTTAGTGGATGTACTGGACTTGATGCTAATGATTTGTATGGTTTGGTAAATCTTAGTTTACTAGAAAGCTTAGATATTAGTTACACTAATATTAGGCGTTTGCCTGATATTCGAAATTTTTGCACTAATTTGTCATCTTTGGATGCAACAGATGCTCCTTTGGTAGAAGAAATAGATATACAGTGCGTTATTGGTAATCTTAGTTTAGTTAGGCAATTGTTAGATGCTATTGCTGCTAAGGGACGCTTTTATCCAGTATAATCTCTTTAATTTTACTAATAATTTGCTGTTGCTAATATACCTGTTATATGATAAATTTTTTTTATACGCCGAGGTGGCGAAATCTGGTAGACGCACTGCCTTGAGGTGGCAGCGGGAGAAATCCTATAGGGGTTCGAGTCCCCTCCTCGGCACCATCGTTTTATATAATAATTAAAAATTATGGTGGAGAGTGAATAAATACATGAGGAGACTTAAATGATCGAACAAAATCGTTTTACCCGTATGGTATTATCGCCCTTTATGTTATGGGTTGCTGTTTTTGTTGTTGCCAGTTGTTTTATGTTTTCTTTTGATAAAAGAGTACTTGAAAAACCGGCTGAGCCTGGGGTTTTGGGAACAGTAAGTAAATATATTGATGCCCTTAAGCTTACGTATATTACAAAAGGGATAGATCTTGCTGGTGGTTTTTATATGGTGCTTGGTGTCGAAGTAGAAAAAGCTCTTGATAATAGGCTTACAGAAGAGAGTCGTTCTTTTGATCAGTTATTTAAAATAAAAGAGCTTAAAGTATTGCCAAAAACCAGAGAGATTAAAGATCGAAAAATTAATTTAATTTTTGATACTGATGAGGCAGCAAGAGCCTGCTTTAATGTTCTTCAAGATACTAAATCAAGTGTTCTTCAGGTAAAGCTTGCTGATAATATTGTGATAGCTGTGTTATCTTCAGAGATAGAACGTCATATACGAAATGGATCAGTAGAACAGGCTGTTAGTGTTTTGGGTAATCGTCTTGATGCTTTTAAAATGGAAGGAATTGTTGTACAGCGCCATGGAGACCGGCAGGTTGTTGTTCAGATACCAGGCATTGATGATCCCGAGCGTATAAAATCGCTTATTTCCCGTACTGCACACCTTGAATTTAAAATTGTAGAAAAGATTGCAGGGAGTCAAGAGTCTTTATTAGATGCATTTGATGGGGCTTTACCATCTGATAAGATGATTGTTTCTGGTAAAACTGATATTAATGAAGCAGGTATTGAAGAATCAGCACAATGGTTTTTGGTTTCAGCCTTTCCAGATATGACGGGTGATCGTGTTGTTGATGCCTTTGTTACACGTGATCAATATAATAAATTGGCTGTTGGACTTAAGCTTAATAGTGCTGGGGCGCGTGAATTTGCGGATCTTACAGCTAATAATCCAGGGCGTCAGTTGGGTATTATTATTGATAATGTTATGATTTCTTTCCCTGGAATTCATGAACCAATTACCGGCGGCTCTGCCATTATTACAGGTATGAAATCACCAAAAGAGGCTCTTGATCTTTCTATCGTTCTTAAGGCTGGGTCACTTCAAGCCCCTTTAAGATTTGAACAAGAGAGCCGCATTAGTGCATCATTGGGGCAAGATTCTGTTCATAGTGGAATTTTATCTTGTCTTGTTGCTCTTACTTTATTGTTTATTTTTAGTTTACTTTATTATAAAATCCCTGGAATATTTGCGATTCTTACGCTTCTTTATAATATGTTTTTAGTTATGATGTTTCTCTCTTATTTTAGGGGGACACTATCTCTACCAGGCATAGCAGGTATGGTTCTTTCTGTTGGTATGGCTATAGATGCCTCTATTCTTATTTACGAGAAGGTAAAAGAAGAACTATCACACGGTTCTACTTTACGTAAAGCTGTAATGGATGGATTTTCTGGCGTTATGCCTGTGATTCTTGACTCAAATATTTCTACTTTTTTAACTGGGCTTGTTCTGTTTCAGTTTGGTGGTCCTGCTGTTAGAAACTTTGCAATAACTCTTATGTTAGGTATTGTGGCTACAGTAATTACAGGTATATTTTTCCTGAAATCTTTTTATAAGTTTTTATTTGATACATTTGAGATAAAATCACTTAAATTTTAAATTAAATATTGGCGGCGTAGCTCAGTTGGTTAGAGCGACGGAATCATAATCCGTAGGTCCTGGGTTCGAATCCCTGCGCCGCTATTTATATTTTAAGCTTTTTATGAATGTTTCTTTAATTTCTCTAATTATTTACGGGCTTATTATTTTGGGGGCTTATTTAATTGGGGCAATTCCAACTGGGTATATAATTTCTAAGCTTTTTGGGAATATAAATATACTTAAAAAGGGCTCTGGAAATATAGGAGCAAGTAACGTAGGTAGAGAGCTTGGAAAAAAATTCTTTTTTCTGGTCTTTTTTATAGATGCTGGAAAAGCTTTATGTGCCGTTAAATTAAGTGTTTATTTATTAGATCTGTTTTTTATCTCTTATAATTTTTATTTTTTATTTTTTACCTCTCTTGTGTTACTTTTAGGTAATTGCTTTTCTGTTTTTTTAAAATTTTATGGGGGTAAGGGTGTAGCAACAAGTATTGGTATCTTACTTGCACTTTACCCGTTAAAATTATCTCTTTTTTTTATGCTTATTTGGGGCATAATTTTTTTTATAACATATATCCCTTCGTATGCTTCGCTTGGGGCTATTAGTTTAACTGTGATATTTAGCTCTTTTTTTGATGTATGTGAGCATGAAAAAATATTATTTTTATGGCTAATTTTAACTTTGGTTATTATTAGACACTGGGATAATATAGTGTTATTGCGAAAAAAGTTTTTATCTGGTGAATAGTAATAAAAAGGGCTTTTATGACATTTAATGAGCTTGCTAACACTTTTGAAAAGACAGAGATAGAACAATCGCGTACTAAAATAACTATTTTACTTGCCCAACTTTTCAAAACAACTACTCCTGAAGAAGCCCAGATAATCTCTTATCTTTCATTGGGAAGTTTATATCCAGTATATAAAGGGACGCAGTTTAATTTTGCTGAAAAGAGTGTACAAAAAGTTTTAGCTTTGCTTTTAGATTGCACTCTGGCACACATAAAATCACAGGCTGACAAACTGGGAGATCTTGGCTCTGTCGTTGGTGCTGGGGGCTGGGAGCAGGCATCAAAAGAGAATATTAAAGTTACAAAAGTTTATAAACAGCTAGAAGAGTTTTTAAATATTACAGGCATAGGGTCACAAGAATCTAAAGAAAAAAAATTAATAGAGATATTAAAATCACTTGATTTACTATCAGCTAAATATGTCATTCGAATTATTTTGGGTAAATTACGTATGGGTTTTTCTGATATGACACTTCTGGATGCTTTTTCTTGGATGGAAAAAGGGGATAAATCTATTCGTGAAGAGCTGGAAAATGCCTATAATATCTCTGCTGATATTGGATTAATAATAAAAATATTAAAACAAGATGGGCTTTTGGCATTAAAACATATAAAGATTACTCCAGGGATTCCAATAAGACCTGCGGCTGCAGAACGAATGGCAAGTGCAAAAGATATCTTTGAAAAATTAGGGCTCTGTGTTGCCCAGCCCAAACTTGATGGCTTTAGAATACAGGTTCATTTAGATAAAAGAAAAAAAAGCCCAGAGGTTTCTTTTTTCTCAAGAAATCTTTTAAATATGTCAGATATGTTTCCTGATTTGAAAAAATCTGTTGTCTCTTTAGATGTAGAGACATTTGTAGCAGAGGGTGAAGCGATTGCTTATGATATAGAGACCGGTAGCTTTTTGCCGTTCCAAGAGACTGTAAAGCGCAAGCGTAAATATGATATAGAAAAAGTTTCTCAAGATTATCCATTAAAGTTATATTTTTTTGATCTTTTATATTTAGATAATAAATCTTATATAGATTTTTCTCACACAGTAAGACGGGAGAAATTAAAAGAGATTTTAGACAAGAAAATAATTAAAGAAGAAAAAGTTTTGTTTTTAACAGAAGAAATAAAAATATCTGACGTAAAAACACTTGAAGAATATTTTATGAGTTCTATCTCTTCTGGATTAGAAGGTGTTGTAGTTAAACGTCCAGATGCTTTATATCAAGCAGGAAAAAGAAATTTTAACTGGATAAAGTTAAAGCGCAAAGAGTCTGGAGAGCTTGAAGACACAATAGACTGTGTAATATTGGGTTATTATGCTGGCCGTGGGAAACGGGCTACATTTGGTATAGGGGCATTTTTGGTTGGTGTCTATAATGAGCAAAAAGAGTGCTTTCAGACTGTTGCCAAGATTGGGACAGGGCTTACAGACACAGAATGGAAAGAGCTTAAAAAGAGCTGCGATGAAAGTTCTACAATTAATAAACCTAAAGAAGTTGAATGTACCAAAGAGCTTTTTCCAGATGTTTGGGTTTTTCCAACGATCGTTTGTATTGTTCGTGCAGATGAGATTACTCGATCTCCATTTCACACAGCAGGTAGGACTGAAAAAAGTTCAGGCATTGCTTTAAGGTTCCCAAGAATTATGGGGTATAGACCAGATAAAGGACCGCAAGAAGCGACAACTGTAAAGGAGATAATGCGTCTATTTCAGCTTCAGTTTGAAAAACAAAAATAAAATAAAGGGCTGGTATTTAATACCAGCCCTTTATTTTATTAAGAGTATGGGTGAGTGCTTTATAAAATTTATTTATTTATTAAATTTTTAGTTTATAGGTGTTTGGGAGGACTCTACTAAAAGTTCTACAGTAGTTACTCGCTTTTTTTTTCTAACAATATCGTAATCTCTAGAATCGTCTTCATTTTTTTCAGGTTTACTTGAAGATTCTGAAGTAAAAGTTTCTTTAGTTATAGTCTCTTGCTTTTCTGGTTGTGCTGGATCTTGAGTAGTAATAGTTTCTTTAGAAAATTTTTCTTCGCTTGCGCAAACGTTAATAATTAAAGTACTTATAATTATGACTAACGCAAACTGTTTAATAACCACCATTTTTTATCCATTTTAAAACTTTTGGTTAAATTATATAAATATATACTCTATATTGTTTATTATGTTTTTGTAGCAGATGCTGCTGAATCATCACCGTCATCACGGCGTGATCTTTTTGCAACTGGTTGGCCAGAATTTGAGACTAGACCTCTTCTAATAGCGGGCATATGTTGACGGAATACACGCCAACCGAGGTATTCAAACCCAACTATGGCATCAACTACAAAGAGTTCTGGAAATGGAATGTGTGCACCAAAATATACAACCCCTCCTGCTATTTTTGCAGTTTTGGATGTTATAACCGCCAAAGCCCACCGTTTTAACATCGCTACGCTTGTTTCAGGAACAGGATTTTGAACAGTTTGGGTTCTTGGAGCATATGCTGGTTTTGGGATACTTGGAGAGGCTGCTTCTTGTTTTTTTATCAATGCGCTTTTTTCTATCAATTCTCTCATTTTTGGATTTAACAAAATTCCTATTGATTCATATAATATTTCTGTATTTTCATCTGTTTCAACAATACTTGGAATTACTATATCAACTGATTCAAGTCTACCATCCTCCCCTCTTACCCTTTTACTTATGACGATATTCTTTTCAAATGCGGCATGAAGGGCTTCAAGTTGTTCTGTGCTAAAAAACCAGATATCAAAAAGTGCGGCATCTAATTCAACAGATGAAATAGCCTTTTTTGTGGTTGCTTTTTCCATCCAATAATCGAAATAAGCATTTGCCCCTGGTACTGCTGCACATAGAAAAATAGATAATAAAAGACGTTTGAAACCCACCATTTTAACCTCATTATGTTTAAAAATATTGTTAATGGTATAACCTTCCATTTCCCACTATTATTTAAAATCTTTAAATTTAATTATTAGTTTAATTATTAGTGAGAATTTTATTATGCTCTAATTATATATTTGAAAAACTATTTTGTAAAACGCTTATCTGTTCGATGTTTTATGTGGTCTTAATTAGTGCAAATATAAATTAGAGCCAGGGTTGTCTTTTGGGCTTTGATGGGTATTTGAAAACAATAAAGGGCTGGTATTTAATGCCAGCCCTTTATTTTATTAAGAGTATGGGTGAGTGCTTTATAGAGTTTATTATTTTATTTATATTATACACTGGCCTGAAAGCTCCAGCGTGTGTGATTTAAAATTTTTTAATTTACGGGGGTTTTAGAGGCTTCTGCTGAAAGTTCTACAGTAGTTACTCGCTTTTTCTTTCTAACAATGTCGTAATCTCCAGAATCTTCTTCTTTCTTTTCAGGTTCACTTGAAAATTCTGAAGTAAAAGTCTCTTTAGTTATAGTCTCTTTTTTCTCTGGCTGTGCTGGATCTTGAATATTTATAGTCTCTTTGCAAAATCTCTCTGTGTTAGTTGCGTAGACATTAGCTACTAATATATTTATGAGAATAGCTAATACTACCTTTTTAATAACCACCATTTTTTAGCCCTTTTAAAGCTTTATTTATTTAAATTTTTTTTATTAATCAAAGCCTTAAAAATAATCTAAGGCTTTGATTAAATTAAATTAACGTAGATATACTTTTATAGTTTATTATGCGTTGGTAGCAGATGATGCTGAACCATTACCACCGTTACGGCGTGGTTTTTTTGCGCTTGGTGCCTCAGATCTCTCTGACGATTTCACAGCTTTGCTACGTTTTTTGCTAAAAACTGATTTTACGGATTCGATTATTGCAGCATCTATTCCATATTTGTGAGCTAGTATACACGCATCAACTGCAAGTAATTCAAAGTATGGGATGTGTGCTAGTACGTAGAATGTGTAAGTAGGATATCGTATAATCTTATATTCCCAAGCTGCACGCCCGAAATTCATTAAGCGTTGAACTCTTGTCATTGGGCTTGGTGCTGTTGGCGCTACAGGGTGTTCAACACTTGGTGCTGTTGGCGTTGCAGGATGCTCATCAGCAATCATTGCTCTAATGTCTTTGTCAAGTAAGGCGCCAATTTCGTTCCAAAGAAGCGCTGCATTATCATCGGCATTAATTAATCGTTGCCTTACTAATCTTGTGCCTGTTCTTGAAAAACATGTTGCGCTTTCAAGTGCAGCTCTAAGTGTTGTAAGTTGTGCATCAGAAAAACCAAAAAGTTCGTCTGTTGCTCTTGATAACTCTTCCTCAGAAAAGCCTCGGCCAAGTGATGCTTTTGTCATCCATTCTTCAAACGAAGCATTTGCCACTGTCACTGCTGTACAGAGTAAAGCAGGTAATAAAAGACGTTTTAAAACCACCATTTTAACCTCCTTATGGTTAAAAATATTGTTAATAATATAACCTTCCATTTCCCACTATTATTTAAAATCGCTTAAATATTTCTGAATTTAATTATTTAGTTTAATTATTAGTGAGAATTTTATTACACCCTATTATATATTTGAAAAACTATTTTGTAAAATGCTCATCTGATCGATATTTTATAAGTGTTTAACTAATTTTTATAAAATAATAATACTAGTATTATTATTTACGTCTGGCCCTACGTTTTGTTTGCCGTGCTCGTTTTTTTGCCGGTTGTTTTTCGTCACCATCATGTTTTTCTTCTATTTTTTCTTTTACTAAGGTGATGAGGTCTCTTTTTTGTGGCAATGTAACCTCTGGTTCGCTATATTTAAATGGATAAACAAAATGAATAATAAGAGCAATTAAATCCAATATGTAAAGTTTTGGGAATATAATGTGTGCTGCTGCATATGCGGCTCCAACTATTGTTGTTACGCTGGTTTTTGATCGTACTGTTTGCCATATGGCACTAAATATATTTGATGCGCTTTTAATAACCCCAACTCTATCTTCTGGTCTTGTTGTTGGGTTATGTATGTGAGCATCTATAAAATAATAGATCGCAACAGCTGTTAAATCTACAATAGACATAAAGACTGGGTCCCCTTTGTGGCTTATTATGTATCCAAATACAGCTACTAGATTTAGGTATTGACGAAGTGATAGGTTGTCTACAGTTGTATCTGATGGATGCTCAGGTGTAATTGTGCCAGTTGGATGTGCATCTAATTTAGGTAACATTTTTTGTATTTGTGTGATGATCTGTAGTGTTTGCTCTTCGCTGGATGTTCCGGCATCTTTGGCGATATCTCCTCTTGGAAATCCAGGGCGTGCCATTAATAATTCCTGAATGGCAATAAGTTGATCATGAGAAAGTTCTGGTAATTCCCCTATAACTTGATCATATTGAGTTGGTGTAATCGCCCTTTTTTGTCTTGCTATTGCAACAAGCTCGCCAAACGAAGCGTTTGCGCTTGTTATTGCTGTACAGAGAAGAATGGCTAATAAAAAACGTTTAATAACCACCATTTTAACCTCCTTGAAGGGTAAAGATTTGTTAATAATATATTTTTATTTAATTAATATTTTGTTATTTTAAAAAAATAAAATATAAAAATTAAATATTTGTTAATTATAGATATTATATATTTTTTGTAAAATGGGAGTGTTAATGGGGATTTATAAAAAATAGGCGCTTAATTTTAAGCACCTATTTTTTTACTTTAGTTTAAATTAATTTAGAGCCTATCCGAAGATTATTACGTAATCTTGCCCAGGAGCAGATCACTAACATTCATAAACCAGTAGAATTTAACGCTCTGGGCTACAAAGATTCCGCCCCTAACGGGGCTTAGATGAATTACACAAAACCTGCCCCTAACCTATTTTTTTACTTTAGTTTAAATTAATTTAATAAACTTAATATTTATTTATTCTTCTACGGGTAGAAATTTTCTAATGGAGGAATACCTTTTTAATTTTTCTAATATAGGCTTGTCCCATCCATATTTGTGGGCTAGATATGCCAACCCGGCTGTATCAACTAAATATAATAATGGAAATAATGAGTGTGCCTGCCAGTAAACTGCACCTGATACAAAAAGACCAAGTTTTGACTTGTAAATCAACAATGCCAAACTTTTCAGGCGTTCAACATTTAGATAACTTGTTATCGCTGTAGTTTCTGTTGATTCTGGCGATAATAGAGTCATTATTTCTGGATCTTTTTCTAGTAAGAGATTTACGCTTTCGAGAAGTGTGCCTGCATTTTTATCTTCTTCTATTAGTTTTTTACCATCTAATTCTGACTTTTCTAATGTAGCCTTAAGAACTGAAAGTTGTGTATCGTTAAATTCAAGAAGTTCTTTAATTGCGTTTGCAAATTCTTCATCTGAAAATTTTTCACCATTGATTGCTTTCTCTATCCATTCTTCGAATGAAGCATTTGCTCCTGTTACCACTGTGAATAGTAAAACAGATAGTAAAATGTGTTTACCCAAAACCATTTTTTAGCTCCTTATGGTTATAAAAATATTTGACTTTAATTAATGTGCAGGAGTATAAGGAGAAAAAAATAATTTACAAACATTTTTGTTGTTTTTGTAAAATAACGTGTAATTATTTTGACGTCAATATAAAGGCTTGCAAGTAATTTATTACAAATAAAAATATTTTTTAATGAGCCTCTTTTGTTCGTAATCGCTTAGGTGTTGGTTCATCTGCACTTGTCGCTTCGTCTTCTTCAAGTGCAGCAAGCGCTTCGTTAATTTCTATAATCTCTGCTTGTATTTGTGTGAAGTTTGAAAATAATAGACTATAACATATAGTAGTAGCAGTCTGTTCTTCTAATGTTAACTCTTCGTGTGATTGAGCACTTAACGTTATGTCGATCATAGCTTGTGTCATAAGATTATCTTTTAATCTTAAAATTACATTAAGTAATTGTTCACCAATTTCTGTTTCTAGTATTTCTAATAGCTCTTGTGAGATTTCTTTAGCTATATCTAACGATTCTTTGGCAGTTGATAAGCTTGATACTTTTGGTAAGCGCGCTTTGAATAAAAATTCTCTTGTTTGAACTGGATTAGTTATGAATTGTGCTAAAAGTTCAGAAATTGCTTTTATTGTGTTTGGATGAATAGCTCTCATTAAGGGGCCAAGTTCGTGTATCAAAATGTGTACAGCCGCTTCATCCCAAAGTATAAATAAAAGCCATCGCTCTAATATTCTTGTAGAGATTACAAGTGAACTTCTAGTTATAATTCTAATAAGTTGTTCAAAGGCTGATCTGTACAAAGATTTTAATAGTACTTTTGATATTATTGTTCTGTTTAAAAAAAATATTATGTTCGATAAAATGCTGCAAATACTAAAAGAGATAATTAATTCATTCTTTGTTCTGTCATTTACTGTAGTTAGTTCTTTAGCAAATTCTTTTACTATATTTAAAATAATATAACACTGAACAATTCTAATTAAGTTTGTGCGTCGAAAGTCATGTCTATATGCCGGATCAAAGCTGGCTTCAGGGTCTCTTAATTCATGTTCAGTTAAAACAAGCGTTTTTTGTAGCGTGCTTAATTCTTCTATACTTAATCTTTCTACTTCAGTAGTGAATTTTATATATTGTTCACTATTGATTGGTCTAGAGGCGTCTCTTGCTATGCTAATTAATTCTTCAATAGATGCATGTGTGTTTATAACACTTGAAAACATATATATTAAAAATAATTTTATAATGTGTTTAATTGAAACCATATTATTACCCTTTTATTAGTTAAAATTTTCTGTTTCATATTAAGAGCTTATCCGAAAATTAATTTAAAATAAAATAACAAAATACGAGAGCTCCAAAAGTCGCTATACTAGCGACAAAAGAAAAGAAAGGAGCTCTCATGAAAAAGATTATATCAGATGATTTT
>Ga0233425_10005134_pt1 | contig 21087 bp, 14 predicted proteins | sample Watercolumn_Towu_2_FD_181712 | JGI IMG/M metagenome (GOLD analysis project Ga0233425, IMG submission 181712) | Freshwater microbial communities from Lake Towuti, South Sulawesi, Indonesia - Watercolumn_Towuti2014_140_MG | ecosystem: Environmental > Aquatic > Freshwater > Lake | place...
CTTGTCCGAGGGGATGTCCAGGCCCAGCAGCAGCTCGCCGGCCCGGGCCTCGGCGTCGTAACCGCCCATCTCGCCGAACTTGGCTTCCAGCTCGGCGGCGTGCAGATAGTCCTCCTCGGTCGCCTCCGGGTTCATGTAGATGGCGTCCTTCTCGCGCATGCAGGCCCACATGTCGGCGTGGCCCATGAGCACCACGTCCAGCACCCGCTCGTCCTCGAAGGCGAACTGGTCCTGGCGCAGGAAGGCCATGCGCTCGTGGGGATCGATGGCGACGTTGCCGGCGGAGGGCTCCAGAACGCCGGCCAGGATCTTCATGAGGGTGGACTTGCCGCAGCCGTTGGCGCCGATGAGGCCGTAGCGGTTGCCGTCGCCGAACTTGACGCTGACGTTCTCGAACAGGGGCTTGGCGCCGAACTGGATAGTGAGGTTGGAGGCGGTAAGCATGGGAAAGCCTATTGAAAAATAGCCTTATATTTTATCCGGCTGACAGGCCGACCACCGATCTATATTCCCTATCCATTTAAGTGCGGCATAAGTTCCGAGGAATAGAATCCACAGGCTTCTCTATAGTGGATCACGGATGTCTATGCCGCGGCCGGCCATCAAAATGCGCTTTTCGTCCCATCCCATGTGGGTGCTGGCGGGTATCTTCCTCGGCATCGCTTTATTCACCCGCCTGGGCCTCGCCCTCTACACAGGACTGAACCAGGTTCCGCCTGGACTCTGGCCGGGCGTATTTCTGCGCGGCTTCGGTTTCGACCTGGCGGTCCTGGCCTGGATCATGGCGCCCTTGCTATTGCTGGAGGCTTTTCGCCGCGAACGCGCGACACTCGCTGCCTGGCGGCGTCTGGCTCGCTACCTGGCCTTTTTCATGGCCACGGCCCTGCTGTTGTTCGGCGCCCTGGCCGAGGCGACCTTCTGGGAGGAGTTCGCCACTCGTTTCAATTTCATCGCCGTCGATTACCTGATTTACACCCACGAGGTGATCGGTAACATCCAGGAGTCCTATCCGGTTGGCCTCTTGCTGACAGGGGTGGCCCTGGCCGCCGCACTCATCACGTGGGCCTTGCGCCGCCGGATCGTGGCACAACCCCCGGCGCCGGCCGGTAGGAAGCGGGTGGGCCTCGTCCTGCTGGCCTTGGCCCTGCCGTGGATGGCCTGGCATCTGGCGGACATCGACCAGATGCGCTTTTCCGGAAACGCCTACGCCAACGAACTGGCCGGCAACGGCCTGATGACCTTCACCGCCGCCCTGCGCCGCAATGAACTGGAATACGACCGTTTCTACCAAACGCTGCCGGCTCCAGAAGCCCACCGCATCCTGGCCGAGCTCGGCGTCGAGCGGGAATCCGTGAATGCCGCCCTGGGGCTGGGACATGATGAGAGCGAAGCATTCGAGGGCAAACGCCTGCCTTTCAAGCAGCCGCCGCGCAATGTGGTGTTGATTACGGTGGAAAGCCTGTCGGCCGACTACCTCGGCGCCTTCGGCAACAAGCAAGGACTGACACCGCGCCTGGATGCCCTGGCCCGGGATGGCCTGCTGTTTACCCGGCTCTACGCCACTGGCACCCGTACCGTGCGTGGGCTGGAGGCTCTGTCTCTGGGCACGCCACCCATTCCCGGCCAGGCCATTGTGCGCCGCCCCGGCAACGAGCACCTCGCCACGGTGGGCGAGATCCTGCGCAGGCAGGGCTACGACACCTACTTCATCTATGGCGGCTACGGTTACTTCGACAACATGAACGCCTATTTCGCCGGCAACGACTACAAGGTCATCGACCGCACCGACTTCCCCAAGGGCTCGGTGGGTTTCGAGAACGTCTGGGGCGTGGCCGACGAATTCCTCTTCGACAATGCCCTGGCCAGGCTGGACCATAGCCACGCTGCCGGCAAGCCGTTCCTGGCCCAGATCATGACCACCTCCAACCACAGGCCCTACACTTATCCCGCCGGGCGCATCGACATCCCTTCCCCGGGCGGACGCAACGGCGCGGTGAAATACACCGATCACGCCATCGGCCGCTTCATAGACCAGGCCAGGACGAAGCCCTGGTTCGCCAACACTCTGTTCGTCATCGTCGCCGACCATTGCGCCTCGGCGGCCGGAAAGTCGAAGCTGCCGGTTCCCGGCTACCACATCCCCTTGATCCTCTATGCGCCGCATCTGCTGACGGCAGGGCGCAACGAGCGCCTGGCGAGCCAGATCGACATTCCCCCTACCCTGCTCGATGTCATGGGGCTTCCCGGAGACGACCATTTCTTCGGCCAATCTCTCTTTGAGCAGGCGGAATTGTCGCCCCGCGCCTTCATCAGCAACTACCAGGAGCTCGGCTATCTGCAGGAAGGCCGCCTGACGGTGCTGGGGCCGAAGCGGCGGGTGGAAAGCTTCCTCGTCGACAAGGACGGAAACGCGTCGCCCACTGCTGTGGACGAGCGTGCCCGCGATGAGGCCGTGGCCTATTACCAGTCCGCCTTCAAGGCCTTCAAGGAGGGGGAGCTGAAGCTGCGGAGGAAGTGATGCGGCCCTATTCCTCGGCCGCCGGCAAGCCGTCATGCCAGAGGCAGACCCGGTTGCCGCCCTCTGACTTGGCGATCAGCTGGGCTCGCTCCACCCGGTCCAGGGTCTCGTCGATGAAGAAAATCGGGTCCAGGTTGACCACGCCGATGGAGGCGGTCAGGCGGATGTCGCGGCCGTCAACCTGGAATGGCGTGGCGGCCAGTTCCTCGCGCAGGCGATTGAGGAGGATTCCGGCCTGGTCGAGGTCGGTGGTGGGCAGGCAGAGCAGGAACTCCTCGCCGCCCAGGCGGTAAATGGTGTCATAGCCTCGCAGGTGTTTGGCGAAGAAGGCGGCTACCCCTTTGAGGGCCTGGTCGCCGGCGCGCTGGCCATGGGTTTCGTTGATGCGGGCGAAGTTGTCCAGGTCCACGTAGCAGACCACGCAGGGCTGGCGAGTGCGCTGTACCCGCTCAATCTCCTCGGCCAGGCGCAGATGCACGGCCTGCCGGTTCCAGACGCCGGTGAGCTTGTCCACCGCCCCCAGTTGCTCCATGAGTTCCTGTTCCATACGCCGCAGCAGTTGCCGTACGCGCCCTGCGACGGCAACCAGGGCGTCGTAATCCTCCGGGGCGATGGGTTGGCCCGCCGCCTGGCTTTCCAGAAGGTGACGGGCAATGCCGTGCATGGACTGGTGCGCCACCTCGATGGCGGCGTAGCTGGGCTCCCCGCCCAGGTGGATCTTGCCGGGGCCGTGCAGCCAGGTGCCTAGGCCGCAGCGCAGGTGGGCGTCCTCGCTGCGGTCGTCGCCGGTGTCCTGGCCGCCGCAGATCATCTGGCGGTTGAGCCGGGCCAGCCACTGGGAATGGCTGACGATGGCGCGGTCCAGATCGTGAAGGCTGGCCAGCGTGGCGGCATGGGCGTGGTCGGACGGGTTCATGGCTTGCCTCCGGCAGGGATGGTGGCACTGACTGCAATCATCGGCGGTCCGGCGCTGGACTTGAGAGCGCGGGGTGGTTGGCCTGAGGCCTGTCCAAGTGGTAGCCCTGGGCCTTGTCCACGCCCAGGTCGGCCAGCAGCATGAGAGTGGCCTCGTCCTCCACGCACTCGGCGACCGTGCTCTTGCCCAGACCGCGGGCCACTTCCACCATACCGCGCACGAACACCTGGTTGTCGTGGTCGTGGGGCAGGTTGCGGATGAACATGCCGTCGAGCTTGATGGTGTCGACGCGGATGTGCTTGAGGTAGGCGAAGGAGGCGAAGCCGGCGCCAAAGTCGTCCAGGCAAACGCCGCAGCCTGCCTGTTTCAGGGCCTCGATGAAGCGTTCGGCGTCGGCCAGGTCCGACACAGCGGCGGTTTCCGTGATCTCGATCAGCAGGCGGGCGGGGTCGGCACCGTGCTCGCGCAGCAGATCGTTGATGTAGCCGGGCATGCCGGGATCGTCGAAGGAGCGCCCGGACAGGTTCACTGCGATGGGCGGCGCGTGGGGCCGCTCGGCCAGCAGGCGAACCGCCTGCCGCAGCGCCCAGCGGTCGATTTCCACGATCTTGTTGCTCTTTTCCGCCACCGGGATGAAAAGGCCGGGAGGGATGAGGTCGCCGCTGTTCTTGTCGCGCAGGCGGATCAGGGCTTCCAGGTGGATCAGGCGGCGGCTGCGGGCGTGGTAGACGCCCTGGAAATGCAACTCGAACAGGTCGTGTTCCAGGGCGTGCGCCAGGCGCTCGTTCCAGGACAGACGGTTGACCATCTCCGGCGTGGTGTCCAGGTCGGCCCGATAGGCCCTCCAGGCGTTCTTGCCCGCCTGCTTGGCCTGGTACATGGCGGCGTCGGCGCAGGCCACCAGCTGGTCCTGGTCGGCGGCATGCTCCGGGTGGAAGGCGATGCCCAGGCTGGAGGAAATATGCAGCGACTGGCCCTCGAAGCGGAACGGGATTTGGGCGATGGAACGCACGATGCGTTCCGCCAGCGCCTCGGCCTGACCGCGGTCAGCGCCGGGCATGAGCACGGCGAACTCGTCGCCGCCCAGCCGGAAGAGCATTTCGTTGCGGCGGGTCATGCCGGAAACCTCCCCCGCCACCCGGATCAGCAGGGCGTCGCCGGCACGGTGGCCGAAGTGGTCGTTGATGGCCTTGAATTCGTCCAAGTCGAAATAGAGCAGGGCGGAAGGCGCGCGATGGCGGCCGGATTCCGCCAGCATGCGCTCCAGCTCGATCTGGAAGCGGTGGCGGTTGTAGAGGCCGGTCAGGGAGTCGCGCTCGGCCAGGTAGAGCAGCTGCTCGGCGGTCTGGCGTTCGCTGGTGACATCCTCGTAAACCCACAGATAGCCCAAGAAGCGGCTTTCCCGGTCGAGCACGGCGTAGCTCAATTGCGTCACGACGCGACCGTCCTTCATGAGGATCTCGTAGCTGTCGGCTTTCTCCCGGTAGGCCAGGATATGACCAATGTGTGCCCGATAGCTTTCCGTGTCAGTCAGTTCGCAGTCGGAGGCGGTGAAGGTGGCGTCACTGTCCAGACCGATCAGGTCGCTGTGTTCCGGGATGCGCCAGATATGGTTGAAGGCCGGGTTGTGGTAGACCACGCGGCCGTCGGTGCCGACGAACAGGATGCCGAGGTTCATGGCGGACAACAGCGCCTTCAGGCGGGCCCGCTCTGCTTCCGTGCCCGCCAGGTATTCCAGGGCGCGCTCCTCCGAGTCCTTGAGCTCGGAAATGTCGCGGATGCTGGCACGGATGCCGAGGAAGTGGCCTTCCCGGCTGTAGATGGGGTGCCAGTTGACCGCCGCCCAGAAGCGGCCGCCGTCCTTGCGCAGCATGCGGAACTGGTAGCCTTCGCCGGAATTGCCGCGTAGGGCCTCTCGGAAGCGATGGGCGGCTTCTTCCTGGCCTTCCGGTGCGATCAGCGAGAGGGGAAAGCCGGGCAGTTGGAGGCATTCGTCCGGCGTGTAGCCGGTCATGCGCTCCACCGAGGGGTTGACCCAGATGGTTCGCCCCCCGGGTTCGATCCACAGTTCCAGGTCATAGGTGTAATGGGCGATGGCGAAGAAGCGCTGCTCGCTGTCCTTGAGTTCCTCCAGGCGTGCACGTAGCTGCTGGGACATCTCGCGGAATGCGGCGGCCAACTGGCCGACTTCGTCGGCGCCGGGGGCGGGCAGGCGAGTGTCGAAATCCTGAGTGGCCAGCGCCCGGCTGGCGTCGGTGAGTTGCTTCAGGCGGCGCGTCAGCCAGTACCCCGTGAAGGCGAGAAACGGAAAGGACAACACCATGCCCGCCAACCCGATCGAGAGTCCTGTGCGGATAATCCGTTCCCTGGCCTGCAGCAGGAAGTCGGTGTGGATGCCAAAGCGCAGGCGGCCATATTTCAATGATGGAAAGCCGATGGGGATCTCAGTGTCATGGACCCTGTCGGGGTCATCGGCGGTATATGCCGGGTTCAAGGGAGGAAGCGGTTGGGAAGGCGACAATCCCGAAGAAACGATGCGGCGTCCGTCCGTGTCGAGAAGTACCAGGTAGGCGAAGCTGTCGCTGCCTGCGCGGGTCTCGTCCATGATCGCCTTGAGGGCCGTGTAATCACGCTGCATCAAGGGCCCGGATAGGGCGGCGTTGAGCAGTGGTGTGACGGCGTTGACACGTTGCTGGATGCGCAGGATGAGTTCTGATTCCGCGATCTGCTGATAACTTGCGACCAATGCGAGCAGAAGGGTGACTTCCACCAGGAATCCGGCCAGGGTCAGCTTGACCCAGAGGGGAAAGCGGAGGGGCTCCAGTCTCAAGGTTTGAGCATCCTGCGGGCGCCCTTGATATAGGCGTCGGCGCGCTTCATAACGGTTTCGTTGACGGGGCGAAGCGTGGTGTAGCCAGTCTGGCCGAGAAAGCCGATGCCTTCCGCTTCGCGCGGGAATTCCAGCAGCAGGGTACGCAGCCGCTCGGCCTGGTCGCGGGGCAGGTCGGGCTTGGCGATGAACAGGAAGGCCGGCACATCGGCAATGTGCTTATGCACCCTCAGCTTGTGGCGCATGTCTTCCGGGATCTGCAGCATGCCCTGGCTGGTGGTCACGGCGGCGGCGGACAGGCCGGAAACCAGGGAATGGGCGACGCTGGCATGGGTGCGGTGTTCCACAATCTTGTAATCGCGTTCCGGCTCGAGACCCTGCTCGTCGAGGTATTGGAGGGCGGCCATGACGGTGATGGCCAGACGGTCGATGGCTGCCAATTGTTTGCCCTTCAGGTCGCCTGGGCCGGCCAGGGGACGCTCCGCGCTGTAGATCAGCAGCGAGTCGTGATCGGGCTGGAATTGGACGAGGGGCTTGAAGCCCAGGTCCTTTTGCGCAATGCGTGCGAAATGCGCGGCGGTGATTGCCAGATCGAAGTCGCCGCGCAGGGTGCGGGAATGGAAGCGGGCGAAATCCGGGGCGCTTTCGATGCGCACCGGTTGTTGCAGAGCCCGCTCCAGATAGGTGCGCAGGGGTTCATAACGTTCCACCAGCACGCGCGAGGTGTGGATCGGCAGGACGCCGACGGTGAAGGCCAGGGCCAGGCCCGGCAAGCCCGCCAGGATCAGGCCGATCAGGCTCTGCGCACGGTGCAACTCAGGCCTCGTGCAGGGGTTTGACCAGCACCTTGGAGCGCCGTTGCCAGTTGTACATGGCCTTGCGCGGCGCCGGCAGGTCATCCGGCCCGGCTTGCACGAAACCGCGCTCGATGAACCAGTGGGCGGCGCGGGTGGTAAGGACAAAAAGCTGCTCCAGTCCGAGATCTCTTGCCGCCTCCTCCACTGCGGACAGCAGAGCATCGCCGCGGCCGCCGCGACGGAAATCGGGGGCCACCGCCAGGCAGGCCATCTCGCCCGCGCCGGTGTCGGCGAAGGGGTAGAGGGCGACGCAGCCGACGATGCGGCTGTCCAGTTCGTCCACAAAGAACTGCTCGATCTCCTGTTCCAGGCGCTCCCGCGAGCGGCGCACCAGCACGCCATCGCTTTCCAGGGGCTCGATGACCGAGAGGATGCCGCCAACGTCCTCGATCTTGGCGGGTCGGATGTTTTCCAGCTCCTCCCGGGTCACCATGGTGCCCACGCCTTCATGGGTGAACAGTTCCATGAGCAGGGCGCCGTCCTGGGCGCGGGGCAGCAGGTGGGCGCGGCGCACCCCCTGGCGGCAGGCGCGCACGGCATGAGGGAGATAGAGCTTGAGGTCGCCATCGGGGAGGGTGCGCGTCAGCCGATGGGCGGCAGCGGCGGTGAGCTGGTTGATGAGCTTGCCCTTGGTGTCGCGGCAATCGCCATGGTCCAGCAGGAAGACCAGCTTGTCTGCACGCAAGGCCACGGCCGCCGCGGTGGCTACTTCCTCCAGGGTCAGGTTGAACACTTCGCCGGTGGGCGAGTAGCCCAGCGGCGAAAGCAGCACGATCTCGCCGGCGGAGAGGCGGTCGGCGATGGCCTGGTCGGCGATCTTGCGTACCTCGCCGGTGAACTGCAGGTCGACGCCATCGACGACGCCCACTGGCCGCGCGGTGACGAAGTTGCCCGAGGCAACGCGGATGTCGGCACCGGCCATGGGCGTGTTGGGCAGGCCGACGGAAAGCAGGCTCTCGATATCCACCCGAACCGAGCCCACCGCGTCTTTGACGTGTTCCAGGGTTTCGGCGTCGGTGACGCGGCGGTCCTGCACGTATAGGGCGTCCAGGCCAAGATCATGGAGGCGTCCCTCCACCTGGGGACGCACGCCGTGTACCAGCACCAGGCGTACGCCCAGGCTGTTGAGCAGGTTGATATCGTGGATCAGTCCCGCGAAGCCGCCATCGGCAAGGGCGTCGCCGCCGAAGGCGAGCACGAAGGTCTTGCCACGGAAGGCATGAATATAGGGCGCCGCCGCGCGAAACCATTGCACGAAGGATGCGGCGTCCGCTTCCCCCAGTTTCGCCATGGTCTAGTCCTCCAGGTGCGTTTGTCGAATGGCCGGTGTTACGGCTCCCGGCCGGAAAACTTGAGATGTCCCGCCAGTCATCGGAAATCCCCCCAGCGTGACTGCATGGCCGCAATGGCGGCCAGGGCGGCGGTCTCGGTGCGCAGGATGCGAGGTCCCAGCCGGATGCGCCGGAAACCTGCCCGGATTGCCACATCGCGCTCGACGGGGTCGAGGCCGCCCTCCGGGCCGGCCAGGAGCAGGGCGGTACCGTCGGGAGCTGGCAACTCGCCCAATCCTGTCTCGCCCCCCGGATCGAGCAGGAAGCGATAGGCATAGTCCTGAGGAACCTGGCGCAGCCAGACCGAAGCGTCCCGGATTTCCTCGACTCCAGGAACGTGGTTGCGGCCGCATTGCTCGCAGGCGGCGATGACTACGCCACGCCAGTGGCGCAGGCGCCGCTCGGCCCGTTCGTCGCTGAGCTTCACCACCGTGCGCCGCATCATGAGGGGCTGGATGGACACCACCCCCAGTTCCACGGCCTTCTGCAGGGTGATGTCCATACGTTCGCCGCTGGAGATGCCTTGGGCCAGGACGATGCGCAACGGTGATTCCCGTTGCGGATCGGAGCGGGCGGTCAGCCGGGCAAAGGCCAGGCTGCCGCGCAGTTCCAGCACGCCCGCATACTCGGCGCCGTCCCCGTTGAACAGGGTCAGGCCGTCGCCGTCCCGCATGCGCAGGGCGCCGGTGGCGTGCCTCGCCGTATCGGCGGGCAACTCGACGAGGCGGCCGGGAACGAGGGGCAGGTCGCAGTGGAAGCGTGGCATGGGGAGAGTCCTCGGGTCGGGTGATATTATCCAGCCAGTTCGATACAACGGGAGTCGCTGCATGGTGCGCATGGAAACCCCCGTCTGCGATTTTGGCTGGAAGGCGGTGGATTTCGCCCTGCCCGGCGTCGACGGCAAGACCTACACCCTGAAGGACGTGGTCGGTCCCAACGGCCTGCTGCTGATGTTCATCTGCAACCACTGCCCATACGTGAAGGCAGTCATCGAGCGCATCGTCCGGGACGTGATGGAACTGAAGACGCTGGGTATTGGCGCCGTGGCCATCATGGCCAACGATCCCACGGAATATCCCGAGGACAGCTTCGACAACATGCAGGAGCTGGCAGCCCGCCTGGGTTTTCCCATGCCCTACCTGCTGGACGGCAGCCAGGACATCGCCAAGGCTTACGGCGCCGTGTGCACGCCGGACTTCTTCGGCTTCAACCGCGCGCTCGAGTTGCAATACCGGGGACGCCTGGACGAATCCCGCAAGGAAACGGCCCCTGAGGGCGTCCGCCGCGACCTGTTCGAGGCCATGAGACAGGTGGCCGAGACCCAGCACGGCCCGGCCGCGCAAATTCCCAGCATGGGGTGCTCCATCAAGTGGCGGACCTGAACCACATCGTCGAGGAGGTCATCGCCGCTTGCCGCGAGGTTGGCCGCGAAGAGGTCATGCCGCGCTACCTGAAGGTGGCACACCAGCGCAAGGTGGATGGCAGCCTGCTCACCGAGGCGGATGTTGCCGCGCAGCACGCCCTGTTCCGCCGCCTCCAGGCCATCGCGCCCTACCCGGTGCTGGGAGAGGAGATGACCGAGGCGGAGCAGCGGGGCGTCTGGGACATGGGTGGCGAGGCCTTCTGGTGCGTCGACCCCATCGACGGTACCAGTAATTTCGTCAACGGCCTGCCCTTCTTCGCCATCTCCGTGGCCTTGGTCCGCGAACGGCGTAGCGTCCTGGGGGTGGTCTACGATCCGGGCGCCGACGAGGCCTTCCACGCCATCGAGGGGGGTGGCGCCTTCCTCGATGGCGAACGGTTGCCCATCAAGACCCCGCCCACCGACCTGAGTCGCTGCATGGCCGGCATCGAACTCAAGCGCATCGATCGCAACCTGGCTGGCCGCCTGGCTTTCGAGCACCCTTTCAGCTCGCAGCGCAACCTGGGCGCCAGCACCCTGGATTGGTGCTACCTGGCCGCCGGCCGCATGCATGTCTATCTGCACGGCGGCCAGAAACTGTGGGACTACGCGGCAGGCTGCCTGATCCTGCGGGAGGCGGGCGGCGCGGTTTGCGCCCTGGATGGCGGAGATTTCCGTGCTGCCGATCCCTGGAACCGTTCGGTCCTTGCCGCCCTCACGCCGGAATTGTTGCGTCAGTGGCGGGATTGGGTGGGCGTGTAGCCCACCGAAATCGCTTCCGCGACGGCTTGTCCGAACTTATTCCTGGAAGGCTGGCTTATCCCTAATTGACATCAGGGTGATGCTGTTGTGCGCCGCACCAATGCTGGCTTCCATAAGAACGGGCCAGGCGAATATAAAAATATTTTAATTTTTTTTATCTGGCCGGCCTAAGGCCTCGAAAATCAAGGCTTTCCCCCTGATTTGACGGGCCTGCGGAGGCTTGCGTCAGTCTCGTGTCAGCTTGCCCGTGTCTTGGGCACTGCGACATAATCGAAGCTTTCCGCCCACCTGGGCCACGATTCCGGTTTTTTCTTCAAGGAAACAATGACATGGCAACCCGTTCTGACCTCGCTAATGCCATCCGCGCCCTTGCGATGGATGCCGTCGAGAAAGCCAAATCCGGTCACCCCGGCGCCCCCATGGGCATGGCGGAAATCTCTGAAGTCCTCTGGAACCACCACCTGCGTCACAACCCGGCCAACCCCAAGTGGGCCGACCGGGACCGCTTCGTGTTGTCCAACGGCCATGGCTCCATGCTGATCTATTCGCTGCTGCACCTGACCGGCTACGACGTCAGCATCGACGACATCAAGAGCTTCCGCCAGTTGCACTCCCGCACCCCGGGCCACCCCGAGTATGGCTACACCCCCGGTGTCGAGACCACCACCGGCCCTCTGGGCCAGGGCATTACCAACGGCGTGGGCATGGCTCTGGCCGAGAAACTGCTGGCCGCCGAGTTCAACAAGCCGGGCTTCGACATCGTCAACCACCACACCTACGTGTTCCTGGGCGACGGCTGCATGATGGAAGGCATCTCCCACGAGGCCTGCGCCCTGGCCGGCACCTGGAAGCTGAACAAGCTGGTGGCGTTCTGGGACGACAACGGCATCTCCATCGATGGTCACACCGAAGGCTGGTTTACCGAGGATGTCTGCGGCCGCTTCGAGGCTTACGGCTGGAACGTGATCCGCAACGTCGACGGCCATGACTTCGCCGCGCTGGAAGCCGCCGTGCAGAAGGCCAAGCAGTCCTCCGACAAGCCCACCCTGATCCAGGCCAAGACCATCATCGGCAAGGGCGCTCCCAACAAGCAGGGCGGCCACGACTGCCACGGCGCCCCACTGGGCGACAAGGAAATCGCCGCCGCCCGCGAGACCATCGGTTGGCCCCATGCGCCCTTCGAGATTCCCGCCGACGTGTATGAAGGCTGGAACGCCAAGGTCAAGGGCGAGGGCCTGGAAAAGCTGTGGTCCAACAAATTCGTCGAATACGCCAAGCAGTTCCCCGCCGAGGCCGCTGAGTTCACCCGCCGCATGAATGGCGACCTGCCCGCCGACTGGTCCGACCGCGTCGCCGCCGCCATGAAGACCACCCTGGACAAGGCCGAGACCGTCGCCACCCGCAAGGCCAGCCAGTTGGCCATCGAGCGCCTGGTCTCCACCCTGCCCGAGCGCGTCGGCGGTTCCGCCGACCTGACCGGCTCCAACCTGACCAACTGGCCCAACTGCCAGCCGATCCATCGTCACGACAAGGCCAACTACATCTCCTACGGCGTGCGCGAATTCGGCATGAGCCACATCATGAACGGCATGGCCCTGCACGGCGGCCTGTTCCCCTTCGGCGGCACCTTCCTGATGTTCTCCGAATACGCCCGCAACGCCCTGCGCATGTCCGCCCTGATGAAGCAGCGCGTGGTCTACGTATTCACCCACGACTCCATCGGCCTGGGCGAGGACGGCCCCACCCACCAGCCCGTGGAGCAGACCGCCACTCTGCGCATGATCCCCAACATGAGCGTCTGGCGGCCCTGTGACACGACCGAGACCCTGGTCGCCTGGGCCACCGGCGTGGAGAAAAAGGACGGCCCCACCAGCCTGATCCTGTCCCGCCAGAACCTGCCCTTCGTGGCTCGCACCGAGGCCCAGATCGCCGATATCCGCAAGGGCGGTTACGTGCTGTCCGACTGCGAAGGCGATGCGAAGGTGGTGCTGATCGCCACCGGCTCAGAGGTGGAACTGGCCCTGAAGGCCCAGGAAGCCCTGAAGGCCGACGGCATCAAGGCGCGCGTCGTGTCCATGCCCTGCACCAACACCTTCGACAAGCAGGACAAGGCCTACAAGGACAGCGTCCTACTGCCCACCGTGCACAAGGTCGCCATTGAAGCCGGCGTCACCGACGCCTGGTGGAAATATGTCGGCCTGCGCGGCGCCGTGATCGGCCTTGACCGCTTCGGCGAGTCCGCCCCCGCGCCGCTGCTGTTCAAGGAGTTCGGCTTCACCGTCGAGAACGTCGTGAATACCGTCAAAGGCGTTTTGTAATCCCGGTTTCATATCGTCACCAAAACAAGGAGCACACACATGGCTATCAAAGTTGGCATCAACGGTTTCGGTCGTATCGGCCGCATGGTTTTCCGCGCCGTCACCCGTGACTTCCCCGGCATCGAGATCGTCGCTATCAACGACCTGCTCGAGCCCGACTACCTGGCCTACATGCTGAAGTACGACTCCGTGCACGGTCGTTTCAACGGCACCATCGCCGTGGACGGCAACAACATGGTGGTCAACGGCAAGAAGATCCGCCTCACTGCCGAGAAGGATCCCGCCAACCTGAAGTGGAACGAAGTGGGCGCCGACATCGTCATCGACTGCACCGGTTTCTTCCTGACCACTGAGTCCTGCCAGGCCCACATCGCCGCCGGCGCCAAGAAGGTGGTGCAATCCGCCCCCGCCAAGGACGACACCCCCATGTTCGTGTACGGCGTGAACCACGCCAAGTACGCGGGTGAGGCCATCGTTTCCGCCGCCTCCTGCACCACCAACTGCCTGGCGCCCGTGGCCAAGGTGCTGCACGACAACTGGGGCATCAAGCGCGGCCTGATGACCACCGTGCACGCCGCCACCGCCACCCAGAAGACCGTGGACGGCCCCTCCAAGAAGGACTGGCGCGGCGGTCGCGGCATCCTGGAAAACATCATCCCGTCCTCCACCGGTGCCGCCAAGGCCGTGGGCAAGGTCATCCCCGAACTGAACAAGAAGCTCACCGGCATGGCCTTCCGCGTTCCCACCTCCGACGTGTCCGTGGTGGACCTGACCGTGGAACTCTCCAAGGAAGCCTCCTACGCCGACATCTGTGCTGCCATGAAGGCCGCCTCTGAAGGCGCCCTGAAGGGTGTGCTGGGCTACACCGAAGAGAAGGTGGTCTCCACCGATTTCGTCGGCAATTCCGCCCCCTCCACCTTCGACGCCGAAGCCGGCATCGCCATCGACTCCACCTTCGTCAAAGTGGTGTCCTGGTACGACAACGAGTACGGCTACACCTGCAACATGCTCCGCTTGGTGGAGCACGTTTCCAAGTAATGGTCGTAGGGCGGGTTAGCCGGGTGAGCGGCGTAACCCGCCAAGGTGGATGGTGGGTTACGGCCTTCGGCCTAACCCACCCTACGCCCCGCTGAGCTGTAAGAAATGAGTTGGACTTATTCCTTACCGCTTAACTTTCAAGGAGAACCGAAATGGCCAAATTCCTCCGCATGACCGACCTGGACCTGAAGGGCAAGCGCGTTTTCATCCGCGCCGACCTGAACGTGCCCGTCAAGGAAGGCAAGGTCACCTCCGACGCCCGCATCACCGCTTCCATGCCCACCATCGAGCACGCCATGAAAGCAGGCGCCAAGGTCATGGTCACTTCCCACCTGGGCCGTCCCACCGAGGGCGAGTGGTCCGAGGAAGTCTCCCTCAAGCCGGTTGCAGATGTGATGGCCGCCAAGCTGGGCAAGCCCGTGCGCCTGATCAAGGACTGGGTCAACGGTGGTTTTGATGTCGCCGAGGGCGAAGTGGTCCTACTGGAGAACTGCCGCGTCAACAAGGGCGAGAAGAAGAACGTGGAAGAGACCGCGAAGAAGTATGCCGCCTTGTGCGACGTCTTCGTCATGGACGCCTTCGGCACCGCACACCGCGCCGAGGCCTCCACCTATGGCATCGCCCAGTTCGCCCCCACCGCCTGCGCCGGCAAGCTGGTGACCGAAGAATTGGATGCCCTGGCCAAGGCCCTGGCCAACCCCGCAAGGCCCATGGTCGCCATCGTCGGCGGCTCCAAGGTCTCCACCAAGCTGACCGTGCTGGAAGCCCTGTCGGAGAAGTGCGACCAGCTCGTGGTCGGCGGCGGCATCGCCAACACCTTCCTGGCCGCCACCGGCAAGAACGTCGGCAAGTCCCTGTGCGAGAACGACCTGATCCCCACCGCCCAGGGCCTGATGAGCAAGATGTCCGCCCGTGGCGCAACCATCCCGGTCGCCGTGGATGTTGTGTGCGGCAAGCAGTTCGACGCAAATGAGCCGGCCGTGCTGAAGGACGCCGGCCAGGTGGCCGACGACGACATGATCTTCGACATTGGTCCCAAGTCCACCCAGGAACTGGTGGACATCATCATGAAGGCCGGCACCGTGGTGTGGAACGGCCCCGTGGGCGTGTTCGAATTCGACCAGTTTGGCGACGGCACCAAGGCCATCGCCAAGGCCATCGCCGAGACCAAGGCCTTCACCCTGGCCGGCGGCGGCGACACCATCGCCGCGATCCAGAAGTACGACATCTACGACAAGGTGTCCTACATTTCCACCGCCGGCGGCGCCTTCCTGGAGTACCTGGAAGGCAAGGTTCTGCCCGCCGTGGACATCCTGGAAAAGCGGGCTGCGGGTTAAGCCGAGAGCCGGGAGCCGGGAGCCGAGGGATCGGCTCTCCCTCTCTCTCTACTCGCCACTCTCAACTCTCGGCTGAAAATACATGCTACGTAGAACCAAGATCGTCGCCACCCTCGGCCCCGCCTGCACCGATCCCAAGGTCCTGGATCGGATGATCGAGGCCGGCGTCGACGTCGTGCGCCTGAATTTCTCCCACGGTTCGGCGGAAGAGCACACCCAGCGGGCCGATCTGGTCCGCTCGCTGGCCAAGACCCGTGGCCGCGCCGTGGGCGTGCTGGTTGACCTGCAGGGCCCCAAGATCCGCATCGGCAAGTTCAAGGATGGCAAGGTCGTCCTGAACAACGGCGACCGTTTCATCCTCGACGCGGAATGCGAACTGGGCGACCAGGAGCGCGTCGGCCTTGACTATGTCGACCTGGTCTATGACGTCTCGCGCGGCTCGACGCTGCTGCTCGACGACGGCCGTATCGAGATGTGGGTGGAGGACGTGCAGGGCACCCAGGTCATCTGCAAGGTGGTGCAGGGCGGTGTGCTGTCCAACAACAAGGGCATCAACCGCAAGGGTGGTGGCCTGTCCGCCTCGGCACTGACTGACAAGGACATCGAGGACATCAAGACCGCCGCCCAGCTCAAGGCCGATTACCTGGCCGTGTCCTTCCCGCGTTCGGCGGCGGATATCCAGCAGGCGCGCGAGATTCTCCAGGCCCACGGCGGCCGTGCCTGGATCGTGGCCAAGATCGAGCGGGCGGAAGCAGTGGAGGCCTTGGAGGCCATCGTCAAGGCGGCCGATGCCATCATGGTGGCGCGTGGCGACCTGGGGGTGGAGGTCGGCGACGCCGCGGTGCCCTCGTTGCAGAAAAAAATGATTCGCCTCGCCCGGAAGAACAACAAGCTGGCGATTACCGCCACCCAGATGATGGAGTCGATGATCAACAGCCCGATCCCGACCCGCGCCGAGGTTTCGGACGTGGCCAACGCCGTGCTGGACGGCACCGACGCCGTCATGCTGTCTGCGGAAACGGCGGTGGGTGACTACCCGGTGGAAACCATCGCCGCCATGAACCGCATTTGCATCGAGGCGGAAAAAGAGGTCGAGACGCCCGACTTCAACGAGTTCCAGAGCAAGGAAGGCATCCTGCGGGTGGACGAGGCCATCGCCAAGTCCGCCGCCTACACGGCGCTCAACCTCAACGTTAAGGCCATCGCCGCCATGACCCAATCGGGCTCCACGGCCCTTTGGATGTCGCGTATCAGCACCCATGTGCCGATCTACGCCCTCACCCCGGAAGTGGAGACGCGGCGTAAAGTGACCCTGTTCCGCGGCGTCTATCCGGTCAACTTCAAGCCATCCAGCAACGACCGCGACCAGTTGCTGGCCGAGGCCCAGGACGAACTACGGCGCCGCGGTGCGGTCCGTAACGGTGATCTCATCCTGCTTACCATCGGTGAGCCCATCGGCCGTTCCGGCGGCACCAACACCATGAAGATCGTTCGCATCGGCGAACGCAAGATGACCTAACCCTTTTACCTAGAGGAGAACTCCAGATGGCTCTGATTTCCCTGCGTCAATTGCTGGACCACGCCGCCGATCATGGCTACGGTCTGCCTGCCTTCAACGTCAACAACATGGAACAGGTGCAGGCCATCATGCAGGCTGCTGCCGCCACCGACAGCCCGGTGATCCTGCAGGGCTCCGCCGGTGCCCGTTCCTACGCTGGCGAGCCTTTCCTGCGCCACCTGATCCTGGCTGCCATCGAGCAATACCCGCAGATTCCAGTCTGTATGCACCAGGACCACGGCGCTTCCCCCAGCATCTGCTTCCGCTCCATCCAATCCGGCTTCTCGTCGGTGATGATGGACGGCTCGCTGATGACCGACGGCAAGACTCCGTCCTCCTACGAATACAACGTCGACACCACCCGCCACGTGGTCGAGCTGGCCCATGCCTGCGGCGTGTCCGTGGAAGGCGAACTGGGCTGCCTGGGCTCCCTGGAGACCGGCAAGGCCGGCGAGGAAGACGGCCACGGTGCCGAGGGCACCCTGGACCACTCCTCCCTGCTGACCGACCCCAACGAGGCCGCCGACTTCGTCGCAAAGACCCACGTAGACGCCCTGGCCATCGCCATCGGCACTTCCCACGGCGCCTACAAGTTCACCCAGAAGCCCACCGGCAAGGTGCTGCGCATCGACCGCGTCAAGGAAATCCACCAGCGCATCCCCAGCGTCCACCTGGTCATGCACGGTTCCTCCTCCGTGCCCGAGGACTGGCTCGCCATCATCAACAGCTATGGCGGCGACATGGGCCAGACCTACGGCGTGCCGGTCAGCGAGATCGTCGAGGGCATCAAGAATGGCGTGCGCAAGGTGAACATCGACACCGACCTGCGCATGGCCTCCACCGGCGCCATCCGCAAGCATCTGGCCGAGAACAAGTCCAACTTCGACCCGCGCAAGTTCCTGAAGGAAGCCACCAAGGCCATGAGCGGCATCTGTTCCGCCCGCTACGAGGCCTTCGGCGCCGCCGGCCAGGCCAGCAAGATCGGCAAGATCTACAACCTGGAAGACATGCAGAAACGCTACGACAAGGGCGAGCTGGATCCCAAGATCAACTGAGATCACGCCCAGTTCGAGTCGCGGTAACATCCAAGGGCGGCGGGGTTTTTACCCGCCGCCCTTTTTCATTCCGGACCCATCATGACCGACGCCCTGTTCGAATCCTCCATCAAGAGCCTGCCCATGATCCACAAGGGCAAGGTCCGCGACATCTATGCCGTCGACGACAAGCGCATGCTCATCGTCACCACCGACCGCCTGTCGGCCTTTGACGTGGTGCTGCCCACGCCTATTCCGGGCAAGGGCAAGGTGCTCACCGCCGTGGCCGATTTCTGGTTCCGGAAACTGGCGTCCATCCTGCCCAACCAGTTGACCGGCGACGCCCCGGAATTGGTGGTCCAGCCGTCTGAACAGGACCAGGTGGCCGGCCGCGCCATTGTGGTGAAGCGGCTCAAGGCCCTGCCGGTAGAAGCCATCGTGCGTGGTTACCTGGTGGGTTCCGGCTGGTCGGATTACCAGAACACCGGCAAGGTCTGCGGTATCGCCCTGCCGGCTGGACTGCGCCAGGCGGACCGACTGCCGGAGCCCCTGTTCACGCCATCCACCAAGGCTGCCGTCGGCGCCCACGACGAGAATATCGATTTCTCCCGGTGCGAGACCCTGCTGGGCGCCGACATCGCAGCGCGGGTGCGAGACGCGGCCATCGCGCTCTACAAGGCCGCCGCGGAATACGCCTTGACCCGGGGCATCATCATCGCCGATACCAAGTTCGAGTTCGGCCTGGACGAGCAGGGTACCCTGACCCTCATCGACGAGGTGCTGACGCCGGATTCCTCCCGCTTCTGGCCCGCCGATCAATACGAAGTGGGCAAGAACCCCCCCAGCTACGACAAGCAATACGTGCGCGACTGGCTCACCGCCTCTGGCTGGAACAAGCAGCCGCCGGGACCGGAACTGCCGCCTGAGGTGGTGGCCCGCACCGCCGAGAAATACCGGGAAGCCCTGCGTCGGCTGACCGGCTGATCGCACGCGAGGACGGCCTCCCGCCATGTCGTGTCCCGCGCACCATCCGCGCGCCACAGGCTAAAGAAGCCTCGCCACCTGCCGATAACTCCCAGGCATCGCCTTGGCCAGTTCCCCTGGCCGGGGGGTGATCAGTCAATTTCCAGTGGACCAGCTGAGGAAAGCACCATGCGAGTGAACATGCCTGTGACGGGCGTCGAACGCCAAATGCGGGACGGGGAAACCATCGTTTCCACCACGGATACCCGTGGCGTCATCACCCACGTCAACGACACCTTCGTCGCGATCAGCGGCTTCAGCCGCGACGAATTGCTGGGCGCGCCCCAGAACATCGTGCGCCATCCGGACATGCCCGCCGCCGCCTTCAAGGATCTGTGGGACACCATCCAGGCCGGACGGCCCTGGGTGGGACTGGTCAAGAACCGCTGCAAGAACGGCGATCACTACTGGGTGGAAGCCCACGTCACGCCCATCCGCCAGAGCGGCCAGATCACCGGCTACCTGTCGGTGCGGCGCCGGCCCGGGCGCGACCTGGTCAGTCAGGCGGAGACCCTGTACAGGGCACTCAACGAGGGCAAGGCCAAGTCCCTGCATCCCGGCGGCTTCAAGGCCATGCTCAACCGCTTGACCATCAAACAGCGCCTGACCGGCATCATGGGCATGGTGGTGGGCATGATCCTGGTAGGCACCATAATTGGCATGGGCGGCGTGCTGGTCACCAACAGGGACATGGAGGCCCTGTACCACTCGCGCCTGGAGCCCATCCGCATTATCGGCCAGGTGGTGCGCCTGATGAGCGAGAACCAGACCCAGGTGGCGCTGAGCGTGCAGCATGATCCCGCCAGTAACTTCGCCGCCCTGCACGACCATCCCGTCGACAAGCACACCAGCAACGTCATCGCCAATCGCGACAAGATCACCGCCCTGTGGGAAGAGTACAAGGCCATCCAGTTACCGAAGGCGGCGACCGAGGCCGCCGCCATCTTCGCCGAGGCGCGCACCCGCTATGTGCAGGAGGGCCTGCAGCCGGCCATGCAGGCGGTCAAGGAGGCGAACTACAAGGCGGCGACCCAGATCCTGCTGACCAAGGTCAATCCTCTGTACATCGACGCCCGCGACAAGATGGAAAATCTGCGCATGGTGCTGCAGAACCAGGCCAAGGCGGATTACGAAGCGGCCAACGCGCGCTACCGCATGCTGCTCATCGTCGGCCTGAGCGGCATGGGCCTGGGCATCCTGCTCGCGCTCTGGTTCGCCTGGCTGCTGGTCCGCGATATCGTGCGGCCGCTGGACCGCACCATCGGCTACTTCCAGCAGATCGCCGAGGGGCACTACGACAACCACATTGCCATCGAGCGCCGCGACGAGGTGGGACGGGTTCTCGAAGGCCTGGAGTCGATGCAGACCAAGCTGGGGTTCGACGTGGCCGAGGCCAAACGCATCGCCGACGAGAACCTGCGCATCCGCCAGGCCCTGGACAGCGTCTCCACCAACGTGCGCATTGCCGACAAGGACGGCCGAGTGTTCTACGCCAACAATGCGCTCATGGCCACGCTGCGGCGGACCGAGAAGGCAATCCAGAAGAGCATTCCCGACTTCTACGCCGATAAATTCATCGGCTCGTCCATCGGCATCTTCTATCCCGACCCCCAGGCTGCCCTGAACCGGCTGGCGGCCCTGCAGGAGGCGGCACGCTCCGAGATCGTGATCGGCGAACGGCTCTATGCGCTGACCACCAACCCGATCTTCAATGCCGCCGGCGAGCGCCTGGGTTCGGTGGGCGAGTGGCGCGACCGCACCGACGAGGCGGCCGCCGAGAAGGAGATCGCCCAGATCGTCGACGCCGCTGCTACGGGTGATTTCAGCCAGCGCCTGGACAAGAACGGCAAGGACGGCTTCTTCCTGCAGCTGGCCGAAGGCATCAACAAGCTGGTGGAGACCTCGGAGTGCGGCATGAACGACGTTGCCCGGGTGTTGAAGGCGCTGTCGCAGGGCGACCTCAGCCAGCGGATCGAAGGCGACTACCAGGGCCTGTTCGGCCAACTGAAGGACGACACCAACACCACCAGCGAACGGCTCAGCGAGATCGTCGCCCAGATCCGTGAAGCCACCGACGCCATCAACACCGCCGCGCGCGAGATCGCCAGCGGCAACGCCGACCTCAGCAGCCGGACGGAATCCCAGGCCAGCAGTCTGGAAGAG
>Ga0233425_10005135_pt1 | contig 21083 bp, 21 predicted proteins | sample Watercolumn_Towu_2_FD_181712 | JGI IMG/M metagenome (GOLD analysis project Ga0233425, IMG submission 181712) | Freshwater microbial communities from Lake Towuti, South Sulawesi, Indonesia - Watercolumn_Towuti2014_140_MG | ecosystem: Environmental > Aquatic > Freshwater > Lake | place...
GACCAGGGCGGCGTCTACGCGGGCCGGCTCCACCACCGGCACGCGGGTGTGGAAGCGCAGCACCCGCACATGCGGGATCGCCCCGAGCGCCGCCGCGATGTCCCCGAGGCGCCGGGGCGAGAGGGCGAAGGGATCGCCCCCCGTCACCACCACCTCCCAGATCTCCGGATGCTCGGCGATGTAGCGGTAGGCGCCCGCCAGGTCCGCCTCGCTCAGCGAGCCGTGGCCGGCGGGCCCGACCCTCTCGCGGCGGAAGCAGAACCGGCAATAGACCGGGCAGATATGGAGCGGCTTCAGGAGCACCCGGTCCGGATAGCGGTGAACGATGCCGGGCACCGGCGCATGCGCGTCGTCGCCGATCGGGTCGGCGCGCTCCTCCGCCCGTGTCTCGATCTCTTCGGCCCGTGGCACGAACTGCCGGGCTATCGGGTCGTCGGGGTCGCCCCGGTCGATCAGCTCGGCCATGTCGGCCGTGACCGAGACCGCGTAGCGTGCGGCGACGCGCTCCAGGGCGGGGAGATCGGCCGCCTCTACGAGTCCGGCATCGGCCAACGCCGTCGCGCTCTTCAGGGCGAGGCTCACCGCACCCGTCCTCACCGCGTCCTGCCCCGGGCGACCGGCGTCCAGATCACGTCGTCGATGCGGGGCGCACCGGTCGCCAGCATCACCAGACGGTCGACGCCGAGCGCGATGCCGCTGGCCTCGGGCATCACGGCGAGCGCCTCCAGGAACTCCTCGTCGATGGGGTAGCGCTCGCCGTAGATGCGGGCCTTCTCGACCATCTCCGCCTCGAAGCGGCGGCGCTGCTCGGCGGGGTCGGTGAGTTCGCCGAAGGCGTTGGCGAGTTCAACGCCGCAGGCGTAGAGCTCGAACCGCTCGGCGACGCGCGGGTCGCGCGGACTCGGCCGGGCGAGCGCCGCCTCGCTCACCGGATACTCGCACAGGATGGTCGGGCGCCCCTGACCGAGATGCGGCTCGATCAATCCGACGAGGACGCGGCTGAACAGGTCCGCCCAGGTGTCGTCCGGCGCCACCCGCAGGCCGCGGGTCATCACAGCGTCGGCGAGCCGGTCGCGATCGGTGCCGCCGTCGGGCGCGATGGTGGCGAGAAGGTCGATGGCGGCGTAGCGGTGGAACGCCTCGGCCAGGGTCAGCCGCTCGGCCGGCACGAACGGATCGGCCTCGCGCCCGCGGAAGGTCAGGCGCCTGGCGCCCGCGGTCTCGGCGGCGAGCGCCAGCAGCGCAGCGGCGTCCGCCATCAGCGCCTCGTAGGCCTCGCCCGCCCGGTACCATTCGAGCATCGTGAATTCGGGATGGTGCAGCGCGCCGCGCTCGCGATTGCGGAAGACGTGGGCGAGGCTGAACGGGCGCGACTCGCCCGCCGCGAGCAGCTTCTTGCAGGCAAATTCCGGCGAGGTGTGGAGATAGAGCGGCTCGCGGCCGCCATCGGGCAGGATGGCTTCCGTGGCGAAGGCGGAGAGATGTGCCTCGTTGCCCGGCGAGACCTGGAGCGCGGCGGCCTCCACCTCCACGAAGTCGCGGGCGGCGAACCACGCACGTATCCCCGCGAGGATGCGGTTGCGGGTGAGCAGCAGCGGCCGGCGATCCGCATGGAGGCCGGGATGCCACCAGGGCGAAGACTCGTGGGTCACGCGAAAACAGCCTCCGGCTGGCAACCGAGCAGCGGATAGGGTAGGGCCTCGCGGATGATTCCGCTCACCCGGCCGAGACGCCGGTGAAGTGCCGCCGTTCTCGTCAAGCCAAGGTCCACGCTCGTGAAAGTGATTGCCAGTACCCTTCGCAAGGGCAACGTCGTCGAAAAGGACGGCAAGCTCTACGTCATCCTGACGGCTGAGAACATCCACCCCGGCAAGGGTACGCCGGTGACGCAGCTCGACATGCGCCGCATCACCGACGGTGTGAAGATCTCCGAGCGCTACCGCACCACCGAGCAGGTCGAGCGGGCCTTCGTCGAGGACCGCGACCACACCTTCCTGTACCAGGACGGTGAGGGGTATCACTTCATGAACCCCGAGAACTACGAGCAGCTCGCCGTTCCCGCGGACGTGGTCGGCGATGCCGCCCCCTACCTGCAGGAGGGCATGGTGGTGACGCTCTCGACCCACAACGGCGTGCCGCTGACCATCGAGCTGCCGCAGCGCGTGACGCTCGAGATCGTCGAGACCGAGCCGGTGACCAAGGGCCAGACCGCCTCCTCGTCCTACAAGCCGGCGATCCTGTCGAACGGCGTCAAGACCAGCGTCCCGCCGCACATCACCACCGGCACCCGCGTCGTCATCATGACCGCCGACGGCTCCTACGTCGAGCGCGCGAAGGACTGAGGCCACCCCTCGATCCCGACACGGGTGACAGGACAGACGGCGCGCTCCGCGAGAGGTCTCCTCGACCTTACACGTTCAGCGCGCCGTTCGCCGCGGACAGGCCGCCGACAGATGCGGCGGACGCCGGTCTCAGATTGTCCGGTCTACGGTCTGTCGCCTCAGTAACAGGCCTGAGGAGCCAGGAAGAACGACTGGCTGGACGGGCAGACCGTGTCGTAGAGCGACCGCTGCCGGCATCTCAATCGATCGCGCGTACAGGTGTTGCAGTCGTTGGTGCAATACCGTGCCGGCGGGGGCGGCGTCGCGGGACCGCTTGAGCCGCCCGGCGCGGCCGGTGGAGGCACCGTGCCGCTGTAGCAGCAGAAGCGCCGAGAGCCGGTGGTGCAGCTTTCCCGTCGCCCCGAGTAGGTCCAGCCACTCGGACACTGGCCGTTGCAGAACGGCCGCGTTCCGAACCAGCGGCACGTCTGCGGTACGGGGCCGGGAATCGGCGCGCTGGCGACCTCTCGACAGCAGTAGCGGCGTGACCCCGTCGTGCAGCTCTCCCGCTTTCCGGTGTAGTTCCATCCACTGGGGCATTTCCCGTCGCAGAATGGTTTCGTGCCGAACCATTTGCACTCTTGAAGTGCTGTCGATGGGCTGTTGGCTGCGATCAGCATGACCATCGAGAGGAAGACGGTCTGGAACATCCTGGGAATAAGAGCGTGGGACAAAACCGCGGCTGAGGGGGTTGGGAGAGGATGGACGCTCTCGTACCCGACGATCTCTGGGCGGTGGTCGAGCCGCTTCTGCCGCCTGAGCCCGAGAAGCCGAAAGGCGGTCGCCCTCGTGCCTCTGACCGGGCGGCGCTGGCCGGCATCATCTTGGTGCTGCGGTCCGGCATGCAGTGGAAGCACCTGCCGCGTTCAGAGGTGGGCTGCAGCGGCAAGACGAGTTGGAGGCGGCTGGGCACATGGCAGGCGGCCGGCGTCTGGGCCGCGTTGCACCGGGTGATGCTGGAGCAACTTCAGGACGCCGATGCGCTCGACTGGTCGCGGGCGGCCCTCGACAGCGCCAGTCTGCCGGCCAAAAAAGGGGCTGTGCAACGGGCCCGAACCCGACGGATCGGGGTAAGCCGGGCACGAAGCGCCACCTCGTCGTGGACGCCAGGGGCACGCCGCTCGGCCTGACGCTGAGCGGGGCCAACTGCAACGACAGCCGTATGCTGGCCGCCACGCTCGATGCGGTACCGGGCGTGCGCACGGGTCGGCGCGGCCGCCCGCGGCGCAGACCCGACAAGCTGCACGCCGATAAGGGATACGACCATCGCCGTTGTCGGTGCGAGTGCCGGGCTCGCAGCATCACACCGCGTATTGCCCGGCGTGGCATCGAGAGCAGCGAACGGCTGGGTCGCTATCGCTGGATCGTGGAACGGACACTGGCTTGGCTCGCCCGCTTCCGCCGTCTCACCATCCGCTACGAACGTCGCGCCGACCTGCACCTCGCCCTCACCACCCTCGCATGCGCACTCATCTGCCAAGCTCAGGCAAAGCGGTTTTGTCCCTGACTCTTAGCGACATGGCCACCCCCTGCTGCCGACAGCATTGAAGGAGCGCGGACAGCACTCCACGAGAGGATCGGCGCCGAGGCGCCGGCGGGGCTTCAAATCTTTGAATGCGGCGATCACGACAATCCATCGGAATCGCTGACCAATGATGATCGATGCAGTGACCGAGTCAATACTTTTCAAAAGATATGATACTCAATGTCTCGCTGTCGTGTTTGATCCGAGACAAATTCCTGAAGCTTCATCGGATGACGGCTCCGGCGGAGCGTCGGCGGTCTTCGAGCTGCGCCGGCCGCGGCTTACGGAGACGCCTTGAGCTTCACGGCGGGGGCGCGGTGCCTTCAGCGGCCTCGTAGCATCGTTGCGAGAGACCCTGCGCCCTGGCCCGTTCCTCCGCGGAATAGGGCTTGCCGGAGCCCCAGAGCCCCTCCTGCCGCAGGGCATCGGCCGTGCACCGGGCAGCGATCCGGCAGGCACCCGCCTCGCCGCCCGTGCGGGCGCAGTGCGCCACGTAGTCCTTGCGGAAGCTCGCGAGCCCCGCCTTCGGGTGCGGCCCGGTCAGCGTCACGAGGCCGGTGAAGAGGGCGAGCAGCACCGGCTGGTGAATGAGATAGACGGCGAGGCTGTGCCGCCCGGCGAAGGCCGCCCCTCGCGCGAGGGCATGACGGGCTCGCCAGCGGGCGAGAGCTGAGCCGGACAAGGCAGGCCGGAGCAGCCGGGCGAGCGCGATCCCGGCGAGCACCATCCCGAACCAGGGGAACAGCGGCACCCAGTCATTGCTGTCCGGGAGACCGCGGCCGAGGCCGAGAAAATAGAATTCAGGCGCGTCGAGCAGGGGATGGACGACAACCCGCGGCGCGAGCAGCACGGCGAGGGCGCCGAGCGCCGCGATCCAGGCCGGCAGGAACACGAACGGCAGTCCGAGCGCACTCGAAACGGCGATGCAGTGCAGGATGCCGAAGAAGATGTAGCTCTGCGGAAAGGCGATCCGCGTCGCCGCCGTGATCAGCAGCGCCGCGCCGCCGATGCGGGCGATGCGCAGGGCAAAGGACCGCCAGCGCACGCCGTCGCCATTGGCGAGCACCAAGCCGGCCCCCACGAGCAGCAGGAACGAGCCGGCAATACCGTGGGCCGCCAGCCGCCCCATCGGCGTCAGCGCGTAGTTGAGGGGGGTGAGCTGCAGGAAGCCGAGATCCCACAGCGCGTGGTAGGCCGCCATGGCCGCGAGCGCCGCGCCGCGGGCGAGGTCGACGGCATCGATCCGCCGGCTCGGACGGGGCGGCGTGGACGGGGAGGGGGCGGTCATGGCCGCGGCCTATCACCGTTGCCCGGTCCAGGCGAAGGACGGGTCCAGAAGGATGCGCTCGAAAGTCGCTGCCTGCCGCACGGGCAGCCCTGCGGCCGATCGAATCGGCCCGGCAACTGTCCATTCTGCCGCGAACGCCGGGGGAGGCGACACTAACCCATTGTCCGGCCACGCTCTCCCGTTCAGGAACCCGGTCAGAACTGATCAGCCGTATCCGCCGTCGGGCACTCGCCTGTTGCGGCATTGTCGCCATGCACCCGAAAAATGATCATATGCAGTGTCCCGTTGCCGGCCAAACGGGCTTCCCGCGTAATCTGACTTTGTTAACGTAGCTCCGGGATTGCGCCGCGCGATTCGGCACGGGTTGCTTACATGTCGAACGATCACGAACTGAGTTCCGTCGAGCTTCGCATGCCGGATGTGCGGGAGCGCGCGACGGAACGCGAGAGCGAGGACGAGCGTCCGTCCGAACTCGTGGAAATCGCCGGGCGCATCAAGTGGTTCGACGTCTCGAAGGGGTTCGGCTTCATCGTGCCTGACGACGGCTCGGCGGACGTGCTGCTGCACATCACCTGTCTGCGCCGCGACGGCCATCAGGCCGCGAGCGAGGGCGCACGGATCGTGGTCGAGGCGGTTCAGCGCTCCCGCGGCTGGCAGGCCTTCCGCGTGGTGTCCCTGGACCAATCGACCGCGCTCCATCCCTCCGAACTGCCGATGGCGCGCACGCATGAAAGCGTGACGCCGACGAGCGGACTGGAGGTTGCGGTGGTGAAGTGGTTCAACCGTCTGCGCGGCTTCGGTTTCCTCAGCCGCGGTGATGGTACGCCGGACATCTTCGTCCACATGGAGACCCTGCGCCGCTACGGCATCGCCGAGCTGAAACCCGGCGAGCAGGTGCTGGTGCGCTACGGCGACGGCTCGAAGGGTGCTATGGCGGCGGAAGTCCGCCTCGTCGACGGGGCGCTTCCGGCCTCCCATTGACGGTGACCCGCGTGCCCGTGTTCCGATCCGCGTCCAAGCTCCTTCTCGCCGCCGGCCTCGTCGCGCTCGCCGCGGCGACCCAGCCGCTGCCGGTCCAGGCACAGGACGCGGCGCCCGCTGCGCAGGCCGCGACCGAGCCGCTGGCCATCGTCGCCAAGAACGGCCGCCACGCCTTCCAGGTGGAGGTGATGCGCACCGACGCGCAGCGCGCCAAGGGGTTGATGTATCGCCGCTCCATGGCCGCCGACCACGGTATGCTGTTCGATTTCGAGCGGCCGGCGCCGGCCACCATGTGGATGAAGAACACCTACCTGTCGCTCGACATGGTGTTCATCCGCTCCGACGGCTCGATTGCCCGGATCGCCGCCGATACGGAGCCGCTCTCGACCAAGGTGATCTCGTCGGGCGAGCCGGTTCTGGCGGTGCTCGAACTCAATGCCGGAACCGCCGCCAAGCTCGGCATCCGCGCCGGCGACCGGGTCGAGCACCCGATGTTCAAGCGCTGAGTCCCGCGATGACCCCGGAGCAGGAGAATCCGGCCGGGGTCTGGGAGGACGCGCTGCGGGCCGCCGCTCTGTTCGCGGCCGATCCGCACGGTCTCGGCGGGATCGTCCTGCATGCGCGTGCCGGACCGGTGCGCGATCTCTGGCTCGACCATCTTCGCGACCGGCTCGCCGGACCGGTCCGCCGGATGCCGCCCGGTATTGCCGACGACCGGCTGATCGGCGGCCTCGATCTGCCCGCCACCCTGCGCGCCGGCCGTCCGGTGAGCCAGCGCGGGCTTCTGGCCGAGGCTGATGGCGGGGTCGTGCTCGTTCCGATGGCCGAGCGGCTGGAGCGCGGCACCGTCGCCCGGCTCGCAGGAGCCCTCGACACCGGCACGCTGGCGCTGGAGCGCGACGGCCTCACCGCCCGGCACCCGGCCCGGTTCGGCCTCGTGCTGCTCGACGAGGGGCAGGAGGACGAGACCGTCGCCGAGGCCCTCGCCGACCGGCTCGCCTTCCGCCTCGATCTGACCGGGGTGAGCCTGCACGAGGCGAGGGTCGCCACGCCCGCCCCAGGGCAGGGGCGGCCACGCGAGGGGGGACGGACGACGGCGCGGCCGGGGAATCACTCCGCCGACGGCCCGGTTGCCATGCTCTGCGCCGTCGCCGAATCCTTCGGCGTCACCTCACTACGGGCGCCGCTCCTCGCCCTGCGGATCGCCCGGCTCGTCGCGCGGGAAGCCGGCCGCGAGGAGCCGGACGAGGCCGACCTCATCGCCGCCGCCCGCCTCGTGCTGGCCCCGCGGGCAACGCGTCTGTCCCCTCCGCCGGTCGACGCGGAGGACGCGGCGGAGCAGCCGCCGGAGCCTCGACCGCCTCAGGACGCGGACCAGGCGCCCGGCGCGGAGGCCGAGCGGGTGGAGGGGGACCCGCGAGAACCTGACGCGATCGTGCTCGATGCGGTTCGGGCTGCGCTCCCGAAGAACCTGCTGGCGCATCTCCTCGCCGGGGGGCCGCCGCTGCGCTCGACGGCGGCCGGGCGGATGGGCATGGCGGCGGCGTCCCCGCTGACGGGCCGCCCGGTCGGCAGCCGTCCCGGCGATCCGCGCCGGGGGCGGCTCGACCTGATCGCGACCCTGCGCGCCGCCGCCCCGTGGCAGCGCCTGCGCCGGGCCGGGCACGCGCCGGGCCGCATCGTCGTCACTCCGGACGATTTCCGGATCCGCCGCCTGCAGCGGCGCAGCGAGACCACGACGATCTTCTGCGTCGATGCCTCCGGCTCGGCGGCGCTGGAACGGCTGGCGGAGGCGAAGGGCGCCGTCGAGTTGCTGCTCGCCGAGGCCTATGTCCGGCGCGACCGGATCGCCCTCGTCGTCTTCCGTGGGACCGGCGCCGAGATCGTTCTGCCGCCGACGCGCTCCCTGGTGCGGGCCAAGCGTGTGCTCGCGGGCCTGCCGGGCGGGGGCGGGACGCCGCTCGCCGCCGGGCTCGATGCCGCCGCGACCCTCGCGCTGGGCGTCCGCCGCGCGGGCGGGAGTCCAGTCATCGTCCTGCTCACCGACGGGCGCGCCAACGTGGCCCGATCCGGCCTCGGCGGTCGGGCGCTCGCCGGCGAGGAGGCCCTGGGCGCCGCCCGGATGCTGCGCGTGCAGGGCTTGCCGACCCTGGTCATCGATACCGGTGCCCGCCCCGACGGGGCGCGTCGTCTCGCCGAGGCGGCGCAGGCGCGCTACTGTCCGCTGCCCCATGCCGATGCCGGCAGCGTCAGCGCGGCGGTGCGTGCCGCCACAGCCTGAGGCTCGAGTGCTCTTGCCCCTCCTCGACGACGACCGGCCGGATTGGGACCGCGACGGGCGCGACTGGCCGCATCGGGCCGCGAGCCGCTTTGTGGACGCGGCGGGCCTGCGCTGGCACCTGCAGGAATTCGGCGCGCCCCAGGCGCCCGGCCTGCTGCTCCTGCACGGTACCGGCGCCGCGACCCATTCCTGGCGAGGGCTGGCGCCGCTTCTGGCGGAACGGGGGTTCCGCGTGGTGGCACCCGATCTGCCGGGCCACGGATTCACCGATCCGCTGCCCGCCCGCCGTCTCTCCCTGCCCGGCATGGCCGAGGCGGTGGGCGACCTCGTCGCCGGGCTCGGCCTGACGCCGCGCCTCGCCATCGGCCACTCGGCCGGCGCCGCGGTGCTCGCGCGGATGTGCCTCGACCGGCGCATCGCCCCCGACTTGCTGGTGGCGATCAACGGCGCGCTCACACCGTTTCCGGGCGTGGCCAGCTTCCTGTTCCCCGGCATCGCCCGGATGCTGTTCCTGAACCCGGTGACACCGAAGTTCTTCGCCTGGAGCGCCGACCGGGCCGCGGTGCGCCGGCTCATCGACGGCACCGGCTCGCGGCTCGAACCGCAGGGGCTCGATCTCTACCGGCGGCTGTTCACCCGCGCCGGCCACGTCTCGGGTGCGCTCGGCATGATGGCGAACTGGGATCTGCCCGCCCTCGCCCGCGACCTGCCACGGCTCGAGACCCGCACGCTGCTGATCGTCGGCAGCGACGACAAGGCGATCAAGCCGGACGATGCCTTCGCCCTGCGTGAACGCCTGCCGAAGGCCCGCGTCGAGCTGCTGCGCGGGCTCGGCCATCTCGCCCACGAAGAGGCCCCGGAGCGGGTCGCCGAGATCATTCTCACCGACGCCCGAATCTCTGAGACGTCTCCGACGTGAGACGCCTCTTGCGTTGAGAAAATTACAGGCCATAGTGTCAATGCATGTTGACACTTACCGTCAAACTGAGCGACGCGACCGGCCCCGATGCCCGGCCACACGCGGTCGTGATCGGCTCCGGCTTCGGCGGATTGGCGGCGGCGATCCGGCTCGGGGCGCGCGGCTATCGCGTGACCGTGCTCGAGCGGCTCGATCAGCCCGGCGGCCGTGCCCGCGTCCACCGGCAGGACGGCTACACCTTCGATGCCGGGCCGACGATCGTCACCGCGCCGTTCCTGTTCGAGGAGCTGTGGCGCCTCTGCGGGCGTGAGATGCAGGAGGACGTCGCTCTCGTGCCGATGCAGCCGTTCTATCGCATCCGGTTCGAGGACGGCCAAAGCTTCGCCTATAGCGGCGATCGCGCGGCGATGCGGGCCGAGGTCGCCCGGTTCTCACCCGAGGACGTGGCCGGCTACGAGCGCTTCATGGCCCATAGCGAGGCCGTCTGCCGGGTCGGCTTCGAGCAACTCGGCCACGTCCCGTTCGGTAGCCTCGGCACGATGCTGCGGATCGCCCCCGATCTGCTGCGCCTGTCGGGCCACCGCAGCGTCTACGACGTGGTCACCCGTTTCATCCGCGACGAGCGGCTGCGCACGATCTTCAGCTTCCATCCGCTACTCATCGGCGGAAACCCCTTCCGAGCCAGCGGCATCTACTGCCTGATCGCCCATCTCGAGCGGCAATGGGGCGTCCACTTCGCCATGGGCGGCACCGGGCGGCTGGTGGACGGCCTCGCCGGACTGATCCGCGGGCAGGGCGGGACGATCCGCTGCGGGGCGGAGGCGGCGCGCATTCGCGTCGAGGGCGGGGCGGCGACCGGCGTCGTGCTGGCGAATGGCGAGAACCTCCCCGCCGACATCGTCGTCTCGAATGCCGATTCCGCCTTCACCTACGGCACGCTGCTGGGCGGCAGGACCCGGCGCTGGAGCGCGCGGCGGCTCGCGCGTGCCTCGTCCTCCATGGGGCTGTTCGTCTGGTATTTCGGCACCCGGAAGAAGTATCCGGAGGTCGATCACCATATGATCCTGATGGGGCCGCGCTACCGCGGCCTGCTGCAGGACATCTTCGACCGCAAGCACTTGGCGGACGACTTCAGCCTCTACCTCCATCGCCCGACCGCGACCGACCCGCTGCTCGCCCCTCCGGACTGCGACGCCTTCTACGTGCTCGCCCCGGTGCCCAACCTCGCCGGCGGCCAGGATTGGAGCCAGCTCGCCGAGCCCTACCGCCAGCGGATCGCCCGCTTCCTCGAAAGCTCGGTGCTGCCGGGGCTCTCCGACGCCCTCGTCACCTCGCGGGTGACGACGCCGCAGGATTTCTCCGAAGACTTCCTGAGCTTCCGCGGCTCGGGTTTCGGGCTCGAGCCGGTGCTGACGCAATCGGCCTGGTTCCGTCCGCACAACCGCTCGGAGGACGTGGCGAACCTCTTCCTCGTCGGCGCGGGGACGCATCCCGGCGCCGGGTTGCCGGGCGTGCTCTCCTCGGCCCGTGTCCTCGATAGCGTGGTGCCGGATGCCCGTGTTCGTGCCTGACCCCTCCACCGTCTGCACCTCGGCCGGTGCCGACGATCTCGCCGCCTGCCGGGCCGCGATCCGCGCCGGCTCGAAGAGCTTCTTCGCGGCTTCGATGCTGCTGCCGCCCAGGGTGCGGAGCTCCGCCTACGGTCTCTACGCCTTCTGCCGCCTGTCCGACGACGCGGTGGACGAGACGGGCGGCGACCGGGCTGCCGCCCTGGCTCGACTCGATCGGAGGCTCACCGCGGCGCTCGCGGGCCGCCCGGCCAATCACCCGGCCGACCGAGCGCTGGCCGAGGTGCTCGCCCGCCACGCCATTCCCGAGGCGTTGCCGCGGGCGCTGCTCGAAGGCTTCGCCTGGGACATCGAGGGACGGCGCTACGATACCCTGTCGGATCTCGCCGCCTACGCCGCCCGGGTCGCGGGAGCGGTCGGAGCGATGATGACGCTGGTGATGGGCGTGCGGGATGCGGACGCGCTCGCCCGCGCCTGCGACCTCGGCGTGGCGATGCAGTTCACCAACATCGCCCGCGACGTCGGCGAGGATGCGCGGGCCGGGCGCCTCTACCTGCCGCGCGATTGGCTCGACGCGGCCGGCCTCGATGCCGACGCCTTCCTGTCGGAGCCTCGGCTCAGCCCCGGCTTGAAACGGGTCGTGGCCGACCTGCTCACGGCGGCCGATGGACTCTACGCTCGCGCCGAGCCCGGCATCGCCGCGCTTCCCCTGAGCTGCCGACCGGCGATCCGGGCTGCCGGCACGATCTACGCGCAGATCGGACGCGCGGTGGAGGAGAACGGCCTCGATTCGATCACGCGGCGCGCCCGCGTGAGCGGCGCTCACAAAGCCGGGCTTCTCGCGCGCGCGGCCCTGCCCAAACGCCGCGCGTCGGGCCTGTCGGCACCGCCGCTGCCGGAGACCGCCTTTCTCGTGGAGGCGGTGATGCACCATCCGATTCCGGCCGCCCGCCGCCCGCCGCCCTGGTGGGACGTGTCGGGTCAGGTCGTGCGCGTGCTCGACCTGATCGAAGTGTTGGAGGAGCGCGACGCCTTCCGCCGCTCGGCGCCGTCGTGAGGAAGACGGGTGCGGCGTTCCCCTGTCACGGCAGGCGCGGCGAGGGGATGCGTCCACCTGCCGGGCGGTTCCGGACCAACGTCACCCCAGCCCGCCGGCCTCCACGATGAACCGGGCGACCGTGTCCGCCCCGTGCCCCTCGCGCAGCGAGGCGAACACGTAAGGTCGCGCGCCGCGCATCCGCCGCGTGTCGGCCTCCATCACCGAAAGGTCGGCGCCGACGAGGGGCGCGAGGTCGGTCTTGTTGACGATGAGCAGATCCGAGCGGGTGATGCCGGGCCCGCCCTTGCGCGGGATCTTCTCGCCGCCCGCCACGTCGATGACGTAGAGGGTGATGTCGGCCAGTTCCGGCGAAAAGGTCGCGGCGAGGTTGTCGCCGCCGGACTCGATCAGCACGAGGTCGAGCCGGGGGAAACGGCGGCGCATCTCGGCCACCGCCGCGAGGTTGATCGAGGCATCCTCGCGGATCGCCGTGTGCGGGCAGCCGCCGGTCTCGACGCCGAGGATGCGCTCCTCGGGCAATGCCCCGGCCACAGTGAGGATGCGCGCGTCCTCCTTGGTGTAGATGTCGTTGGTGATCGCGCAGATCTCGTACGAATCGCGGAAGCGGCGGCAGAGCTGCTCCATCAGCGCGGTCTTGCCGGAACCGACGGGTCCGCCGATGCCGACGCGCAGGGGTCCGTTCGCGGATGCCATGACGTTCAAGAAAATCCTCAGGAGCGGAAGATGCGGGAATACTGCGTCTCGTGCCGGAAGGAGCCGAGATCGAGTCGAAGGGTGGCGCTGCCGAGCGCGTCGAGATCGCCTGAGTGCAGCGTCCGCGCGAGCGCGGCGACGCGGGGCGTGAGCGCGGCAAGGACCGCCGTGCCGGCACTCTGACCGACCGGCGCCACCCGCAGGGCGGCCGAGACGAGGTTCTGGACGAAGGCGAGTCCGTAGGCCGCGACGGTGGCCTCCCGCGCGACGCCGTGCGCGCCCGCCGCCGCGCCGACGACCACGGGATAGGCCACCTCCGCCGTGAGCCGGTCGGCGAGGACGGTGAGGGCCGGGCAGGGCCAGGCCCGGAGCGTCGCGTCCAGGAAGCTTCGCCCCTGCTGGCTGGTCTCGAGGTGAAGCTCGCGCGAGGGCGCGAGCGCCAGGGCGAGTTCGTTGGTCTCGATGAGGTCCGCTCCGCCGCCTGTTTCCGCGGCGCGGTGGGCGGCGGCGCAGAGAATCATGTCGTTGCGCCCCGCACCGCGCTCCAGCACGTCGCCGAGCCACTCGGCCAGGGTGTCGGCATCCCTCACGTCGCCGCACTCCACCGCCCATTCGAGGCCGTGGGAGTAGGCGAAGGCACCGACCGGATAGGTCGGCGAGAGCCACGCCATCAGCCGCAGGGCGTCAATCATGGGCGTGCGGATGGTGAGCGTGCAGGTGACCGTGATGATCGTGACCGTGATCAGGGCTGTGCCCGTGGCCGCCGGCATAGGCGCCCGCCTCGGGCCGGAACGGCCGCGTCACCGGCTCGGCGCTGCCGCCGAGGCCCCGCACCATCTCGGCGAGCACGTGGTCATGGCCGATCCACACCGCCTCCTCGCCGATCTCGGCGGGGATGTGCCGGTTGCCGATGTGCCAGATCAGCCGCTTGAGGGCGAGCGGGGAGGGCGCACGGATCTCCAGCAGCGCCTCCGGCGCCGCCTCGACCCAGATCAGCCGGCCGTCCTCCAGCGCGAGGGCATCGCCGTCGTCGAGGACGGTCGCCTCGCCGAGATCGAGCAGGAACGCCGTGCCGCCGACGCCGCGCATCGCCATGCGGCGGCGATGGCGGTCGTTCGAATCGAGCACGATGCGGTCGACGATCTCACCGGAGCCGAGACGGTCGCGGCGGAGGACGCGGGTGGCGCGGATCATGGGCTCAGGACTGATCGAGGAGCCCAGGCTCCTTTGGAAAGTAAGTTTGATCGAGCGTCTGCTCGATGGTGAAGGGAGATTCTTCTGGGAACAAGGTGAAGTCGATACCGGTCTCCCTGGCCGCTTCGAGGCGAGCAGAGAGATAGCATTCCGAAAATACTTCGGCCGGATAGTGCTTCAGACTTGGACTCGACTTCAGTATTCGCTCGATGCGTATGCGCTGCTCTCGCAAGGTCGCCTGCCAATTGCTCGTCGTGACGCCAGGGTGAAATTTCCATTTCAGGAGATGCGCCAGCAGAATGTCGAGGCGCCTCTCGATCTCGCGCTTCTCACTGCCCCCCGCTGGCGACCTCGTCGATCAGCTGTCGAAGATCGAGTTCATCGAACCGACCGGCGCGCAGCAGTTCGGCCTGGACCTGAGGCCAGGCGAAAAAATCCCTCTCATAGAGATCGGCCGCCGGAGGCGGCTTCAGCGCAGCCTTGGACATCGCGGCACCTCCTGTCAGCGGCCGATCATAGCTCAGAACAGGAAGTAGCGCTGCGCCATCGGCAGAACCTCGGCCGGCTCACAGACCAGCAATTCGCCGTCGGCGCGCACGTCGTAGGTCTCCGGATCGATCTCGATCACCGGCGTCGCATCGTTGAGGATCATGCTCTTCTTCGAGATGCCGCCGCGCACGTTCTCCACCGCCACCAGTTCCTTGGAAACGCGCAGCTTCTCCCGCACGCCGTCCTCGATCGCCGCCTTGGAGACGAAGGTGAGGGCCGTGGCAAAGGGCGCGCGACCGTAGGCACCGAACATCGGCCGGTAATGCACCGGCTGCGGCGTCGGGATCGAGGCGTTGGGATCCCCCATCGGCGCCGTCGCGATCATCCCGCCCTTGAGCACGAGGTCCGGCTTCACCCCGAAGAAGGCGGGCGTCCACAGCACGAGGTCGGCGAGCTTGCCGGGCTCCACGGAGCCGATGTGCCGCGACACGCCGTGGGCGATGGCCGGGTTGATCGTGTATTTCGCCACGTAGCGCCGGGCGCGCAGGTTGTCGTTGCCGGACGCGTCTCCGGCCAGGGCGCCGCGCTGGCGCTTCATCTTGTCGGCGGTCTGCCAGGTGCGGATCACGACCTCGCCGACCCGGCCCATCGCCTGACTGTCGGAGGACATCATCGAGAGCGCGCCGATATCGTGCAGGATATCCTCGGCCGCGATGGTCTCCTTGCGGATGCGGCTCTCGGCGAAGGCGAGATCTTCGGGAATCGACGGGTCGAGGTGGTGGCACACCATCAGCATGTCGAGATGCTCGTCGATGGTGTTCTTCGTGAACGGGCGGGTCGGGTTCGTCGAGGACGGGAGCACGTTGGCCAGCCCCGCCACCCGCATGATATCCGGCGCGTGCCCCCCGCCCGCGCCCTCGGTGTGGAAGGCGTGGATCGTACGGCCCTTGAAGGCCGCGATGGTGTCCTCCACGAAGCCCGACTCGTTGAGCGTGTCGGTGTGGATCATGACCTGCACGTCGTGGGCATCGGCGACCGTCAGGCAGGTGTCGATCGCGGCGGGCGTCGTTCCCCAATCCTCGTGAAGCTTCATCGCGCAGGCGCCGGCCCGGATCATCTCCTCCAGGGCTCCGGGCACCGAAGCGTTGCCCTTGCCGGCGAAGGCGAGATTCATCGGAAAGGAATCCGCCGCCTCGATCATCCGGGCGATGTGCCACGGACCGGGCGTGCAGGTGGTGGCGAAGGTGCCGTGCGCGGGGCCGGTGCCGCCGCCCAGCATCGTCGTGACGCCCGAGCACAGCGCCTCCTCGATCTGCTGCGGGCAGATGAAGTGGATATGGCTGTCGAAGCCGCCGGCGGTGAGGATCTTACCTTCGCCCGCGATCACCTCGGTGCCGGGCCCGACGACGATGTCGACATTCGCCTGCACGTCCGGATTGCCGGCCTTGCCGAGCTTGAAGATCCGGCCGCGTACGATGCCGACGTCGCATTTCACCACGCCCCAGTGGTCGAGCACGACCGCGTTGGTGATCACCGTATCGACCGCGCCCTCCGCATGGGTCGCCTGCGACTGGCCCATGCCGTCGCGGATCACCTTGCCGCCGCCGAACTTCACCTCCTCGCCGTAGGTCGTGAAGTCGCGCTCGACCTCGATTTCCAGACTGGTATCGGCGAGCCGGATCCGGTCGCCGGTGGTCGGACCGAACATGTCGGCGTAGGCAGCGCGGGACAGAGGGGCGGACATGGGCACGCTCGATTTCAGGGTCGCGGGATGGGCAAGCAGGGTTGATGCCGAGAGGACCGGGCACGGGAGCGCTCAAGCGGCGGAATCGGTCGAAGGCGGTCCGGATGGCGGCGCGGCCACGCTCGCGGCGGCCTCGTGTGTCGCCGGCTTCGCGCGCTTCTTGCGCACGACCTTCTTGACCTTCACGACCGGCTTGCGCGCCACGCGGGTGCGCATCTCCTGAAGCATCTCGAGCTGGATCTGCTGGATCTCCGCGAGCCTCTGCCACTGCTTCGTGACGAGGTGATCCATCTTCTCGTGCAGGTGCCGGATTTCGAGCTCGGCCTTCAGGTTGACGCGGTAATCGTTGTTCGAGCGCAGCCGGTCCTTCTTGTCCTGCCGGCTCTGGCTCATCATGATGATCGGCGCCTGGATCGCCGCGAGACAGGACAGGACGAGGTTGAGCAGGATGAACGGGTAGGGATCGAAGGCCCGCATCTCGCCCATGGTGACATTGACCGCCATCCACGCGGCCAACACCAGTGCGAAGCTGATCAGGAAGGCCCAGGACCCACCGAAGGCGGCGAGCCCGTCCGACACGCGCTCGCCGAAGCTGCGGTGCTCGTCGTAATCCTCCTCGATGTTCTCGGCGATCGTGTCCTGGGCAGCGATGCTTTCGGCCACCTGCCGGTCGAGGTCGGAATACTCGCCGTGCTCCTCCGTCAGCAATTCGGCGACGTAGCGGGTCCGGTACTTGGCCAGTTCCTTGGCGCTGATGAGCGCATCGTCGGCCAAGCCGGGATAGTCGGTCCGGATGTGCTCGGCCAGGGCAGGACGCAGCGTCGCCAGCGGCACGAGGTTGCGCCGGTTCATCTCGACGCCGGTGATCGCGCACAGGGCACGCTTCCGGGTCGGCGCCGGGTGGGATTCCGGATCGAGGGCGATCATCCCCCGGTCGCGCTCGTGCAGCTCGTCGGTTAGGCCCACACTCTGCCCACCCTGTTGCTGAGGAAGCGGTCGTCCAGGCGCCGGGAGGAGCATCGGACCCGATGGCCCCAGGGCGGCGTCTCCGGAACTCCGCTTGACGCGCATCCTTTCGACGAATCCGTCGCGGCTCCGTCGGAACGCGCTCTATCCGAGCGCGGCAGCGGCGTCACGCCCCGGATCGAGCACGATCCGGAGCGCGGCTCCGAGCCGGGCGCGGCCATCGCTCACAGGGGTCCCATGACGTCGCCGCGGAACCCGTAGACCTTCCGGTCTCCGGAGAGAGGCACGAGCGTCACCTCGCGGGTCGATCCGGGTTCGAACCGCACCGCCGTCCCCGGCGCGATGTCGAGACGCTGGCCATGCGCTTTGTCCCGGTCGAAGACGAGGCCCGGATTCACCTCGAAGAAATGGTAGTGCGAGCCGACCTGGATCGGCCGGTCGCCGGTATTGGCCACCTGGATCACGGTCCGCGGCGCACCCTCGTTGAAGACGATCTCGCCGGGGAGGGTGGTGACGGTGCCGGGTACGTCCTCGGAGGGCCTGCCGCGGATCGGATGGTGAACCGTGACGAGCTTGGTACCGTCGGGAAAGGTCGCCTCGACCTGGATGTCGTGGATCATCTCCGGCACGCCCTCCATCACCTGGGAGGTGTCGAGGACCGTGGCGCCCGCCTGCATCAGCTCGGCGACCGAGCGCCCGTCGCGGGCGCCCTCCACGACGAAATCGGTAATGAGGGCGACGGCCTCCGGGTGGTTGAGTTTCACCCCTCGTGCCAGCCGGTTGCGAGCGACCTGGGCGGCCATGGCGATGAGGAGCTTGTCTTTCTCGCGGGGCGTGAGGAGCAAGGCGGGCGTCCTGAGGTGAGAGGCGGCCGGGTGTGACGGTCGGCGCGAGCAAGGATCATGCTGAGACCCGGGTCAAGCGGGTTCGGCCGATGCCTCAGGTCTGCCAGACCCGCGGCATCGGCCGCCCGCGCCATGCGGTCAGGAAGCGGGCGGTGCCCTCGCGCAGCGGCGCCACTACGGGCGCCAGCATTCGCACGGCGAGGTGACCGTTCCAGGCGCTCGCGCCCGCCTCCACCGCTTCGGGCAGCGCGCCGAGCAGCGTCCGGGCTTCGTCGAGTCGCCCCTCAGCGCCGGGTGAGAGGTCGAGGATCGTCGCGATCGCACGGGCGCCGCCGCCGATCGCGGTGCGGGCCATGCGCTCGGTCACCGGCCCGTCGAGGCACAGATTGTCAGCGTAGACGAGGCGACCGGTGCGGCGGATGCGCCAGCGATCCTCGAACAGGGCCTCCTGCAGGCTCTCGTCTCGCGCGCCCCGGCCGAGCACCGCAATCTCGGCAACGAGCAGCGCGGCGTCGCCGGCGAGATCCGCCTCGAACCGGCGCAGGAGCCGGGCGCGGTCGAACAGGATCGTCTCCTGCGGCAGCCAATCGAGGCGTCCCCCCGGGCCGACGTTCACCCGGTTGACGATCTCTGCCTTCGGGCCGTCCGAGCGGTAGACCTTCTCCGCCGCGGTGGTCGTCAGCACGCAGGTCCCACCCGCTTCGATCGCGACCGAGACTTCGAACATGTCGCCGCAGGCGACCCCACCGCCGGTATTGACCAGGACGCCCTCCAGCATCCGCTCGGAGCCTTGTCGGGGAAAGCGCAGGCGCAGGGGACCGCTCTCGGCCAGATCGACGATCCGCGTCGGGGCGTTCGCGGGCGTTCCCGCCGGCGCGGCCCGCAGGCGCACGATGCCGTGCGAGCGCTGTCGGACCGGTGCGGAGCGATGGGGTTCGGCGGCAGGGATGGCTCGGCCTCCGCGGGGTTGGGATCCGCGCTTCATCGGACAGGGGTGCCCCGGTCCGCAAGATGACGGACGTGGTCCGCCCGGTGCCATCCCGCACCGATCTTGGGCAGCGTGCGCCGCGATGCGGTTGCGATCGGCCCCGGATCGCGGCGCCCGCTCTTGACCGGAACGGCCGGAGCGCCCACCGCGTCATGCTCTCGCGAGCGCTCGACCGGGCCTCGCGACGTCCTGCTCAACGATCGGGACCCGATCCGGCCCCGAGAGGCGCACGCTATGACTTCACCCGACCTGGAGGCCGTCCCCGCCTCCGCCTATCGCGAAGCGATGGCGCAACTCGCGAGCGCGGTGCATCTCGTCACGACCGACGGGCCGGGCGGTCGGGCGGGCCTGACCGCCACATCGGTGTGCAGCGTCAGCGACGGCCCGCCCACATTGCTGGTCTGCCTCAATCGGGGCTCCTCCGCCTATCCGGCCTTCCTGCGCAACGGCGTGCTGTGCATCAACACGCTCACGGCGGCGCAGGAGGATCTTGCCGCCGACTTCGCCGGCCGCGTGCCGCGGGCCGAGCGCTTCGAGGGGCGGGAATGGGGCAAGCTGCAAACCGGCGCTCCGGTCCTGCCGGACGCTCTCGTCGCCTTCGATTGCCGCATCGTCGACCACCACACGGTCGGCACCCACGACGTGCTGATCTGTGAGGTCGCGGCGCTCGCCGAAATCCGGGACACCGACGGCCTGCTCTATGCCGGACGCCACTACCGCGTCCTGCCGCGTCGGACCGCCTCGGCCGGCTGACCCCAGGAGCGCCGAAGCGGGATCGAATCGGCTCCAGCAGGCGAACTCTTACGGACGACGCACCGGTCGCGACCGATCCCCCAATGGGTCGGGGGACCGGCCGTCGATCGTGATCTCAGCGCGCGTAATGCCGTGCGCGGGCCGTGTCGGAATTGAAGCTGCTGCGGGAGGCAGACCGCAGCGCGGGATCGTTCGGATCGTAGGGCGGAGGCGCGAAGAAATCGGTCGGACCGCTCGGGCGCCCGATGCTGCCGGTCGTCTCCGGCCGTTGGCTGTCGCCCATCCGACCCCGATCTCCGGCGGAGGCCCCGCCCGCCGAAACGACGAGCGCCAAGAGAGCGAGCGAAAGGATACGTGCGGACATCGTGTGACTCCTGAACGAACAGTTCCGATCCAGGATTTAAGCACGAAGCGGCATCGCTGAGGATGGATTTTGTGCACTCATGCCGTTCAGATCGCCATCTAATGCCTATTAGTTAGACAATGCGATTGGCCGTGTAGGTCCGGCAATCGCAGACGATCAGCAATTCACCCGAAAAATTTCCATTGTTTTCATCGATTTATTCCGTATCTCAGAAAAATTGCTCAGACCTTCGGCATCTGGCACGATCCTTTCCCGGACCGTGCGCACCGGCACGGGACACGCTATCCGCTGGGAATAAGCCGGCGGCGCACTTGCAGGCGTCCTCCGCCGGCTGTTTTCAGGCGCCCGAGGCGGCAGCGGCCTCGTTTGTCCCATGCGGTTTGTGGAAACATTGCCCCCACTTTCCTGCGGCCGAGCCGCATCCGATCGATCGATACGCATGGGAGCGTGATGCTCGCCTTCGCGATCGCCCCTCCACTCGGCACCCGTGCCTTGCGGCAGGCCGACGCGGTCAGCGCCATCCCGGAAGGGATCGACCGATACGGTCCGAGTCACGCGAACAAGTGCCGGGCGATCCGCGAATGGTCCTCGCGCAGGCGGCCGGTCTCGATGCCGACGGGCTGTCCGTCGATCACCCGCCACGTGCCCGCGACCATCACCCGGTCCGCCCGGTGGGCCCCGCACAGCACCAGCGCCGCGAGCGGGTCGTGGGCGCCGGAGAAGCGCAGTTCGTCAAGGGTGAACAGCGCCAGATCCGCCTCACGGCCCGGCTCGAGCCGGCCGATATCGCCGCGTCCGAGGCAGGCGGCCGAGCCCTCCGTCGCCCAGCGCAGGGCATCGAGATGGGTCACCGCCTCCGCGCCGTAGGTCAGCCGGTTGATCATCAGGGCGTGGCGCACGCCCTCCATCAGGTTCGAGCTGTCGTTCGAGGCCGAGCCGTCGACGCCGAGACCGACGGGCGAGCCCGCCGCCTCCAGCTCGCAGGTCCGGCAATGGCCCGAGGCCAGCACCATGTTCGAGGTCGGGCAGTGGCAGACCCCGACC
>Ga0233425_10005136_pt1 | contig 21082 bp, 15 predicted proteins | sample Watercolumn_Towu_2_FD_181712 | JGI IMG/M metagenome (GOLD analysis project Ga0233425, IMG submission 181712) | Freshwater microbial communities from Lake Towuti, South Sulawesi, Indonesia - Watercolumn_Towuti2014_140_MG | ecosystem: Environmental > Aquatic > Freshwater > Lake | place...
GCGCTCCGTGGCGCTTCTAATGCCAGACAGTGAATTCATGAAGAACTCATTTTGCATCTTTGTCCTGTTCATTGCTGCATTGCTCCTGTGCGGTTGCAGTTCGACGAAGCAGGTCGATGCGGTATCCGTAAAGCCGGCATTCACGCTCGATCAACTGATGAGCAGGATGCCTGCCCGGGATTCTCTCGAAGCTCGCTGGATATTCTCGTCCATAGTACAGATGGGAGAAGGGGGCGTGCTCGAGATTTGCAGGAGCCTTGGACCTCCGGGTACAGATCGTAATGCCCGCGCGGAGTTTGCGTTGCAGGGATTGGCGACCTATGTCACCGGGCATGGCGTAGAGGCCGATCGTTTGATGTTCGTCTCTGCACTGGGCAAAACTCTTGGGAGTCCATTGCCGGTCGAGCAAGCATCGTTTCTCATCGCACGGCTGCAGGTGGCCGGCAAAGGCGAATCGATAGAAATCCTCTCCCGCATCCTCAGTGACGAACGACTCTGTGAGCCGGCGGCGCAGGCGCTCGTGGCGATCCGCCTGGGATCCGAGGTGCCTCTGCTTGCATCGTTGCCGGGGGCCGGCCGAAATCGTCGAATCACGATCATCAGGGCGCTCGGCGAGCTCAGAAGTCGCAGCGCGGTTGAGGCGCTGCTTGCGGAGGCGAAGAATGAAAACTCCGGTATTCGCCTGGCTGCGCTCCACGCCCTGGCGAATATCGGGGACGCAAGAGCCGAACAGGTTCTCATACAGGCGGCCATGGCCGGGATTGCAGCGGAAAGGGACGATTGCACATGGTACTACCTCCTCTACGCATCCCGACAGCTTGAGGCGGGAGAAAATACCAAGGCGTTCAGGATGAGCAAGGAGCTGTACACGAGCCGCGTCTCCGCTGACGAAAACCACTACCGCGCTGCAGCTCTCGAAATCATGGTGAAATCCGCAAACGATCGTGCCCTTGACGAACTGATCGGTGCGATGGTTGATTCGAGCAAGAAGCTGCGTGTGGCAGCATTGAACCTGGCGGCCCGAATACCGGGTGGTACCGCAACAGGAAAATGGGTCGACGCTGCCAGGGGAGCCCGGCCCGAAGTTCGAAGCGAGATTCTTGCAATGCTCGGCCGACGAGGAGATGCGAGTGCGTTTCCTGCCGTCGTAGACGCCATCAACGATGCCGACAGCACCGTGCGCACTTCTGCAATTGATGCGGCTGTTCGCCTCAAACACGCGGAAGCCGTTCCGCCATACATCACCCTGCTCAAACGGAGTAAGGAGGCTAGTGACGTTACGGCAGTGAAGATCGCCCTCGAACGCCTCCCTTCGGCTCAGCTGGTTCCACTTGTTATCGAAGCTCTCCCTGCTGTGACCGCACCGGCTTCTGTGATGTTGACGGAGATCCTTAGCAGATACGGAACAACGGTGCCCGTAGAGCCGATTGTAAACCTGTGCAGGAACAACAACGCTGCCGTCAGGCTTGCCGCAATCAAGGCCCTCGGATCAGTGGCGACGGAAAATGATCAGTCACGGCTGATTGAAGTTCTGCTGCGCACGGAGGAGGAGGCAGAACGCTCGGCAGCCCAAAAGAGCCTTGCCTCGGTCTGCTCACGAATTGGAGATCCGGAGCGTCGGGCAGAGAAGGTACTCGAGGCCTACCAGAGTGCGTCGGCTGACCGGCGTAGAATCCTTCTTCGAGCACTTGGCCGGATCGGCGGGAGGAGGGCGCTGACAGTCGTTGCCGAGAACGCACGGAGCAGCGATGCTGATACGCGTGAGGCTGCAGTCCGGGCGCTCGCGGATTGGCAGTCCATTGAGGTCTATGACAGTCTTCTGACAATCGCGAAGAGCAAAGAGAAACTGAATCTGCGCGTACTTGCGTTGCGTGGATGTGTTCGGGTCGTTGAGAGTGCTCCTGTCAATGCTTCGACCGCTGTGCGCTACCACGAGAAGACCCTCGCCGCGGCGGAAAGGATTGATGAAAAGCGTCTTGTGCTGGGAGCTCTCGGCAATCTTCGCAGCAAGGAAGCGCTTCGGCTTGTGATTTCCTATATTGGAGATGACTCGCTTGGTCTGGATGCCGCGATGGCTGCCGGAAAAATCTCTGAGGGAAAGACCGAGAACAAGGATAAGCTGGGATCATCGGAGGTGGCGCGGCTCTTCATCGAATCTGAGATACCCGCACGATTCAAGAGCCAGGCGGCGCGCAATTTCGACGCGAGCACCGGTGTGAATGCCCCGCCCCGTGGATTCGTCTCGCTGTTCAATGGCAAGGATCTCAAAGGCTGGAAGGGGCTCGTTGCGAATCCACTGCAGCGTGCGAAGATGGATTCGGCCCAACTCGCCGAGGCGCAGCTGCGGGCTGATTCGTCGATGCATGCTCACTGGTCGGTTGCCGACCGTGTCCTCGTGTTCGACGGCAAAGGGGAGAGCCTTTGCACAGAAAAAGACTACAGCGATTTCGAACTGCTTGTCGATTGGAAGATTGAAAAGGAGGGTGACAGTGGGATCTATCTCCGCGGTTCCCCGCAGGTTCAGATCTGGGATCCGGCGCAATGGCCCGAAGGGTCCGGAGGGCTCTACAACAATCAAAAAGGACCGAGCAAGCCGCTTCTGCGTGCGGACAATCCGATCGGTGAGTGGAACACGTTCCGGATTCGAATGGTCGGCGAACGGGTAACGGTATATCTGAATGACGTTCTGGTGGTCGATAGCGTTGCCCTGGAAAACTACTGGGATCGGAAAATTCCCATCTTCCCGTCGGGTCAGATTGAGCTGCAATCTCACAATTCTCCTCTCTACTTCCGGAACGTCTTCATCCGTGAAATCCCCCGGCAGAAGCCGCTCTTCACCGGCGATCTTTTCAACGGCGAGGATTTGAAGGGATGGAAGATCATCGACGGTGAGGAAGGTAACTGGGGTGTGAGAGACGGAATCCTCTTCACGGCGGGTGAGGGGGGAGGATGGCTGTCGACCGACCGGGAGTTCGACAACTTCCAGCTTGACCTTGATTTCCGTGTACCGGCAGGGGGTAATAGTGGCGTGTTTATCCGCGCTCCACGCCAGGGCGATCCCGCATATACGGGGATGGAAATTCAGGTTCTCGACGATTATGCAGCGACGTATGCCAGGCTGAGACCATGGCAGTATTGCGGAAGCATCTACGGCGTTCAAGCTCCCTCGGCGCGTGCAACGAAGAAAGCCGGTGAGTGGCAGCATTACACCATAGTTGCTGAAGGTCCACATGTGAAGGTCACGCTGAACAACCAGCTCATTGTCGACTCAGACTTGATATCGCATATGGAACTGGAAACAAGTCATCCGGGTCTCAAGCGCCGGTCGGGATACATAGGACTTCAATGCCACGGTTCGAAAGTGGAATATCGAAATATCACCATCAGGGAACTTGAGTGGAAAGAAATCGATGACAAACATTGACAGAAGGAAGTTCCTTCGCTACTCGGCTGCAACAGGTGCCGCGTTGCTTCTCTCACGAACGCGGGGTGAGGCATCCGCTCAGAATCGTCAATCGTCCTCGGGCGAATTGAAAATCGCGCTTCTCGGCGCGGGTGCGCAAGGTCAGGTTTTGATGAATGCCTGTTTGAAAATTCCCGGCGTCCGCTTCGGGGCAGTTTGTGACATTTGGGAGGCGTACAACCTGAGGCGCGCGCAGCGGATGCTTGACAAGTTCGGCCACAAGGTCAACTCCTATCAGGACTATCGCCAGATGATTGCGAAGGAGAAGGGCCTCGACGCGGTCCTCATTGCCACACCGGATTTCTGGCATGCCGACCAGACGGTTGACTGCCTGGCTGCAGGGATCCATGTGTACTGTGAGAAAGAAATGTCGAACACGCTCGACGGTGCCCGCCGCATGGTTCACGCGGCACGCCAGAGCCGCAGACTGCTCCAGATCGGTCATCAGCGCCGCAGCAACCCACGATATATTCATTGCTACAAAAAGTTGATTCACGAGGCCAAAGTTCTTGGAAGGGTGACAACGGTCAACGGCCAATGGAACCGCTCGGTTCAAGCTGACAATGGCTGGCCGAAAGGTGCTGCCATTGAAGCCGACGTGCTGAGAAAATACGGGTATCGTTCGATGGAAGAATTCCGGAACTGGCGGTGGTACCGGCGGCTCGGGGGTGGTCCTGTTGTCGATCTCGGATCTCACCAGCTCGATATCTATAACTGGTTCCTTGATGCCCAACCCCAATCGATCGTCGCAAGCGGAGGGAGCGGCTACTACGAACGGAAAACACATGAGTGGTTCGACAGCGTTCTTGCTACATTCGAATTTGAAACCCGTCATGGAAAAGTGCACGCATTCTATCAGACGATTTCCACGAACAGCAACCAGGGCTACTACGAGAGTTTCATGGGTGACCAGGGGACGCTGGTGATTTCGGAATCGGGTGCACGCGGGGCGGCCTACAGGGAGCCGACCGCACCCGATTGGGAAAAATGGGTCTCACTCGGCTATCTGAAATCCCCCGTCGGAGAGCAAAAGAAGCCGCAGGCAGATGCCGTGCTCGACGTGCGCGAGACTGTCGCACCTCCTTCGTTCGAGCTTCCGGTCAAATTCGACGATCCGTACCACCAGCCCCACCTCGAGAACTTCTTCAACGCGATCAGGGGAAAAGAGAAACTGAATTGCCCTGCCGAAATCGGGTACGAAACCGCCGTCACCGTGCTCAAGGTCAATGAAGCGGTTGAGGCGGGAAGAAAACTCACCTTCGACCCGAAGGAGTTCAAAGTCTAGAGAATGACAGCGATGAAAGAAACCGGCATACTCCTGGTTCTGCTTTCTTTGTGTACGGGGCCCGTTCTACCGCAAACGCAGGAGAATGTGGGGGACGTCGCCGACGGCAACAAGTCGGTACCAGTTCATCTGATCAGATTGTACGACGAGTTCGATCACCTGATCAGGCTCGATGACAGTCCGGTCATGCCCTTCTCATCAAAACGAACCTGCCGGAAATGCCACGACTACGAGAAGATCCGGCACGGATGGCATTTCAACGTGGCCGATTCCAGTGTCGCTCCCGGAAGGATCGGAGAACCATGGATCTACGTCGATCGCCAGGCAGCGACTCAGATTCCGCTTTCGTACCGGCGATGGAAGGGAACATATTCTCCCACCGCCATGGGAATGACGGCTCTCACGTACCTCTCCCAGTTCGGGCGTCATCTTCCCGGCGGAGGAGTGGGAGAGAAGGACAGCGTGCAGGAGTTGAATAATTATTTGCGTTGGCAGGTCACCGGCGACCTCGAGATCAATTGCCAGAGCTGCCATAATGCGGATCCTGGACAAAGCCAGGCGGAATACGGTGTGCAGGTGCTTCGCCAGAACTTCCGATGGGCTGCAACAGCAAGCAGCGGATTTGCGACTGTGCAGGGATCAGCGAAAGAGATGCCCGACAACTTCGACCTCTATTCAGCTGTCCCACCGGAGAAGTCCGAGTTCCTCCCGCCGACGGTAGCGTATAACAAATCGCGATTTGATGCCGCGGGAAAAGTCCTCTTCAACGTCCCGCGGAAAATGCCTTCCGCTCAATGTTCGTTCTGTCATTCGTCGAAGGTGATCGATCCGCGGCTGCCTGAGCGTTGGGAGACAGATGAGGATGTACACATTGCGGCCGGCATGACCTGTGTCGATTGTCATCGGAACGGTCTTGATCATCAAATCACGCGGGGCTACGAAGGGGAAGCAAAGGAGACCGGAAGACCGGCTGTTTCATCTCTTACGTGTGAAGGCTGCCACATGGGGAGTGACGACGGCATTCCGGCAGATGGAAGGCGCGGTGCTCCGAGGCCGAGGCATCTTGGAATTCCTCCTGTGCATTTCGATAGACTCGCCTGCACTGCGTGCCATTCCGGTCCGTGGCCTTCGGCCAACACGATGCGTGTGAAGACCTCAAGAGCGCATTCTCTCGGTATACCGAAGGCAGACAAAACGGACGACGCTCTGCCGCAGATCATGACCCCTGTCTTCGCCAACGAGTCCGGCGGCAAATATGCTCCACACAACGTTTTCTGGCCGTCATTCTGGGCTCACCGCAAGCAGAATCGTATCGAACCTCTCGTGACGGACCTTGTCCGGCCTCTGGTCGCAGAGATCTTTGCCAAAGACACGACGCGTGTTATGGGCCGATGGCCGGTGCTGAGCGAGGCTGACATTCTCTACGTCCTTCGACGTTTGCGCGATCAGGACTCGACGAGTCTCCCGGTCTATATCGGCGCAGGGAAGCTCTTCAACATCGGTCCGGATGGGAAACTGGAATCGCTCTCCCATGAAGCGGCGACTCCTTACTTGTGGCCCGTTGCCCATGACGTACGGCCAAGAGCCCAATCGCTCGGTGTTCGCGGGTGCGCTGATTGTCATGCGACTGATGCTCCGTTCCATTTCGGCTCGGTGGTGAAGGCGTCCCCCTATTTCGTGGATACGGACTCGATGTCGCGGATGACGAACTTTCAGGACAAGACCGCGGCCTCGGCGTGGTTGTTCTCAATGTCGTTTCTCTTCCGTCCCGGTCTCAAAGCGATCATTATCTTTAGTTTTGTGCTCATCGCTCTGGTCGTTCTGATCTACACGATGCGGGGCCTTGCTCACATCATTCGGATATTGGCCGAAGAAGTATGACGATCTTTCGAATCATTTCCGGCACAGCGCTTCTGATCTTTATTGGCGCTGTTGCTTTCGATCTCAAGCGCCGGCGGGGGAGTTGGAACGCTGCCATGGAGTACCTTCGCGGCGGCATAAAGAGTGCCGCCCGCATCCGGCAGGAGAGAAGGCTGGTCAAGTCAGGTCACACTATCACGGTTGTTCGCACGATCGTTTACCTGATCGCCGTCCTTTCGTTCCTTCTTCTTGCACTGACCGGCTTTGCGCCGATCCTATTCGCGGGCAACCATCCGACAGGCATTCTCCTTCTGATCCATGTGACGGTGGCGCCGGTGTTTGCACTCGCACTTGCCGCAGCGTCCCTGCTCTGGGCTCACAGCCTCCGCTTTGACAACGAAGACTGGCGCGTTGTGCGGAATGGTCATCGCGGGCTTCGAGAAGAATCAATACGATTCGCTTTAAAAGCAGGATTCTGGCTCATCCTTCTCCTTTCACTTCCGCTCATGCTCACCGTCATTCTCGGGCTGTTCCCTCTCTTCGGAACTGAGGGAGAAACATTCCTTATCCAACTTCACGGCTATAGCGCACTCTTCCTTATGCTCGTTGCCTTGTTCCATCTCTATCTTACGATCACGTATGCACAACAGCCATCTGACCAATTTGTGAAGGAGTGAAGATCGTGAACCATTCATCAAGTAGATCCATTTGGATTGCCATCATTTGCGCCGGTATCCTGTTCTCTTGTCAGAAATCATCCCAGCAGCAAGACCAGCAGAAGACCGATCAACAGCAACCGGCGCAGGCAGCAACAGACTCGGCCCAACCGCAGGCTCCGGCTCAGCAGGCGCCGAAGGCGGACCAAACCACAACCGCGCAGTCAACGAGTGAACAACTTGTTCCTCTCGATATCAAACTTCCGAAGCCGATGTTTGTGGGAACCCCGACGAATGTCGCAGTACCAAATCTCGAAAAGCCTCTGGGCAAGCCGCGGCCTCCGTTCATGGCTCCGGAGGGGACAAAAAACGTCGCTCTCAAGAAGCGAGTCACGGGTTCTGACGAGCAACCGATCATCGGTGAGCTTTCCCTGATAACGGACGGCGACAAAGAGGCGGCCGAGGGAAGCTTCGTCGAGTTCGGTCCGAAACTGCAGTATGTGACCATCGACCTGAAGGCCCGGCATACGGTCTATGCCATTGTCGTGTGGCACTATCACAAGCAGCCTGCGGTCTATCACGACGTCATCGTCCAGGTGGCGGAGGATCCTGATTTTGTGTCGAATGTGCAGACGGTATTCAATAACGACATCGACAACTCTTCCGGAAGAGGTGTCGGGAAGGATATGAGCTACGTCGAGACATCGGAAGGGAAGCTCATCGACGCAAAGGGCGTTCAGGGGCGCTATGTCCGTCTCTACAGTCGTGGCAACACAGCAAACGACCTGAACCACTACGTTGAAGTCGAGATATACGGCAAGGCTATGCGATGAATTCGTGGCGGTGGATACTCATTCTTGCGGTGATCGTGGGAGCGCTGCTCCGCCTGCCGTCGTTGCACCTGCGGCCCATGCACACGGATGAAGCAGTCCATGCCATCAAATTCGGAACACTCCTTGAAACGGGCACTTACCGATACGACAAGAACGAGTATCACGGTCCCTCCCTCAACTACCTGACGCTCCTCCCGGCCTGGATTGCGTCCGAGACGAAACTCTCGAATGCGACGGAGACCACGCTTCGCATCGTGCCGGTGTTCTTTGGCATTTGCATGGTGCCTCTTTTCTTCTTCTTCAAAGGCATCGACAACCAATCTCTTGCATTCGCGGCTTTGCTCACCGCCTGTTCGCCGGCGATGGTGTACTACAGCAGATACTATATCCAGGAGATGCTGCTCGTTTTCTTCACCTTCGGGCTGATCGTCGCAGGCTATCGGCTGATCATCAGTGGGCGGGCATTCTGGGCGGTCGCTGCCGGTGCATGCGGCGGACTTATGCACGCAACGAAAGAGACGTGCTTGATTTCTTTTGGCGCTGCGGCGCTGGCATTTTCAGGAGTTCTGCTCATCCGCCGCCGCGAGGGACGATCAGCGTTCCCGGTCAGTATGAGGAATATTGTGATCGCTCTCGCCAGTGCAATCGCAGTATCTGTTGCGTTCTTCTCATCGTTCTTTACGCACTGGCAAGGTGCCGCAGATTCGGTTCTGACCTACCAAACATACCTTGGCCGGGCCGGCGAGAGTACGCTCCATGGCCATCCTTGGTACTACTTTCTCCAGATGCTGATCTGGTCACGCGGTGACCATGGACCTCTTTGGACGGAGGCTGCAATCATCGGATTCGCCCTGCTCGGGATCTGGACTGCAATACGCGGGAAAGCGGACTCCGAGCAATCCGCACGGGATTGGTGGCGTTTTATCGGTTTGTATGCTTTACTGATGCTCGTAATATTATCAGCGATCCCGTACAAGACTCCGTGGTTGGTGCTGAATGCACTGCAGCCTCTCATCGTCATGGCAGGATGCGGCCTCGTGACCTTTCTGACATGGCTCAGTTCGCGTCGAAAACGATATCTTGGAATAGTCATCGTCATGGCAGTCGTTGGTCACCTCACATGGCAATCGTATTTTGCGAGCTTCAAATACTACGACGATCCTATCAATCCTTATGTCTATTCTCATCCGACGGACGACGTCAACATCATTGCGCGGGCAGTCAGAGACGCAGTTGATCGCTCGCCTGAAGGCCTCGCGACGCCTGTCCAGGTTGTCAGCCCGGGCGATGACTACTGGCCTCTGCCGTGGAATCTCCGGGCGTTGCCGAGAGTCGGATGGTGGAATGCTATCACGGACGATTTTGCGCTTGCCCCGGTCATACTCGCGGCGCCGGAAGTCGAACCGACGTTGATGCGCCTTATCTATGAGACGCCACCACCTGGCGAACGGCTTCTGTACATCCCGCTCTTTGACAGGCCGATGTTTCTCCGTCCCGGCAAGGAGATCAGGGGCTATATCCGGCTGGACCTCCAGGAAAAACTTCGTCATAAACAATAGACCATCGCAGCCCCTCCGGAGTCGGGAGTAATCCCTTTGGGGCAGCAAATCATCCATAGCACGATGGAAGGGCACCATGAAAACCAGCAAGAAGAAAGAGATGTCACGCCGTAAGTTTATCGGCCTGGCGGCGGCGGGGTCTGCGTTCACGATTGTTCCCCGGCATGTTCTGGGTGGGACCGGGTACACAGCGCCGAGTGACAAAGTAAACATCGCTTGTGTCGGTGTCGGCGGCAAAGGGCAATCGGATATCGAGTCCGCGGCCAAGGAGACTATTGTGGCGCTCTGCGACGTTGATGAGGCAAGGATGGCTCTCACGATCTACCAGGACTCCGAGAAGAACCCGCAGCTCCTGAAGGCGAAGAAGTACAAAGATTTCCGGGTGATGCTCGACAAAGAGAAATCAATCGATGCCGTTGTGGTCAGCACGCCGGATCACACGCATGCGGTCGTCGCCATGATGGCGATGAAGTTGGGGAAGCATGTGTTCGTGCAGAAACCGCTCACACACACGATTCATGAGGCACGTGCCCTGGCCAAAGTAGCGGCGGAATCCAAACTTGTGACGCAGATGGGGAATCAGGGACATGCCAGCGAGGGGGCCAGATTGATCAATGAGTGGATCGCCGACGGAGCCATCGGCAATGTTACGGAGGTTCATGCGTGGACAAACCGCCCGATCTGGCCGCAGGCTATCAACCGCCCTAAGGATACGCCGGATGCTCCGTCGACCCTGGAATGGGACGTTTGGCTCGGTCCGGCTCCCTGGCGCCCCTATCATCCCGCCTACCACCCGTTTTCGTGGCGCGGTTGGTGGGACTTCGGTACCGGGGCGATCGGCGACATGGGTGCGCATATTCTCGACCAGCCCTTTTGGGCGCTCAATCTCGGAGCACCCACAACGATCGAGGCCACCTCGACGGAAGTGAAGAAGGAAACCTACCCAATCGGTTCCTGCTTGCGTTATCTGTTCCCGGCGAGGGGAAAAATGCCTCCTGTCAAACTGCTCTGGTTCGATGGAGGCCTGAAACCTCCAAGACCTGACGATCTTGAGCCCGGCAGACGGCTTGGGGATGAGGACGGAGGGGTCGTCTACTACGGTACCAAGGGAAACCTCATGCATGGTACCTACGCGAAGAATCCTCGTCTTATTCCTGAGCCGAAAATGCAGGCATACAAGCGACCTGCCAAGACCATTCCTCGCTCACCGGGCATTTTTGAGGAATGGGCGGAAGCCATCAAAGCCGGCAAGAAATCGACAACGGACTTCAGCTACTCAGCCCCACTGACAGAGATGATGTTGCTCGGAAATCTTGCGACACGGATGGCGGAGAAGAACGTCGTGCTGGAATGGGATAGCGCGGCAATGAAAGTAACCAACCTCCCTGAAGCGAACGAATACGTGCAGAAGGTGTACAGGCAGGGGTGGTCCCTCTGACCAACGGAAAGGTAGATATCATGAGACTGTTTATCAACCTGCTTTCATCACTCCTTGTGGCGTCCTTGCAGGTCATGGCGTCGACCCCGCCCGAGGACCCCGCATCTCATCCGGCTACCGACGCCTACAAAGGTTGGCGGCTGGCAGTTCAGGCCTGGACCTTCAATCGGTTCACGTTTACCGAATCTGTGGAGAAGGCGGCTTCTGTCGGCCTTCGTTGGATCGAAGCGTACCCCGGACAGCGGTTGCGCGTGGGTTCGGATGTGACGATGGGTCCGGGATTATCCGTCAGCGACCGGGAGGCAATCAAGCAGTTGTTGCGGGATGCCGGGATCACCCTGGTCAATTTCGGGGTCGTCGATCTGCCGAACGACGAGTCTGCCTGCAGGCGGGTCTTTGATTTCGCCCGGGACGTGGGGATCGAGACCATCGTCTCGGAGCCGACACCGGAGGCGCTCGACATCGTCGAACGTCTCTGTGCAGAGTACAAGATCAAGGTGGCATTGCACAACCATCCCAAACCTTCCCGCTACTGGGATCCCGACAAGGTTCTCGAAGTGTGTAAAGGGAGGAGCCGATGGATTGGTGCATGTGCCGACGTAGGCCACTGGCTCCGTTCCGGCATAGATCCCATGAAGGCGATCAGGAAGTTGAACGGCCGGATCCTGACGTTCCACTTCAAGGATCTTGACCGGGCCGGCGATCCCAAAGCGCATGATGTTGTGTGGGGGACAGGGATCGCGAATGTGGAGGATTTGTTGAAGGAGCTGGACAGGCAGAAGTTCAATGGCGTCTTTTCGATTGAATACGAGTACAACTGGGAGAACTCCCTTCCAGAAGTTCGATCCTGCATCATGGCATTTGAAAAGATCGCAGGATCGCTCAAACCGGGCGGTTGGAAGAGACTGCTGGCTGAGGACCTCTCGAACACCGTTTTCACTGCGGGGAGCTGGGTCATGGAGGATGGAGTGTTGTTCCCGAAAGGTGGGGGCGATATCTGGACGAAAGCGCACTACGGCGATTTCGTACTGGACCTGGAGTTCAAGATCGAGAAGAACACCAACAGCGGTGTGTTTCTCCGGACGGGTGATATCGTGAATTGGCTTCACACGGCGATCGAAGTACAGGTGCTGGATTCCTACGGGAGAAAAGATGTGGGGCGAGAAGACTGCGGCGCGATTTTCGACTGCCTCGCACCGGCCGTGAATGCCGTCAAAGCGCCCGGGAAATGGAACCGCTACACGATTACCTGCCGGGGGCCAATGATTGACGTCGTTCTGAATGGCCAGAACATCATTTCCATGGACCTCAACAGGTGGAAGGAGCCCCACAAGAACCCTGATGGGACTCCGAACAAGTTCAACACTGCCTACAAAGACATGCCCCGGTCGGGTGCCATCGGCCTGCAGTATCACGGCCATCCGGTTTGGTACAGGAATCTCCGGATTCTCGAGCTGCGCTGATCTTGCGTGAACCATGCGAAGGTCAAACTTGACATACTCAGCCGCCCTTGGTTTGCGGCCGCCAACGCCTCAAGGTTTGGATAAGTTCAGGCTTTTCGCTAAATTCAACTATGCAACCTATCTTGAAGACGAAATTCGGACGTATCTTCCTCTCTGATTCGCTTCAGTTGATGCGTGATCATATCAAGGATGAATCTGTCGACCTAATAGTCACCAGTCCACCCTTTGGCTTGGTGCGAAAAAAGGACTACGGCAACGTCGATGCCGACAAGTATGTCCAGTGGTTTTGGCCCTTCGCCCGCGAGTTTTATCGAATCCTCAAACCGAGCGGATCGTTTGTCCTTGACATCGGTGGCTCATGGACCCCTGGCCAGCCCACACGAAGTCTTTACCACTTCGAGTTGCTGATGATGCTTTGCCGCGAAGCCAACTTTCACTTGGCCCAAGAATTCTATTGGTGGAATCCGGCAAAGCTACCCACTCCTGCCGAGTGGGTCACGGTCAGACGCATCCGCGTCAAAGATGCTGTCAACACAGTTTTCTGGCTTTCAAAGACTCCCTGGCCCAAGGCTACTAACAGGCGAGTTCTGGCGCCGTACAGCGATTCCATGAAGGACTTGCTCAAATTCGGTTACAAGGCTAAGCTTCGGCCAAGCGGACACGATATCAGCGACAAATTCCAGCGGGACAATGGCGCGGCTATTCCACCGAATCTTCTTGCTATCCCGAACACGGAGAGCAATTCGAATTACCTGAGGTACTGCAAAGAAATCGGCGTCAAGCCCCATTCTGCCCGTTTCCCCGCTCAGCTTCCCGAGTTCTTTGTCCGAATGCTAACCGACACTGACGACGTTGTTTTTGATCCCTTTGCGGGGAGTTGCGTTACCGGCGAGGTCTGTGAACGTCTTGAGCGCAACTGGATTTGTTCCGAATTGCTTGAAGACTATGTCAAAGGTGCCGTTGGGAGGTTCAAGGTTGATTCCAAGTCCAATGGTAGGAAGACCGACCCGATATTCTACAAAGTCTACTCGTCCTCCAGCCTGTGGAACGGTGCCGGGCGGGGCCTTTTTGATGACCTGCTACCCCAAGATGGTGGGAGGAAACGCCTTACCAACACGTATCGCCCGAAAAATGCGGACGGCACCAGGAAGGTGAAGGACAAGAAGGCTAAGTACCGACGCCCCGCAAAGTCGAAGTCGAAAGCACACTAATGGCAAGACTCGCGACCCCATTCCTAAACCAATCAATCTCCGACGCCCTCGACGAATGCGCCGCATCAACGGCGCTAGTTTCACCGCCAAGCGTAAACCCTAGGCGTTTCGTCGTCCAGTCGGCTCAGATCTCCACCGAACTCTGGGTGTACATTTGGACGCTAACCCACGGCGGAGGCGCAGCGCGACCGAAAAACGAATACCGAATCCAACTCACCGGCGTAGCACCTCCGCTCGCACTGAATCCAACTGGGCCCACTATCCTGATTGGCTACGAGCCAAACACTAGATGTTTTGCAGGCTTCGACCTCAGCCGTCACAAACGATTCTCGGTCAACTCTCCTTCGATCCAAATCTCAATCACCGCACTTCACGATGCCCTCCAACATGGATTCTCCTTCACCAAGAAAGGAAATGACGAGATTGCAATTGGCTTTCGGCCCGATCAGTTTCTGGCATACGCTCTCAACGCCGATCTATTGCACAGTCGCGGCGCTGACGCCAAAACAATCGGTCTGCTTGAAAAAGCTGCTTCGCTCCAATCGATCAAGTCGAGTGAACTCCAAACACTTGCCAAGGATCGACAGCGAGTAGTCGCGACGGTATCACGACTATCCAGAGACTCAGATTTCCGTCGGAAGGTCACAATCGCCTACGACCGCAGGTGCGCCGTGACCAGAATTCAGCTTCGTCTGATTGACGCAGCTCATATATTGCCAGTCGGAGCAACCGGGAGCAACGATGAAGTGTACAATGGCATATGTCTCTCCCCAACCTATCACAGAGCGTTCGATCGCTCTTTGATCTATCTCGACGAGAAGCTCAGAATGCGAATCAACCCGGCTCAAGAGAGCGAGTTGGTCAGACTTGGACTTAATGGTGGCTTGGGGGACTTCAAGTCTTATCTCGACAAGCGCATTCATTTGCCTGCCGACCAAAGACAATGGCCGCAACCAGACCTCATACGAAGCGCCAACAAGTTCAGGAGAATACCCTAGACTTCTCACCAAGGACCACATCTCAATCTTCCCCGCGCTCCTGCAGCCGAAACAAATCCTAGATTCAGCACCTCAAAACAACGGCAGCCAACACGCTGCAACATGGCGCTTCCGTCATAAGGTAGAGCACGGCGGACAAGCGCACACTGGATAGTACGGGAAGAAGCTCCGAAGGAATCACTGCAATGAGCGAAGGAAGGACCGCGGCTGGCCGGTTCGTTCATCGGTTTGAACATCGGGCGATGGCAACCGTGTACGAAATAATGATTGCGGACGAAGAGCGGAAATTTGCCGAAGGCGCGGCGTACGCTGCCTTTCAGGAGATCGACAGGCTCGAACAAGAGCTCAGCAGATTTCTCCCCAACAGCGATATCACACGGATCAACAACCTCCCGCCCAAAGGAAGTGTTCGCATCGGCACCGATGCGTTTCAGTGTCTACGTCTCAGTGTGCAATACTGGAATGAAACAAAAGGGACATTCGATGTCACCGCGGGGTCTCTCGTCGATTGCTGGGTCGGGAAGGACAAATCGATGCTTGCCCCGACTGCAGAACAGATCGTGCAGGCACGCGCTCGAACCGGCATGAACCTTCTGGAGCTGGATGAAGCGACCATGTCTGTGCGGGTTCAGGAGGGAGTACCCAGAATCGATCTCGGAGCGATCGGCAAGGGGTATGCTGTTGATGTGGCAGGTGCGTTGTTGAAGGAATGGGGTGTTACGTCCGCGTTGATTCATGGAGGTGCCAGCTCTGCTTACGCGTTCGGAAATCACCCCGACGGCATCGGGTGGCCGGTCACGCTGAGCAATCCGCAGAATCCTCCGGAGGTGTTGGAAAAAATCTCGCTGAAAGAGAAGGCTCTGGGCGGCTCCGGGATCAGGAAGGGGCTGCATATCATCGATCCGCGAAGTGGTCAGCCTGTGAGCGGGCGTCGTGCCGCCTGGGTCTGCTCTGATTCTGCCGCCGGAAGCGACGCCATTTCAACGGCGATGATGGTGATGAGGAAGGAAGAAATCGACGCCTTCGTGAAAAGTCACAGTGGAATGTGGGCAATGACGATTGACGAAGAACCGGCAACGGGAACCGAGAGCGTGGTCAGGTTTGGCGAGATCTGACGAGATTCTTTCTGATCTCTGCGAGCTCTCTTAATACATCGCGGTAGTTTCTTCCGAAGCTGATTCGGCTGTCGCGGTCGCAGGTCCATTCGACGGGAAACTCCGCTATCCTGTATCCACGGCGAATGGCCCGCAAAATGACCTCGATGTCAAACATGAAACCGTCGGTCGTACACTCTCTGTAAAGCTCCCGCCCAATCTCTCCTCGATATATCTTGAACCCGCACTGAGTGTCTGTCAGCTCCGGAGGGACGCTCATCCATCGTATCACGAGGGCGCGAAACAGCGCCGAGAGTACCTTCCGGTCCCAATCCTGAGGCTTCCGTATCACGCTCTCCGGCAGTTTCCGTGAACCGTGCGCGAGTTCGCAACTCCCTTGTTGAAGGAGCCGTAGTCCCGGCAGGACGTTCTCGAACGGCACCGTCAGACCGCAATCGGCAAACAGGACAAACTCCCCCCGCGAGGCCAGGACGCCGCTCCTGACTGCAAATCCTTTTCCCCTGTGGGATTCATGACGGGAAACCAATCGGTTTACAGAGGCGGGAATCTCGGCATCGCGAGCCCGGTCTGAGGTCGCGTCAGAGCTGCCGTCGTCAACGACAATTACTTCTCCGGCAAGGTTGTGACTTGCGAGAAACTGCGCGGCGGCTTCTACATCCCGTGTGATCTTCGCTGCCTCGTCATAGGCAGGCAGGACGATTGAGAGTGTCATCGCAAGGGCGGTTCATTGTGAAGGGAATGAGCGGGAAGTCCCGCTGCCTCGTGTCAGTAGATTGTTTCGCTGGAATATTGACTTTGCATCGGTTGTCGTCTGAGTCGCGGAACCTGTACCGCTAACGCTAGGTTCCCCATTTTCTTTTCAGAAAAGAAAATGGGGGAAAAGAAAATTCCCGAAATCGAAACGCACGTTGTAGATCGGCCTCGCTCGAGCCGAAATTCCGGTGCGGAGCGATCCGAAGATGGTGTGAAGGTATCAATACCTGCACCGGAATTGATCGCACAGGTTGTGCCTCCAACCCGCACGGCCGTCGATTTCGGGAGCCAGGGTTCATGGACCAGCTTTGAGAATCATGCCCTGTTCCTCAGCCCCCGAAATTTTCGCACGGCGGGGGTACGGCTAGATCGCGCGTTCATTTCGGGGCGAGGATGTCATTTCCGGTCAGAACGAATACTCACACGCCCCGAAATTCCAGCCTCAAAGGAAGTCCTTCAGAATACATGGGGGCGCGAATCACCACGAGCGTTAAAATTTCGGGAGTTCTCTTTGGTAACTTTCTCTTCCAAAGAGAAAGTTACAAATATCAACAGAACCGCATGTCCTGAGGTTGGCGCGGTGAAACAAAAATCGCAAGCCACGCACCACGCAAAACCTGCCTGTGCGCACGCGTGAGAGAGAGCATCCAACTTTCATCATAACAATCCACTAGTCACGTTCATTGCGGGGGCGCGCAGTAACCAGAATCCGGGCGGACGTTACGAACTTTGCCTCCTCGCCTTCCACGCGTTCAGTAAAGACGCGCATTTCCTTCAGTTCGAGACCAAAAATATATGTGCAATCCCCGATGCTCCACTCGCGGCTCTTAATTGGCACCGGAGGCGAAAGTGCTCCGTACACCGACCCGAGCCCCAAATCGTCCACAAAAACCTCGAAGTTTGTCACCGCATTGCCTCCCCTGGCTGTTGCCATCTCGGCGACAATGCTCAATTCGAACGGTGGATCTGCATTCATGGCGATGAGCATCGGGGGCTCAATGTCGATCCGGTGCTTCCCGAACGACAACAGGTACTCACCTTTCCAGGTGAAGTCCTTCTGGCTCGCATACGGCTTCGGAGGATTGGCGAGCGCTGCGCCGATGCGTGAGGCGAGGACGCCGTACAACAGGTTCATCTCCTCGACGGAATACTCGACGTCCGCCGTGGCAACGAGCTTCTTGTGTTGAACCGAGAGCACCCTCACGAAAGCATGCCACTTGAGGCCCTGCAGGAGTGCCGATCCCACCACAACATAATCTGCCTTCAACGCTTCGCCCACATCGAAGCACTTTTCCTGCTTCAGCAATCCATCCGGTTTCAGTCCTTCATCCTGGATCGCCTCTTTCACCGTCGCGTCGTCGGCAACCTCGAGTTGAGCCACCTCTCTCAGCGCGGCCGCGAGGTTCTTCGAAAGATCCTTGACGATGTTCCGCCGCTCCGGTGTTTCCTGCGAGCTCTTGAATCGCAGCACGGCGACCTTCGCACGCTGTGGCTGCCCCTGGGCCAGGAGCGGGAGCTGCACACTCAGAGCGAGAATGAGCACACCTGTGAAGAGGGCAAAGAGTCCGGGACATTGAAAGCGTGTCATACAATTCCCCTTCTTGTGTGTGAAAGTCAGGTCGCAAACCGGGAGGCTGATTCAGGAACCTGCCAGCCCCCTTACGAATTCCTGCGCGATTCTTCCGAATTCATCTTCTGAAATTCCGAGGGCCGACTGTGTACTTCCGTTCGAATTGATCATGTTGATGTATCCGTCATCGCCCCACCGGCTGATGATGCAGGCTGAGAGAGAGTATCCCCACCGGTAGGGAAGAACTGAGTTGTACTGATTGAGCGCGGCAAAGCCGGGGAACTCACGCTGCGCGGAAGTCCAGGTCGCCGGGTGATCGTACATCCTTGATTCGTATTGCGCGATCGCTTCCCAGAGCCATCGTGGATTGTTGCTGATGTTTGGCTTCAGCGCTATGGAAACCAGATGAGCGTACTCATGGACTGCCGCCTGCGGCGTCGACGAATTCCAAAGGAGGCACATCTCCCTGTTGGTCGGAGTGTAACCGGTCGCTCCGGGATACACCTGGCCGATGCGGTTCTTCATCTCGTCATAGAAATCATCGCTGTGCTGCGAAGCCCAAACGGCGATAGTGACCTGCTGCATGGTCGTTACACGCAGGTGCCTCCGAATCCGTTCGTTGTTTGCCAGCAGCGAATCGGCGATACGATCGGCTTGCTCGCGCGTGACGCCATCATGCAGCACGTACCGGAATGCAGTGGTGTTGACGACGATGGGATAGATGTCGTTCGCGGATGATTGAGCAACGGGGGGCTTGTCGCCGCAAGACGATAGGAACACGAAGAGGATGCTGAGGAGCAAGTCCGAGGCCCTTTTCATGAAGAGCTTTCCTCGTGTGAAGAGGCGGAGTCGGCCGATACCGATGGGGCGCGACTCCAGTCGGCTACGACACCGGAATGCGAGTCAGGTGCTCAGAAGTTCACCGTTACGACTTTCACGCCGCCGAGTCCCGATGCAATCACGAGTGTAGAACCATCGAACGCTACATGATTGACCGATTGCTGGTTCGAGAAGCGAAGCTTTCCAAGCACTGTCAAAGGGATGGCAGCGTTGCCGGAGTTGTCTTCGAGATTCTGCGAGGCTTGTGCAACATAGACGCCGGCTTCACCATTGGATATGTAAATGTATCGTCCGGTTGCAGATGCAGCATTGGTGACGCTCAGAGAGGGGTCGAGTCCGCTCACGATCGTGCGGGCAATCGATCCGACCAGATTCCCGTTTGCGAGGTTCACGAGTTTGACTCCGCCATCGCCGGCGGCGATGAGAGCTTTTCCTCCAATGACCTGTACTGTCGATTTTGACTCCGGAATGCCGGTTCCGGCAAAGGAGTAGCTTACTCCCTGAGCTCCCGTTGAAGGTGTGACTGCAAAAAGTCTCCCGCCACCCTGCACTGCTGCGAGTGTCTGGGAAGCAGCATCGTAGTCGACCCAGCGCACATCGGCCAAGGGGACGGTCCGCACAATCTTCAGGCTGTCCTGAGTCAGGGTGTAGAGTCCCCCAGTGTTTCCTGTCGTCGCGTAAACAGAGCCGCCGGCTGAAATGATCGACGTCGCTACATAGCTTGTCAGGACTCTGCGAATGCTTCCGGCAAGGCTGAGCTTGTTGCCGCTGATTTGCAGCTTCTCCACCGTCGCGGGGTAATCGAACGTCGGATTCCCGCTCGCCTCAGCCAGGTAGAGCCGGCTGGTATTTCTGTCGATGTAGGCCGAACTCACTTTGGTGTCATTGAACAGCACTTCTGATCTGATCGCCGTCTTCGACCCTTTCACCTGGACGATGTCAACACCGCCGCGGAATGTCTCGCCGCGCACGTTGTAGCTGATGTATGCGAATTGCCCGTCAAGGGAGACTGAGGTTGCCAGTATGGTTTGGCCATTTACCACCGGGGGGGCGATCTCGGCAACGAGTGTCATCGAGAATGCAACGGTACCGCTGACCTTGCCCAGTCCTGGAATCGAATCAACTGCCACGGCGACGTTCCTCTCCGTGACGCGCTCATTCAGCTTCACCTCGTCGTTTACGATCGTCATTCGACCATCTGTTTGATCCGGTACCGGTTCGCTTACCGGGTTGTTGTCTTTTGCGCAGCTGAGAAGCACAAACATCAGGAGGATGCACAGCGTGATGACTGACGGTTGACGCATTGTCCTCTCCCTCGTAGAGTATAGAATGAAATACGATTGGTCAAATATACTCATAATTGCGTAGATTCGTCGCGGCATGCGTCCCTGCGATTCAACCGCCGGGATGAAACCAGTGTTATTGAATTTCTCCACATTTCTTACTGTTTTCGTGACGCTCAGGTAGGAATTGCCGGCAAAGCGTGCTTTTTTTTCTCATGGCCTGGCTTGAAGGGGCCGATAGGGGGCGTGGGCTGCGAGCCGGGCGGGGGCTCTTCTTTGAAATCGGATTCGGATCCCGGCAACGTCCGCCCTGATGATAAATGTTCGCACTGACGTGCCAGAGATTGTCATTTTTGCCACAAGCTTCAGCCAACTTTTTCTACAAAACTACGTTAGAAGACCTAGCGCCGCGCCTGATGATCGTGTGCAAGGAAAGATCATCGTATGGATTCCAACTCAGCTCATCGCTTCCCCGCCATCCTCATGCTCAGTTCGATGACCAACGCTACGGAGGATTCAATTCGATCCGGGGAATCACAAACCGGACACCTGCCTCTCAAAGAAGGGCTCCCGAGATGAACGCCGCACGCGTTCGACTTCCAGTCAAGAAAACCGTAGGATTCATCATTGCTTCCTTGTTCATCTTGATGACATGTTCTGCACAAGATGCGACACTGGATAAATCAGCCGTCGAGAAAGCAATCCATGCCTCCATTGGCTGGGCAAAAGACAAGGATTTCAAACTTCTCTACAGT
>Ga0233425_10005137_pt1 | contig 21078 bp, 12 predicted proteins | sample Watercolumn_Towu_2_FD_181712 | JGI IMG/M metagenome (GOLD analysis project Ga0233425, IMG submission 181712) | Freshwater microbial communities from Lake Towuti, South Sulawesi, Indonesia - Watercolumn_Towuti2014_140_MG | ecosystem: Environmental > Aquatic > Freshwater > Lake | place...
TTGATGTACTGTCGCCTTTCGCTCCGCGAAAGTCGCGCCGCGCTACTTTCGCGGAGCGAAAGGCGACTCTCCTCCTCTCCTGACTCCTGACTCCTGTCTCCTGACTCCCTCTTCCCCGGCACCGGCAGATCTGCATAGATGATCTCGTTGCCCACGTCGTTGTTCACCGTCGCCAGCGTCTTGCCCTCGCGGCTGAGGATCAGCGTGTGTCCCCAGCCGTGCCAGGGCTGCGGCTCGGGCACGGACCAGTTCGCGCCGATGATGTTGATGTCGTTTTTCCGCGCAATCTCGGGCAGCCGCTTGGGGAACCAGTCGCTCCGCGGCAGATCGACCCAGGCGATGCAGTAGAGCAGGTGATCGACGCGGTTCTTCTTGAGCGTGGGCGGCTCGAAGTTGATGTCGTAGCAGACCAGCAGACCGAGCCGGCCGTAGGGCGTGTCGATGAATTGATGCCCACGGTCGCCCTTGGTGGCCCAGCCGCGTTCGGCCCAGGGCCACGGATTGAGCTTGCGGTAGTGGAGCAGCATCCGGCCGTCGGGTCCGACCAGCACGATCGTGTTGAAATACTTGTCCTGCTTGGGATCGACCTCGACGAAGGGCACGGTCAGATAGATGCCCAACTCCTTGGCCAGCGCCCCGAAAACCCGCGTGGATTCGCCCGGCACCGTCTCGGCCACGTCCTTGGGCGAGACGCCCTTGAGCCCCTCGGTCATCTTCCACCCCGGCAGTTGCCACGTCGTCTTCAGGTCGGTGCTCGCGTACGCGCTGATCGCCGTCTCCGGCAGCACCACGATCTTCGCGCCGTTCTTGGCCGCCTCGCGGATCAGCGGCTCCAACCCCTTCCGGTTCTCTGCCGGCTTGGCAAACCGCGAGATAAACTGGATGGCGGCAACGCGGACGGTTTTCGGTTTCTCGGGCACGCTGCCGGCTATGCGGAAGCCGACATCGTCGGAGCCCTCCGGCCGTGCTTCGTCTTCTCCGCCCTCCGGAATTGCCGTCATGTACAGGCCGTGTCCGCCGTCGTCCTTGCCGTTTGGCCCGAGGCCGTACAACAGGTACCCTTCGCCTTCGCGCCGGTACTTGTATTCCGCCCCGGCATAGACATCTCGCGGCAACGCGGCGAAGTATGCGGGCACGAGTTGGGCCAAGCTGTCAGGATAGGAACCGTGTTCTGTGCGATGCGCGCTCAGAGCAAGGGCCAATTGCGTCAGATGCATTCGTGTCGCGCCATCGAACCGCAAAGTAAGGCTTGCGCTTGTCGGTGGCGTGAGAAGGTTCACAAACCTGTACGCGAAATGCTCCGACGTGGCCGCTCGCGGCGTCTTGCCTCCAAGCACTTCGCCAAGCAACGATTTGGCTTTCTCGTCCCTGGCTCGAAGCGCACGAATCTCTTTCTCGAACTGGTTGGCGGCTGCATTTGCCTCTTTGAATGTGCGTCTGTCGGCGAGTTGTTGTGCGCGATCGTAGTACCCGTTGACGATACGCAACATCCGATCCCAGTCGATCAGGGGGTCTCCCGTCACGTGCCGCAATGCGTCGAACAACGCTTCGAAACTGCTGAGGCCATCTGCTCCCTTTGGGCTCGCCGTTTCTTTCGACAGGCTCCGTGGGGCGGCGCAGACCGCATCCAGACACATCAGCCGCTCGCCAAACCCGAACGCCTCGGCAGGGGCTGGGTGTTCCGGCAGTTGACGGAGGCCGTCAAGACATGAGCGGACTTGTCCAGGAGCGAGGCGGCAATAGTGCGCCATCGCCCAACTGGCATGGTGTGCCGAGGCGTCCAGCAGCATGCCGTCAATCGCCTGGTCCAGAATTGCCGGGCGATGCGTGAGTGCGCGCGCGAAACGGTGGCATGCCGCAATGTCGCGCCACGCTGCGTCGATGCGTCCCTCCCCCGCATGACTATTCGCGCGCAGAAGCAATGCGCGCCTCAACGCGAACAATTCGCGCGCACTACACTCGGAATGGAACACCTGCCATACCAAGGCATCCGGATTCTCGGAGACTTCCGGCGAGTAGAACCGCGGGCGTTGCGCGGCTTCAGCGACCAGGCGCAGCGGCTCCTTGTTGGCCTCAAGCCAATTGGCAACAACGGGGAATTCCTTGCCGGCCCACGGCCGCTCAGACGCCTGTCTGAATTGGTCTTCGCCATCGACGCTACTGCGCAGCGTCTTCCGATCCTCCGGCACGTCGTCCTCGTGCGCCTGCAGGCCGCGCACGAATTCGTCAAAGGTGATGAAATAGTCTCCCTTCTCCGGCAGCGGAGGAATGCCGAGCTTCCGGAAAAACTCCTCGCGGGCCTTCTCCGGAATCGCCTTCGGTCCCATCGCCTGCCAGAGGAGCACGGCGGCGTTGTTTTCGGGCGTGACGCCTTGGGAGGCGTACTCGTTGAGCGCGGCGACGTAGTCGGGATAGCCGTCGGAACGCAACGGGGAGACGATGTAGGTCGTCTCCTTCGAGATCGTCACCATCACGCGGGGCTTCTTGGACGCGGCCTCGGATGGCTGCGGAGTTGCCGGCTTCTCGGCTGCAAGCAGCGGCGAAAACGCGCAGCACAATGCGAGAATCGCCATCGGCGCCGTCGGACGGAACTTCTTGCACATGGCTACGCTCTTTTCGGATTTATGATTTCAGATTTATGATTTCAGATTTGAGATTTCAGATATGCTACCAGGCCAATCTGAAATCATAAATCATCAATCTGAAATCTCCCTCTTCCCCTCTCCCCTCTCCCTTCTCCCCTCTGCGCCCGGCACAAGTGCCAGGGTTAAACGACTCCTGTCTCCTGTCTCCTGCTTCCTCACTCCCCCATCCTCCGCACCTCCACCGCCGCTCCCTGCCGATCCGCCGAGACGTAGGCCGCGTAGATCGTGGCGATCGAGTCGGCCGCGAGTTGGCTGTCGCTCTCGAGCGGCTCGCCGTAGGCGATCGTGCGGTAGAAGGCCTCGGCCTCTTGCGGGTAGCCGGTCATCCAGTCCTCGTCGGGCGCGGTGCAGGCCCAGCCTTGCTTCGTGCCGATCTTCTCGACCACGTAGACGTCCGCGAAGTTCTTTTCTAGCGGATTGTACGTCTGCATCGTGGTGTTCGGATTGATGTTGCAGACCGCGCGGTGGTTGTTGGCGCAGACCTCGAGCCAGTTGTGGATGCCGCCCAACACGATGTCGGAGGCGAAGACGTCGGCGATCGTGCCGTCGTCGAACTCGACGTGCATGACCGAGAAGTCGTCAATGTCGTGGTAATTGCAGCGGATGTGCCCTTCGTCGCGGAAAGTCGGCATACGCGTCAGGGCGTGCGTGCGGCCCGAGACCGTCTTGGGGCGGATCGGCCGGCCGTCGCGCGTGCGGCCTTCGACTCGCTTGAGGTATAGCGCCGCGGTGAGCGGATGGCAGCCCTTGCCGATCAACACCCCGCCGCCGCAGCGAGCCGCGTAGGCGTAATCGACCGAGTGCGAGCCGCTGTGGGCCTCTTCGCCGTGAATCCAGAGGATCTGCCCACCGGTCTTTTCGAGGATCTCGCGTTCCTTCTGCACCGACGGGGCGTAGACCCAGTTCTCGGCATAAAGCAGCCGGCCCTTGCTCTGCCGCTCGGCGGCCAGGATCCGCTCGACGCTGGCCAGCGCGGCCTCCAAGGCGATTTCCTTGTTCGCCCGGTCCCAATGGAACGTCGACGTGCCGTCGCCGAAATAGCCGGTCAGCGGCTTCTCGCAGATGACAAACTTGTCCCGTTTCAACCCGGCGACCGACACTGGCTCGTGGACCATGGGTGGCGTGCAGACGTGGATCACGTCCACTTCGTCGAGCAGGGCATCGAGTTTCTCGAAGAAGCGGATGCCCCGTTTTTCGGCATATCGGTTGCCGCCCTCAATGTCGATGGTATGCACGCCGACGACCTCCACGTCGACGCGATGCACCTTGCTGACGGCCTCGAAATGGAACGTGGCCGAAAAGCCGGCCCCGACAATGCCCGTGCGGATAGTTTTCTTCTTCATGGTCTTTGACAGCGGATGTGGTGACAGATTGACATCCGCCCAATGTACTTCACCGCGCCGCCGGCGGCAAGCGTTCAGGAGCCGCGAGTGTCCATCGGCGGCTTCGACAATTCCAAGATCTTTCCCTCATCCACTGCAATCCCCAGGCCCGGGCCGTCGGGCACGTGGGCCAATGCGCCGGCCACGGTCAGCGGCCAGGCGAGCACGTCGGCCGTGAGGAACTGCGGACCGTTGAGCGCGGCCGGCTTCTGCAAGCCGTACGCGCCGAAGAGAACCAGCGACGCGGCCAGCGAGATGTCGGGATCCGACAGTCCGCTGCCGAGCCACATCAGGCCGGCGCGTTCGATAAGCTCGATCTGCCGCCGCGCGGAAAGCAGCCCGCCGCACCGCGACGGCTTGATCGCCAGCCCGTCGAGCATCTCCAGGCGGATGAACTCCTCGAGTTCGACCGGCGAGACGACGCCTTCGTCCATGAGGATCGGCAGAGCGGCTTGCCGTTTGAGGGCCCGATAGCCGCTGAGGCGATTGGGCCGCAGCGGCGATTCGAGGACGTCCACGCCCGCGTCGGCCAGTCTCGGCGCGACCGCCAGGGCCGCGTCGGGGTCGTAGCCGCCGTTGGCGTCGGCCCAGAGGAAGGCCTCGGGGGCCAGGCGGCGGACTAGCCGCGCCAACTCCACGTCGAACTGCGGATCGGGCGCGACCTTGATGTTGAAGTGCCGGTAGCCGCGCTGCCGGCCGGACTCGATCAGCCCTTCGACGTCGTCGAGGCTGCGGGCGTTGATGGTCCAGCTCAAGTCGATCGGCCCGCCGCGGGGGCGGTTCCACATGGCGGCCAACGAGCGGCCCGAGAGCTTGCCGGCCAGGTCGTGCAGGGCGATGTCCAGGCCCGCGCGGCTCAGCGGCATGCCGGTGGTGAAGCCGGGGGCGACGGCCGCGTCCATGGCGCGGTGCGCCCCTTCGATGTCCAGCGGATCGCGGCCGACGAGCGCCGGCGCGAAGTAGTCCCGCATGGCAATGGTGGCCGTGTCGAGCGTTTCATAACACCAGCGGGCGACCGGCACGCTCTGCCCCCAACCGACCGTGCCGTCGTCGGCCGTCATCTTGACGATCACGGCAGCCCGGCCGTAGGCCCCGCTGGGGCCGATGAAGAACTTGAAATACCCGGCGACCGGATAGCGGAGCGGAAGCAGGTCGATGCGTGCGATTTTCATGGAGTGCGTGCCAATACCGGCTTGTCGATTGGCGGGAATACCGCATAATTCCAAGCTACCGCCTGCCGACGCGCAGGGGAAGTAGACGCTCAAACGGGGACGGGACGTATCTCCTCGCCGGAGTAACGTAGACTTCAGGCAGAACCTCCTCAGCGGACGTGTGTACCGTCCCGTCAATTTGTCCGATCATGGAATCCCCCTCGGTCGCCATCCTGGTATTCGATCTGCTGCTGGTCCTGGTTGCGGGCTTGCTGGCGGGGATGGTCTGCAAACGGATCGGCGTGTCGGTGCTGGTGGGCTACCTGGTGATCGGCGCGGCCATCGGCGAGGGTGGCGTGCGCCTGCTGGCCGGCGAGAACTACGACCTGAAACACCTGGCCGAAACCGGCGCGCTCTTGCTGCTGTTCTCTATCGGCATCGAGTTCTCGTTCGACCAGTTCCTGCGCATGGGCCGGTTCCTGCTGTTGGGCGGCAGCGTGCAGATGGTGCTGGTCGCCGTGCCGATGATGCTGCTGGAACGGGCGTTGGGCATGGAGTGGGGCTCGGCCCTGCTGGTCGGCGCGGCCGTGGCCCTGAGTTCCACGGTGCTGGTCTTCAAGGCGTTGGAGGAGTACGGTGAGGTGGGTACGCCCCACGGTCGCCGCGCAATGGGCATCCTACTGTTCCAGGATTTCGCCGTCGTGCCCTTGATCTTGCTGGTGCCGCTGTTGAGCGCGAGCGGGGAAGGGCCGGGCGGCGACTACTGGTTCATGCTCGCGCGCAACTCGGTGATCTTCATCGCCGCGGTAGTCGTCGCGCGGTTCGTGCTCGGCCGCTGGATCGTGCCGCTGTTGGCCGGTTTCCGCAGCACGGAATTGGTCGTGCTGTTTGCGCTGGCCGTGCTGGGCGGGGCCGGTTTTGGCGCCTACGCACTGAAACTCCCGCCGGCTTTGGGCGCATTCGCCGCCGGGTTGGTGCTCAGCGGCAACCGGTTGACCGCGCAGATCGACGCGCTCGTGCTCCCGCTCCGCGAGACGTTCGCCGCCGTGTTCTTCGTCAGCCTGGGCACGCTCATGCAGTTCGGCATCCTATGGACGGAGCCGCTGCTGTGCGTGGGCGGACTGGTCGGCGTGGTGCTACTAAAGACCGGCGCGGCCGCGGTCGCCCTGCGGTGGATCGGACTCAAGTGGCGAACCGCCGTCGGCATGGGCCTGGGACTGGCGCAGATGGGCGAGTTTTCCTTCATCTTGCTCTCCGTCGCCTTGCGTGCGGAGGCCATCGGCGAGACAACGTATCAGCGGATGCTGTTCTTCGCCCTGGGCACGCTGATCCTCACGCCGCACTTGCTCAAGACTGGCCTCCGCTGGGCCGACGTGCAACTCGACCGCGAACTGGAGGGCGCCCGGCCCATCGGTCTGCCCGGCGAAGGAGGCCGCCAGGCCATCGTGATCGGCGCCGGCCCGATCGGTTGCCAGCTCGTCTCGCAATTGGAGTTGGGCGGCCTCGACGTTTGCCTGGTCGATCTCAGTCCGGTCAACCTGCACGCCTTCGCCCAACAGGGATTCCACACCGTGGCCGGCGACGCCACCGACGCCGACGTGTTGCGGCGGGCTGAGGCCGCCACGTGCTCGCTGGCGTTGGTGACCGTGCCGAACGACGCGGTCGCCCGGCAGATCGTCAAGACGCTCCGCCGGCTCAACCGCACGTGCGCGATTCTCGTGCGCTGCCGCTACCAATCGAACGTCGCGGGCATGAAACTCACCGGGGCCGACGCTGTGGTCAGCGAGGAGTCGGAGGCCACGGCCGGATTGCTGCGGTTGCTGGAGCGGGTGCAGGAAAAAGGGGGCGGAGTTCCCGGATCCGGGCTCAGGACTTGAACGCACGTTTCGGTTGCGGAAGGTCGGCGCCCTGCCCACGGCAAGCCGACCGTTGCATCGAATAGGCCTACACGAACGAACCAACGGGCCGCTTGCGTGGGCATCGCGCCGGCCGATCAGTTCCGCTCGGCCGCAGCCAACCGCTCCTGCACGGCCCGATAGGCGGCCGGGTCGTTGATGTTCAGGAGCGATTCCAGGTCCGGATCGACGTCGCGGAGTTCGTCGGCCGTCACGCGCCGCGTGGCGACGCGGTCGAAGATCGCGGCGATGCGGCGCTCGCCGGCCTCGAGCGCCGCGCGGAAGTCGGCCGCCAAGCGCACGCGGTAGACGGCCGTCAGCGGCTCATCGAAGCCGTCGAGGTGCGGCACGGCGATGTCGAATCCGCCGGCCAAATCGAGCATCCGGCGGACGAAGGCCGGCCGCAGCAGCGGGGCGTCGCAACCGGCGACAAAGGCCAGTTCCGCGCGGTCCTGCAACCACTCCAACGCCGCGGCCAGCCCTTCCATCGGCCCGCAGTCTTCGTGGCGGTCGCAGACCACGTGCGCCCAGGGCGGCAGATCGGGCAGTTCCTGGCCGGCGCGCGACGACACGACGACCGGCCGGACGACTTCGCCCAGGATGCGGACCATGCGCTGGAGCATCGTTTCGGGGCCGATGGGGATCCACGCCTTGGCCGTTCCCATCCGGCGACTCCGCCCGCCGGCAAGGACGACTCCGTAGGCCGAGGCGTAAGATGCTCGCTCCGCCATCGTCTGCTCCCGCGGTCCAGGCCCCCTTTTCCCGCTTCCGACTCCCGCAATTGTACGCGACAGACGGCCTGTTGTCGTTTCCACTGGCCCATATCACCCAGTATATGCGTCCGTTTGCTCAATCGCCCCGCGAGTTGGTCAACAAAACGCGACTTCTGCACGCCGGGCCGTCAGCCGAGGGACTCCCGTTTCGGAAAAAGGGGACAGTCCCCATTTGTGCGACGACCATGCCAGCATGGTGCCCGCCTTCGGGCCGTTCCGGCAAATGGAGACTGTCCCCTTTTTCCCTCCGAGTTGGTCAACAGAATACGCACCACTTGGAATACGCACCAACCTCTCCACGGATGCATGAGTTACGGCGATCCGTACCGCTCGCATCATCGTCTACCGGAACGACTTAACATCGCTGCCCGACGGCGCAAAGCTATCCCCCTACGCGACGTACTTGGTGCGTATCTTCCGCGCGGCGTGAAGCGGCGCAGTCTGCGGGGGCTGTCCTAGTTCTTGTGTCAGCAAGAACGGGACTGTCCCCTTCTGCGGAACCCCGACTTTTCAAAGAGCCGATTCTCCCCACGCACGTGCCGCGACGGCCGTGGCCGTGGCCGGAGATAGGGCACGCCTTTATACTGTATGTGCGTCCATATTGCAAGGGGCGGAAATGGCCGCCTGTCAAGTTCTGGCTCCAGCAGACGGCGGCTCGCCAGGGACTCGAGGTTACCCTCCGCAGCCCCGGCAGACCACGGCGAGAATCTACAAACCAGTGATGTCCCCTTTTCATGCCCGAAGAGAATACTGTTTTGCACGTGGCTCAGTCCTTTTCGGCGGGCGTGCCGTTGTGTTCAATGTGAGCGGTCAGCCGTACCACACCGGCCCGGACACGACGGACGATGACCGCATAGTCGCCGCCCCCTAGACTGCGAGCACTCCACCCCTCCGTGGCCAAGTCTGTGGTTTCCGGGAGACTCCTGCCGTCGAGCGCGACCTTAGCGGGCCGGTAGCTCAAGCGCAGATACTCGATACCCTTGGGATCGCACGGCGCGTACTCGACTATGCCGCGTCGATAACTCACGTCGGCAAGCACGCCGTAGCTATAGAGGATGTGGTCTTGCCGGGGCGGCGCCCACTCCGGCATTGCGGCAAAAACATGGTAGAACATCCGCGGACATTCACCGTAGCAGTCCGACCACCAACTGGCGATGTGCGGCGAGTAGGGGCTTTCGGTCGCACGCCCCTCGCCGTCACTGCAATAGGTAACCCAGTTGAGACTGCGATAGGCATTCTCTCGGTAGCTGTCGTCGCCGCAGATCCGGTACCAGCGGGCGCACTCGGCGGCGTAGCGGGCGGTCTGGTAGTCCATCTTGAAGTTGAAGCCATCCTGCTCGCCGACGACATTGGCCCCGAAGGCCGTGGCCGGCTCCTTGCCGTCGGTGCGGAAGACGAAATGCTCTTCGGTCCACTTGATGTACTTCGGCACGTTGCTCTTCCACTCGGGATCGAACTGCGGATGATCGAGAATGTAAAGGACGGCGTTGCTCTTGCTCAGATTGCTCTTGTACGTATGGCTGTTAACGGGATTGTCGCTGTGGCCATCGGTCCAGAAGCCCGTCTTCATCGGGAACTGGAGGACAAAATCGCGGGCCTTGGCCGCCGCGGCGGCGTAGGCCGTGGGGTTGCCGCGACCGGCCCGGGCCAGCTCATCCAGCAGGGCATAGCAGCCGATCCAGTTGGCCCCGTACTCGGCCGTGATCTGGCCATTGTCCATCCGCACTCGGTAGGGCCAGATAGATTTGGTGGCCGTTCCTGTGCGGACGTGGGCCACCAGGGCGTCGGCCACGGTGATGGCCGCCTTCAGGTACTTTTCGTCACGGGTGTACTGATACAGGCGAAAGTACGATAGTCCCATGTCCCCCGCGTGATCCACGTGCGTCTCGTGCAGGGCAAACTTGCCGGTGAAGCCCTTGAACTTAGTATCGCCGGGATTCGTGGTGGTATAGGGGAACCGCGGCCAAGTGAAGTCAGTTGGACTGGTGCCATGTTCCAGCGAATAGTCGATCAGCCTGCGGACAATGGCCATCGGCTCGGCATCGCCGCTGTAGGCGTAATACAGCCGCGCCGACTCGAACCAGTTGGGCACCTTCTCGCCCACGTCGTTCATCCAATTGTCCGGCTTGATCTCCTTCTCTTTAGTCACATACCCGTCGTAGAAGAAATACTGCGGATAGTCCGACCGAGGCGGCGGTCCAGGACTGAGCGGCACCTTCATCTTGATGAACTTCCAGCGGCGGTCGAGGAATTCGCCGTAAGCGTTGGCAGCCGGCAGGTACCAGGGGATGAGCTTCCCCTGACCGTCCAACTTCACCGGATGTCCCGCGATGGTATCGGCTGCCGGGCCGGGCCTGGCCGCCCAGGCCAGAACCACGGCCAGCAACAGACACACGATCGCAATACGGATGAATGTGCGTCGCGTGGAATACATGTACTGACTCCACTCATAGCGTGCCTGAAGACTTCCGCGAATAGGTTGCATCTTTCTGTCCACGGTCTCTCTGTCCGCATCTACGGCACATCTTTCAGATACACGCCGTCGTTCAGCAATTGGGCCTGAAGTTTTCGCACGTCGAACCGGGCCATGTCCAGGCCGGCGGCCAGGGCCAGCGCAGCGCAGGTTCCAACGCCCTGGCCCATCACCATGCAGTGGGTCTGAATGCGAACCGACGAGTGGCCTTCGTGGGTGGAAGAGGCGCAGCGACCCACGACGGCCAAGTTGGGGATCGTGGCGTTCAAACACATGCCGAGCGGAATATGGTAACTCTGGCCCTCCGGCAGCATGTGTTCCTTCTTCTGGTCGACCCAGGTGGTCTGCCCGCTGCCCTTGGGATCATGGATGTCGATCATCCAGAAGCCGTGGCCGATGGCGTCCGAGTGCTTCGCAGCCTGCACCACCATCTGGGCGTCGAGGGTCTTCAAGCCTCGGACTCGCCGTGATTCGCGAATTCCCAGACTAAAACCCATCTGTTCGACGTGGGCCCCCTGGAACCCGGGCATCTGTAGGCGCCAGAGATCCACGTAGCGATAGACCTGCTCGCGGGCTTGATGCGAGATCCGCGTCAACTTCTCTTCGTCGAGCGGGTTGCCGGCCACGGGGCACATGTTGTAGGAGACAATCGGATCGCGTGGGCTCTTGAGATACGACAACGCAGCTGCTTCGAGAAACTGCGGGAACTGGCCCTCGTCGCGCAGCTTCTTCATGAGCTGGAATACCCGTTCGGCGTCTTGCGGGTGCTGCTTGATCGCCGCTGCATCGAGCCCGCGCAGGCGGTACATCATGGTCATCCCCTGGACGCCGCCGTCACTTGGGCGGCCGAAGTTGAACGGCACGCCCGCATTGGCTGCCACGTCGCCATCGCCTGTAGCGTCGATGAAGATTCTCCCGCGCACGGCCCTGCGTCCCGTCTTGGTGTCGACCAGCACGGCCGCCAGACGTTCGCCGATGCGGACCGACTCGACCGCCGCCAAGTTGCAGAAGGTCCGCACACCGGCCTCGTCGAGCATTCGCTGGAAGACCACGCGCATGCCGGTCGAATCGAACTCGTGCGTCTCATATCGCTTGGGGTAGTGGTCCATCTTGCGGACAAACCGCCCGCCGCGCTCGATCGCCTCTTGCGTGAAACCCAGAATAACTTGCCGGGTACGATCGCTGGTATGCCAGATGTTGACTAGCGCGTTGACGGCCATGCCGCCGACGCTCGGCCAGCGTTCCAGCAGGACTACCTTCGCCCCGTGCCGCGCCGCGCAGCAGGCTGCCGAGATGCCGGCCGTGCCGCCGCCGCAGACGACCACGTCGGCCTCGGCGAGCACGGGCACCCGGCGTTCTGGAATGGTCAAGCCGTCGGAATCCTCGGCGGCTTGCAAGGGACCGGCCGCCGCCGCTGCGGCGTTCAGACTGCCGCAAGCGGCGGCGAGCAGAAAATCCCGTCGTGAGGGTCGATTCGCGTTCATGGTTTCGGTCCCTCCGCCAGCCAGTGTGCCGGACGCGGGGCGTTTTCGTACTTGGCCAACCCGTATTGTGACGCAGTTTCCAAGGCATGAAAAGGGAACATCGCTGATATTGACGGCGTGGCATGCGAGTTGCCTCAATAGCTTGCCTATCGCGGTGCGCAAGCACGGGAGGTTCCGCCGCGGCGTCTTGCCGCTGACGGGGCCCCGATAGACAAGCTATCGGGGGCACTCCGTAGCGATCAGAACAGCCCCTTGACTTTTCCCGTCTCGACATCGACGTCCACGCGGCGGTAGGCGGGGTCGGAGCCGGTGCCGGGCATGAGGGAGATGTTGCCGGCCACGGGGCAAATGAACCGCGCCCCGCCGTAGACCAGGAAATCGCGGATCGGCAGGGTCCAGCCCTTGGGCACGCCCTTGCGGGCCGGATCCGCGCTGAGGCTCAGGTGCGTCTTGACCATCATCGTGGCGTAGTCGCGGAACTTGGGGTCGGCCTCGAAGCGCTTGGCCTTGGCCTCGGCCTCGGGCGTGTAGCTGACGCCGTCGGCGCCGTAGACCTCGCGGGCGATCCGCTCGACGCGTTGGCGCAGCGGCAGGTCCAGCTCGTAGAGGAACTTGAAGTCCACCTTGTCGTTGCAGGCGTCGAGCACGGCGTCGGCGAGGTCCAAGGCCCCTTCGCCACCGTAGCGCCAGTGCTGCGAGACGGCCACGCGGGCCCCCGCCTGCTCGGCCAGCTTGCGGATCATCTCGATCTCGGCCTTGGTGTCGGAGTGGAAGGCGTTGATGGCGACCACGGGATTGATGCCGGCCTTCTTGACCGTTTGCACGTGGTGCAGGAGATTGCAGATGCCGTCTTCCAGCCAGGCCAGGTTCTCCTGGAAGTACTCCTTGGGGATTGGCTTGCCAGGCGGGCAAGGCAACGCCCCGGCGCGGACCCCGTGATGCTTCAGCCCGCGTACGGTGGTGGTGATCACCGAGACGTTGGGGATGTTGCCCGAGTAGCGGCACTTGACGTTCCAGAACTTCTCGAAGCCGATGTCGGCGCCGAAGCCCGACTCGGTGACGTGGTAGTCGGCCAGCTTCAGGCAGATCTTGTCGGCCACCACCGACGACTGGCCGACGGCGATATTGGCGAAGGGGCCGGCGTGGACGAAGCACGGCTGGCCTTCGATCGACTGGAGCAGGTTCGGGTTGACGGCCTCGCGGAGCCAGGCGGTCATGGCGCCGGCCACTTCGAGATCGTCGCAGGTGACGGGCCGGCCCTTCTTGCTGTAGCCGACAACGATCTGCCCGATCCGCTGGCGGAGATCCTTCAGGTCGCTGAAGATCGCCAGGATGGCCATGACCTCGCTGGAGACGGCGATGGCGAAGCGGCTCTGCATCATGTAGCCGTCCATCGAGCCGCCCAGCCCGATGACGATGTTCCGCAGGGCCTGGGCGCAGAAGTCGATTACCCAGCCCATTTCGATGGTGGTCGGATCGATGTCCAGCCGCTTGAGGTTGCTCTTGGCCAGGCGTTCGTCGTCGTAGTTCCGCTCGTGCTGGAGGCGAGCCGTGAGCGCGACCATGGCGAGGTTGTGGGCGTTGATCACGGCGTTGATGTCGCCGGTCAACCCCAGGGAGAACTCGGTCAGCGGGACGCACTGCGACAGGCCGCCGCCGGCCGCCGAGCCCTTGATGTTCATGGTCGGCCCACCGGACGGCTGGCGGATGCAGGCCACCACCTTCTTGCCGCGCTTGCCGATCCCTTGCAGGAGACCCATCGTGGTCGTGGATTTGCCTTCGCCCAGGGGCGTGGGCGTGATCGCCGTGACCTCGATGAACTTCCCGTCGGGCCGGCCCTTCAGCCGCTCGAGGACTTTCATGTAGTCGACTTTGGCGATGTAGTTGCCGTGCGGCAACAACTCCTCCTTGCTGAGCCCCAACTCGTCGGCGAGTTGGTAGCACGTCCGCATCCGGGACTCGGCGTCCTGGGCGATTTCCCAATCGGCATGTTTCGTCGGATCCAACACGGGCACGGTCCTCCCTCGACTACGGTTTCTTCGCGGTGTTGGGATGGCAGTTGCACTGCCATCCCGGGGCGGCAGTACAACTGCCGCCGCAACGATCGGGCACAAATGGGGCAGTTCCCTCTTCTTCCCCTACGGTTTCTTCTCGGCCGCCGGCGGGGCTTCGGCGGCCGCCGGCGGGGCGTTGTGGTCGCGGTCGAGGAACGTGTTGACCCACGACGACGTATTTTGCAGGTTGGCGTTGTAGAGCGTCAGCGGGCGGTCGAACATGCGTTCCGATTCGCCGTAGTACTTCAACCGCTCGTAGACGCGGGCCCAGAAGCACTCCTTGTCGTCCAGTTCGCACCGCCCGCCGGCCGAGCCGCCGCACGGTCCGTTCCGCCCGGTCTTCGAGCAGGAATGCCGGGGACAGAGGTACGCACAGTCGGGCAGGCTGCAATCGCCGCAGTCCTGGCAGCCGTAGATCAGCCGCTTCGAGGTCTTCTCGGTCGCAAACGCCAGGCGACCGAGCACGCCGGGCTTTTTGTCCCACTTGCCCGACAGCCGCCGCATCAGCCCCCAGAAGCCCTTGTCGCGCGTGAAGAACCAGCGGTGAACGCAGCGCGAGAAGCGGTAGCCCAGCGTCACGTGCTTCGTCTTCGGCGGTTTGCGGAGCGATTCCCGGTACGCCGGGTTGATGTGCGTCGGTTCGCTGAGGCCCGTCTGCGGGTCGTGGTCGAAGAGGAAGAACTCGTCGGGCTGAGAGAACTGGATTTCCTTGATGAAGTCCCGCCAGTCGTCGGGCCCGTAGCTTTCGGCCATGTCGATGATCTGGCTGAACGACTCGGCCTTGGCCATGCCGCCGAGATAGCCGGCGGCGAAGCCCAGGCCCTTGAAGACCGCCAGTTGCTTGGCGGCCAGTTCCTGGCAGAATTTCCGTCCCTTGTCGGGACCGGCGGCGTATTTTTCCACGGTGGCCAAGAGTTCGTCGCTGACGACGCAGCCGGCCAGCTTGCCGCTGTTGAAGATCTTGGCCACGCCCTTGCTCAGCAGGTAGACGTTGCCGACGATCAGAATGCCGGTGATGCCGCGCGAGGCGAGCATCAGCTTCACCTCGTGGAACTTCCGCATGTCGTAGCCGAGTTGCGGCACGATCCACTGGGCGCCGGCGGCGATCTTGCGGACCAGCTTGAAGTACTGCGGCATCAACTCGCTCTCGCGGCGTTTGAACGGCGAGACCGCGCAGCCGATGAAGAAATTGGCCTTGGGAAGCGTCTCGAAGCCGCCCTTCCGGTTGGGCACCTGGAGGCCCTCGTTCATCGACCGCAGCATGGCGATCAAAGCGGTGGAGTCGATGTCGAAGACGCCGCCAGCCGTGCCGCCAAAACCGGTGGTGGGCAGGTCGCCGGTCAGGGCCAGGATGTTGTGGAAGCCCTCGGCCGTGTAGCGCCAGGCCGCGGCTTCCAAACCGTTGCGGTTGATGTCCTTGCACGTCATGTGCAGGACGACGCGCGGGGCGTGCTCGGCCAGGATCCGGCCCAGCCAGTCGGGCGGCAGCATCGGCGCGCCGCCGGGACTGTCGGTGATCGAGGTCCAGCCGATCCGCGGGTCGGCCAGGAGCGCCTTGGCGAAGGCCACGATGTCGTTGGGCGAACCGGGCACGACGACGCCCCGCGTGGTGACCACTTCGGCGCCGTAGCCGAAACGGGGTCCGGTGAGCAGGTCGCGGAAGGGAACGCAGGTGTTGGAGTCTGTCATGGCTCGTGTTATTCGGGTGGCAAAGGCCGGGGTTCCAGGTGCTTGGCGTAATACGCGAGGATGTCCTTGCGGCCGACGACGCCGACCAGTTTCTTGCCGCCGTCGAGGACGGGAAGGCAGCGGAGCTTCTTGGACTCGAACATGCGGACGACCTTGGCGATCGTGCAGTCTTCCTGTACGGAAATCACCGCGCGGGTTTGGATGTCGCCGACGCTACGGCCGACGTTCGAGGGGAGCATGAGGTCGGTTTCCGAGATGATGCCCGTCAGTTCCCCGTTCTCGTCGACGACCGGCAGCGAGGCCACCCGCCGCGTGACGAACAGCTCTAACGCGGCCGCACAGGTCTGGTCGTCGCGGATGGTGATGACGTTGCGGTTCACGATCCCGGCGATCGTGGCGTTGACCAGGTCGTGGTAGCGTTTCAGGTCCAGGGCCATTTCCATTTCGCGTGGGTCGTCGATCGGCAGGCGCTCGAAGCCGCACTTGCCGTACACGTGCCGGGCGCGGGAGTTGGTCGATTCGACCGAGAGCCAGATCTGGTCGAAGCCGATCTCGTAGGCCAGTTGCACGCTGCACCGCGTGAGTTGGGTGCCGATGCCGGTGTTCTGGTGCTGCGGGCTGACGACCACCATGAACTCGCACTTCTCGTCGTTGATGGGGAACAGGCCCGCGTGGCCCACGACTCCATCCCCGAACGAGAGGGCCACGATGTTGATGCCGTTGCCGATCATGTGTTGGACCCAACTCGTGCAGGCCGCGTCGGTCAGCGGCGGGAGCCCCTGGAACGAGTTCCGCGGCTGGTAGGCCAGGTACATGGCGATCAATCCCTGGCAGGCCTTCTCGTCGAGCGTGCGGATGAGGACCGCATCGCCCTTCCGCGTGATCAACGCCCGCGGCTTGCGGTAGATCGTCGCGTCTTCGGCCCTGGGATCGATGCGGTAGGTCATGGGCGGTTACAGCCCCTTTTGCATCTTCCACGCCTTGATGTAATCGTCGCTGTAGAGGTGTTTACCCAACAGCACTTCGGCCGTGATCATCGCGTCGATGAGGTCGGTGTCGGCCGAATCGATGATCGCCGCGGTCAGCCCGGCGGCCAGGAGCATCACCAGGAAGGTGCGGTTCAACAGCTTGTGGAAGAGGCACTTCTGGCTCACGTTCGACAGTCCGACGATGAACTGCGGCGGCGGGTCGTTGACGATGGCCAACTGCCGGATGGCCTCCACCGCATTCATCTGCTGCTTGGGCGCGGCGTGGATCGGCAGGATGATCGGGTCGATGTACACGTCGTCGGGCGTCAGGCCCAATTCCAGCGCGCGCATGAGGAAGGCCGCGCCGCACTCGATCCGTTTCTCGACGTTGCCGGGCACGCCCTCCTGGTCCATGGTCAGGCCGATGATGCCCGTGCGGTTTTCGACTGCCAGCGGGATCAGCTTGTCCATGTACTCCGGGGCCGCCGTGCAGGAGTTGATGACCAGCTTGGTGTCGGGCAGGGCCTGACGGACCTTGGGCACCACCTCCAGCAGCAGATTGGCCTTGGCGCTGTCGAGCGACAGCGGCTTGTCGGTCACTTCGTGGACCGTCTGCGCCAACCAGACGAAGGCCTTGATCGGATCGGTCTTGGTGGGGCCGATGTTCAGGTCCATCACGTCGGCCCCGCCCGCGAGCTGCTCCCGGGTCAGGTCCAGGACGACCTGTTTGTTCCGCTCCTGAATGGCCGTGCGCACATCGCGGTACATGCCGTTGATGCGTTCGCTGAAAATGATCATGTGTGTGCCTGCTGGTTTGGGTTAGGCGGTTGTCGGTTGGAAGGGGACAGTCCCATTTTCGCTCAGGCGAAAATTGGGACAGTCCCCGATTAGGCGGTTACCAATTGACGGATCGTGTTGCGCACGGCGGCCATGGCGCGAGGATGGCGCAGGACGAGCAAGTCGGCGCCGCCTTGCAGCAAGGCGGTGCCGGTGAGCGCTTCCCAGGCCGGGCCGCGGTCTTCGATGGGCCCCCAGGCCTCGGCATCGCCGCCGACGGCTCGCGCCTCTTTCGCCCGCCAGGCCTCGTAGCCCACGTCCAAGATCGTCGGTTGGGCCATCAGCCGGTCGCCCGAAAGCGCCGCCAGACGGCCGCGCTCGAGGATCGAATACACATATTCCATGCCGTACCCCAGGGCGGCCGTGGTCGGATAGATGACGATGTCGGTCAGTGGGAAGCCCGTGTCGCTGACCAGGATGTTCACCTGCTTCGACTTGTTGATGTCGCAGGGGGCCAGCGTGATCAGCTTGTGCTTGTAGGCCTGTGCGGCGGCGGCCAGCGTGCGGTACTCGGTCTCCGTGGCCGCGCCCAACAGGCAGTTCTCTCCCTGGGCGGCCTCGGCCACCTTGGGCATCACCAACTGGTCCTTCTCCGGCACGTCGCAGCCCCAAATCACCAGCGGCAGATCGACGGCCGCCAGCACGGCGCGGACCGTTTCGGCCGCTGCGTCGGCCGAGCGGTCGCCTTCGTCGGGATGCGTGCTGATCAAGCGGAGGTTCACCAGGTCGGCGCCCAGTTCCTTCACGCGGCGGGCCCAGGCGGCCGGGTCCGACCACACGTCGCCGTAGACCTCGGCCAGTGGCTGCGGCCACTCGGTCGGCGCCACGTCGAGCACGTCGAGCGCGATGGCCGGCACGTGGGGTGTCTGGCCGTCGAAATCCAGGAACGGAATCCCGTCGGCGCCGCCGATGGTCACGGTCCGGCCGCGCGTCCCCCCCTCGCCCTTCGTCGCACCGATGGTCACCGGGTTCACGCGGCCCGACCATTTTTCTTTCGCGTCAGGTATCGGCATAATCGTCTCCCTTGGGGATCAATGAAATCAACTTGTCGAAATCGTCGTTACCGCCGGGCACAGCAGTTCGACGATCTTCTGCACGGCCCGGAGCGCCGGGCTCTGGTCCGACAGGCCGAACACGTCGCGCCCGGCGGCGCCGGCCCGCTCCAGTTCGTCGTCTTGCGGCACGTCGGGCAGACGCTCGACGCCAAATCCCGCAAGCTCGTGCGCGACCTCGGGGGGGATCCCCTGCAGTTCGACGCGGTTAAGCAATAAGGCCCGCCGGCCGATCCGCACCGGCAGTTCCTGCGACAGCGCCAGAATCCGCCGGGCCGCGCGGGCCGACGGCATGGTCGGGTTGGCCACGATCAGCAGCACGTCGACGTCGTTGGTCGTGCGGCGGGAAATGTGCTCCATGCCGGCCTCGTTGTCGACCACCACCAGCGCATAGTTCCGCGACAGGTCGTCCAGCGACTTGCGGAGCAGGTTGTTCGCCGCGCAGTAGCACCGCGGTCCCTCGGGCCGGCCCATGGCGATCAGGTCGAAGCCCTCGGCCTCGGCGATGGCCCGCTGAATCTCGTCTTCGATCGCGCGGACGCGGCCGATGCCGCTGGCGGGCGAGCCCTCGGGGCTCGAGCCCTTCTCGCGGATGTCGGCCAGAAAGCCGGCCGGCTCGACGCCCAAGGCCTCGGCCAGGTTCGAGTTGGGATCGGCGTCGACGGCCAGGATCGGCCGGTTGCCCGACTCGCGCAGCGCCCGGATCAAGAGCGCCGAGAGCGTCGTCTTTCCGATCCCGCCCTTGCCGGCGATAGCGATGGAAAACGTCATGGCTGCTTTTGCTCCGCGAGGGCGTTCTTCCGCGGCCGCACTTGCCGATCGAGGGCCGCGGTGGCTGAAGGAAAACGGGATAGGTCGGTGTGCGGCAAGAAGCAAGCGGAAAGGAAGTTGTCCATATAGCTCGGGTCGACCATCAATTCCTGGTACGTAATACGGCCGCGGATGTCCTGCACTTCGTCGAACAGACGGCGGCTGAGCATGGCCAGCTTCGCGCCGGCGGCCGAACTGTTGCCAATGAACTGGATGCGCTCCGTGGGCACGTCCGGCAACAGTCCGATGGTGATGCAACTGGCCACGTCGAGCTTGTTGCCGAAGGCGCCGGCGATGTAGACCTTCTGGATGTCGGCGAAGGACAACCCCACCGACCGCACCAGGCAATCGGCGGCGGCGTAGATCGCCCCTTTGGTGCGGATCAGGTTCTCCACGTCGGTTTGGCGCATCACCACGTCCCGCAAACTGGCCGATTCGCGGGCGCGAACCATAACGAACTCCGGCCGGCCGTCTTCTTCGCAGTCGCGGAAGCGGCCCGGCGCGCGGTCGGTTTGGAAGCGGCCGTTGCGGTCCAACAACCCGGTGAGGAACATCTGCGCCAAGGCGTCGATCAGGCCCGTGCCGCACAGGCCCAGGGGCGGGCCGTCGTCGATGGTCGTGGCGCGGACCACGTGCCCGGGCGAGAGGATGCGGACGCTGTCGATGGCGCCGAACGTGGCGCGCATGCCGCAGGCCACCGAGCCGCCCTCGAAGGCCGGCCCCGCCGAGGCCGAACAGGCCACCATGAAGTCCTTGTTGCCGACTACCACCTCGCCGTTGGTGCCGATGTCCAGCAGCAGCGAAAGTTCCTCGGAGCGGTGCAGCCCCGAGGCCAGAATGCCCGCCGTAATGTCGCCGCCGACGTAACTGCCGACCATGGGCATGCTGTAGAAAGTGCCGCGGGGATGAATGCGGATGCCCAGTTCGACGGCCCGCAGCGGCGGCGGATTGGTGACCGTCGGGACGAACGGCGAGACGCGGATCAGGTCGGCCTCCAGCCCCAAGAGGAAGTGCATCATGGCCGTATTACCGGCGGCGACCACGCAGTGGATGTCGCCGCGTCCGACCTGGGCCCGCTCCACGAGATCGTTGATGACGTTGTCGATGTCCCGCAGGATTGCCCGCTGCAGGGCCTCGGCGCCGCCGGGCTGGCGGGCGTGGTTGATGCGGCTGATGACGTCGGCGCCGTATTCGATTTGGGAGTTGTATTTGGCCGCCGCCTCGCACGTCTCGCCCGAGGTGAGGTCCACGAGGTGGCCGACCACGGTGGTGGTGCCGACGTCCAACGCCAGGCCGAAGTTCCGCGCGGCGGAGTCGCCGCGCTCGACGCAGAGCACCTCGCTGACATCGCCCCGCGCGCCCACGGTGGCCGTCACGCGCCCATGCCACTTCCACGACCACGACGAGCGCTGAACGGTGCAGTTGCGCAATAGCCGCGGCAATTCCCGCGTCACCTTCAGGCCGATCTGCAGCGGCCCGCGCCACCTCCGCCCGATGGCCTCCAGCAGACGTTCCTGGTCGGCCGTGGGATCGTCCAGGTCCGGCTCGGGCAGGGCCAGCGCGAACTTGGCGACCAGCGGATCGAGTTCCACGGGCACCCGCTCGGCTGGCCGGCGGACGAAGTCGCTGAACCGCGCGCTGTCTTTGACGACGCCCACGTAGCCGGGCAGTTGCGACTCCGGCGGAACCTCGATCAGCACGTCGCTCAGCGGCACCGTCTGGCAGGCGAGCACGTAGCCGTGGCGGATTTCGTCGCGCGTGAAGAACTCGACCGCGTTCCCTTCGACTTCGCCGTTGCGGACGACCAGGCGGCATTTGCCGCAGGTGCCTTCGCCCCCGCAAATCGCCCCCACGTAGACGTTGGC
>Ga0233425_10005138_pt1 | contig 21077 bp, 16 predicted proteins | sample Watercolumn_Towu_2_FD_181712 | JGI IMG/M metagenome (GOLD analysis project Ga0233425, IMG submission 181712) | Freshwater microbial communities from Lake Towuti, South Sulawesi, Indonesia - Watercolumn_Towuti2014_140_MG | ecosystem: Environmental > Aquatic > Freshwater > Lake | place...
TGGCGCTGCGGGTGGTGCTGGGTGTGGGGCTGCGGGTGGTGCTGGGTGTGGGGCTGCGGGTGGTGCTGGGTGTGGGACTGCGGGTGGTGCTGGGTGTGGGACTCACGGGCAGTTGGTCTTGTCGTGTTCGCACAGGTGTTGCTCATTGCAGGAGTCCACGGAGCAGGGGAGGGCATCGTCGCAGTCTGCGTCCTCGTTGCAGCAATCCAGGATCGGGGCATGGGTACAGGCGTTGTTGGTGCACTTGTCCGTGGTGCAGGCGTTGAAGTCGTTGCAGTCGCCGTCGCCCAGGCAGCAATCCACGATCGGGGCATGGGTACAGGTGTTGTTGGTGCACTTGTCCGTGGTGCAGGCGTTGAAGTCGTTGCACTCGCCGTCGCCCGCACAGCAGCCGGGGATGGGGGTGTGAGCGCACTTGGAATTGGCGCAGGAATCCTTGGTGCAGGGGAGCCCGTCGTCGCAATCCTGGGGACCGGTGCAGCAGCCTGCGATCCACTCCTGAACGCACTGGCCGCCGGAGCACTTGTCGGTAGTGCAGGCATTGACGTCGTCGCACTCCTTGTCCACCGCGCACTCTCCGAGGAAGCAGGCACCACCGATGCACTTGGCCTCGGGGAAATCCTCGGTCTGGCAGTCGGAGGCCCAGTCGCAGCAGAGTGCTGCCCCTTCCTGGTAGACCTTGACGTCATCGACGTTCCAGGAACCGACGGAGAAGACGCCGCCGCTTCCGATCTTGTAGCCGAATCGGACCTTGAACCCCGCATTGGCATAGGGGGTCACGTCGAACTCGACGTAGGTCCAGGCAATGTCCTGAGCGCCGGGGGAGCCGGCGGTCTGCCACAGGCTCACCCAACCTCCGCCGTCGAACACCTCGACGCCGTTGGTCATGAACGGCTCGTAGTCGCTGTTGAGCCAGCGCCAGTACGAGAGGATCACGGCTCCGGTGACCTTGGCATCGATAGAAGGAGAAGTGAGCCAGTACCAGTCGTGGACGTCGGTCGGGGCATTGTCGCCGATCTTGACGCCGGCCACGAAGTTGTCCGCGGACCCGGTGTGGTCGCCGGCGGGATCCGGGCCTGCGTACTGCTGGCCCGCGCTGGCCTTGGCCGGCCCTCTTTCCCACGTGGTGTCGAGCTTCCACCCCTTGTCCGTGGAGAAGTCGTCCTCGAACAGGGGCATGTTGCAACAGCCGGGGGCACCGGTGGGCTCGTGGAAGCAGAAGTCGTTCACACACATGTCCTTGGTGCACACGTCGTCGCCGTCGTCGCATTCCTTGTCGGACTTGCAGCAGACGTTTTCGTGGCCGCAGAGGTTTTCGGTGCAGGTATCCTTGGTGCACTTGTCCTTGTCGTCGCAGTCGGCCGGTCCCAGGCAGCAGTTCTTCTGCCACTCGTGGGTGCAGACCTGTCCGACTCCGGGGCAGTCGTCCTTGGTGCACAGGTTCTTGTCGTCGCACTCCTTGTCGTCGCCGTGGCAGCAGTCGAGCACGGCCTTGTTCTCGCAGAAGCCGGCATCACCGCCTGCGAGCTGGCAGACGTCGGTGGTACAGGCTTCCTTGTCGTCGCACTCCTTGTCCTCGTGGCAGCACCCCGGCAGGTTGTCGTAGACGCAGAAGTGGTCGACGCACTTGTCGGTGGTGCAGCCGTTGCCGTCGAAGCACTCCTCGCTCCCCATGCAGCAGCCCGGACCGGCTGCGAACTGCTGGCACAGGCCGTCGAGGCACACGTCCTCTGTGCACTCGTTGTCATCCGTACACTGGTCGTCGGTCTTGCAGCAGGTGAGCCCCGGAATCGCCTCGAACACACACGTGTAGGCCTTGCACTGGTCGAGGGTGCAGGGAAGCCCGTCGTTGCACTGGAAGTCGGCCACGCAGCAATCGGGGTCGGTCGACGGCTGGTGCTTGCAGCCGTCCGGCGGGCTGCACGAGTCGATGGTGCAGGGGTTTCCGTCGTCGCACTGCATGGGCTTGGAGCTGCAGCCGGCCTGGGGGCTGCATCCGTCTGCAGTACAGGGATCGTCGTCGTCGCAGTCTTTGGCCTCGAAGATGCAGCCGGCCGCGGGGTCGCACGATTCCACGGTGCAGAGGTTGTCGTCGGTGCAGTCGAGCGCGGCGTGGGTGCACTTCCCGTCCGAGGGAACGCAACCATCCACTGTGCAGGCGTTTCCGTCCGAGCAGTCCTTGGGCGTGTGGACGCAGCCGTAGTCGGGCTCGCACCGGTCCTTGGTGCAGGGGTTTCCGTCGTTGCACTCGCCGTCTTCCTCGCAGGCCTTGACCGGGGGCAGCTCGGGAACGAGCTCGACCTCGACATCGGGGGGAGGAGGCGCCACCTCTCCATCCAGGTCTGCGGGCAGCACGTCATCGGGCACGATCTCGGCATCGAACGAGGCGGAATCGCCATCCGGGCCGCCGATGACGTCCGGGGCGTTGTCGCTGCCCGTCGAGCAGGCCGCCGCAAGCAACAGGCAGGCGGCTGTAATGCAGCAACCTGTCAGGAAACGGGATCCAAGCATCCTGGTCCTCCGGAGTGGCATGTACGGGGCTGTCCCGGCCCGGCCCGGCGTGGCACCGCCTTTGCCTGACCCGGTACAGTGTGCTACAGTCTGCCACGTCGCGTCCTGCTTTGCAAGGTGAGCCCATGACCCTGTTGCAGAACTCGGAAGATCGGGCCTACTCGTTGTCGGTCGTGGTGATGGCCTACAACGAAGAGGAGAACGTCGGCCCCCTCCTGGACGAGCTGGTGGCCTGGCTCGATGCGAAGCGCTTTTCCGACTGGGAAGTGCTGGTCGTGGACGACGGGTCGCTCGATGCCACAGCGGCCCGGGTATCGAGCCACGTGGAGCGGGAGCCCCGCATCCGGCTGCTTCGCCATGAGCGCAACCTGGGGATGGGAGCGGCCATCCGGACCGGCTATGCAGCGGCCCGGTGCGATTTCGTGACACAGCTTCCCGCGGACCACCAGGTTCCGCCGGCCACGCTCGACCTGTTCCTTTCCCACCTTCCCCACACGGACCTTGTGCTGTCAGTCTATACCGACCGCGGGGATGGCTGGAGCCGGCGCCTGATGTCCGCGGGGTACCGGGTCGTGGCAAAGGCCCTGCTCGGACAGCGGGCGGACTACACCGGGACCATGGTGTTCCGGCGAAAGCTCCTGGACTCGATCCCGCTGATCACGGATTCGTTCGTGGTCAATCTCGAGCTGCCGCTCAAGGCCCTGAAGCGTGGGGCCAGCTTCCGGATCGTACACTTCGCCCCCTCACCCCGCCGGTCCGGGCAATCCAAGGTCCTCGGCTACCGCCGCATCGCCAACGTCGTGCGAGAGCTGGTTGAACTTAGAAGGTTGGGGATCTGAGGCACTTGTTTCTCATCTCTTGACCGGGAAATCATACAGAGCTAGTATTCCACTCTGAGGCGACTGGCAGAAAAGGAATCGTCCGACTGTAGCATAGCTTGAAGACAGAGAGCGAATGGAGGCATCTTGCGCTCCCAAGAGACTTGACATGGCTCCGACCAGAGGCGAAGATACCATTCGGGTTCTGATCGTAGAGGGAAACGCCTTGCTGAGAGCGGTTCTGCGAGGACTTGACGCAGGCACTCCCGGCGGTGGCGATTCTGGCCGTTCTTCCCGGCGATCTCCTGTTTCCGCATGCCTTGGGGCGCTTGCACGCAGCGGGCATTCCGGGATGCATAGACCACGGGTGCGGTGAGGAGATGTTGCTCGACACTCTTGCCGCCGTCTGTTCGGGGGAGCAGAGATACGGGGTGATGCCCAGCAAATTGCTTCATCATTTCAGGTCAGTCCAGACGGACAATGGCAAGCCGGCGAAGCGCAGCCTGAGCAAACGTGAAATGGCAGTTGCGGAACTCATTACCGGAGGGATGTCGAGTAAGGTGATTGCCGGCGAGTTGGGGATCCGGGAGAGCACGGTTCAGGTGTTCAGGCGCCGCCTCTACAAGAAGGCTGGGGTCGGATCCGCAGTTGACCTGGTGCGGTGGATGCAGGCGATGGAGGTAGGCAATGATTGAAAGAGCAGGCGGGTGCAGTTGGTTGGAGGCAACGATGCGGCAACTGAGCGGCGTGGCGTTTGCAGCCTTGCTGGCGTTGGGGTGCGGAGGGGGAGGCGGCCCCGCCATCGATTCGGACGTTCGCTCAAGGGTTCAGTCCGACAAGCAGGGCGAGCTCGATGGTGACACATGTAAGTCCACCTGCGATGGGAGACAGTGCGGTCCGGACGGCTGTGGCGGGCAGTGTGGGCAATGCGAAGGGAAGACTGAGCAATGCTCGGCCGAGGGGCTTTGTGAGCCGTTCCCCTGCAAGTCATCGAAGGACTGCCCGGGGAATCTGGTCTGTGACGAGACGCTGGAGCGCTGCGTCGCGTGCCTGGCAGATGAGGATTGTCCCCAGGGATTGAAGTGCGGTGCGGATCAGGCGTGTCACGAGGAGCACACCTGCCAGGCCGACAAGGAGTGCAAGGAATTCGACCTGGTCTGCGACAAGAGCTCCGGGAAGTGCGTGGAGTGCCTGAAGACCGAGCACTGCGGGGAGGGGGAGTACTGCCAGGAGGGCTTCTGCATCGCCTTGATCTGCGAGCCGGCCCAGGCCAAGTGCGAGGGAGAGCAGGTCTTGGTGTGTACGGCGGATGGAAGCGGGTGGGCGCTCAGCCAGACTTGTGAGGAAGTTCAATACTGCGAAGACGGCAAGTGCGTGGACCTCGCGTGCAAGCCATCCTCCAGGTTCTGCGAGGGCGATCTGCGCAAGGTGTGTGCGGAGGATGGCAAGTCTGTCGTGTCCCAAGAGGACTGTGCCGCGGCAAACAAGAATTGCTTCGACGGTGCCTGCATCGAGGGCATCTGCGTTCCCAACGAGAAGTTCTGCGTTGATGGAGCTACAGCGGCCACGTGCCTGGCGGACGGGACGAACTTCTCCACTCTTCCCTGCGAAGGCCAGCAGTTCTGTCAGGACGGGGCTTGTGCGGCCTGGGTCTGCGAGCCGGGCAAGGCCGAGTGCGCCGGAGCCGTGGCCAGGATCTGCAACAGCCTGGGCAGCGGTTACGCAAGCCAGATGGACTGCCAGGCGCAGGGCAAGGCCTGCATCGACGGCCAGTGCGCTTCGTGCGAGCCCCAGTGCCAGGGCAAGCAGTGCGGCGAAGATGGTTGCGGCGGCAATTGCGGCACCTGCTTGCCAGACGAGCAATGCCTGGAGGGATCGTGTGCGTCCACCGGTCTTGACTGCGATCTGGATGGTTCGGACGACTCCTGCCCGGAACTTACCGGCTACAAGCGGTACTGCAACCCGCAGCAGCGCTGCGAATACTCCAACCTGGACGCAACCGGGTGGAAGAAATGGGACGTGTGGATCTGGATTCCGCCGGGGATGTTCCAGATGGGCAGCCCCAATACGGAGGTTTGGCACAAGCCAACGGAGGAGCCGTTGCACCTGGTCACGTTCAAGAAGGGGTTCTTCATCGGCAAGTACGAGATCGTGGTCGAGCAATACTTCGCCTGCGTTCCCTCCTTGTTCTGTCCAGAGTACCCGTCGTCGTCCGGTGGGGCCTGGGGCCTGAACACCCCCGACAACGGCAGAAGTGACCATCCGCAGAACGGCCTTTCAAGGGCAGCGGCCGAATCGTTCTGCCAATGGCTTTCCCCGGGGGGGCGGCTTCCCAGCGAGGCCGAGTGGGAGTGCTCCGCAAAGGGCCCGATCCACAGGAAATACCCGTGGGGGGATCTTCCCGCGCCAACGTGCGACAACTTCACCGCCGTTTTCGATGACGACAGCATGTTCGGGGAACCCTGGGGGTGCTCCGACTGCCTCCCGCCGGGATGCAGCGGCACCATGCCCGTCGGGTCCATGCAGGCCGGTGCAGCGTGGAGCGGTGCGATGGACATGGCAGGCAATGTGAATGAGTGGGTATCGGACGCTTGGCACGAGAACTACTCTGGAGCCCCGGAAGATGGGTCGGCGTGGATCGGGGGCCCGTATGCTGGGTCCGGAGTGATTCGAGGGGGGGACTACATGTCAGTGGCATCGCAGATCCGGACCGCGTCCAGAACCGGCCCGATCTTGGACCCGGAGATCCACGGCAGCACGAGCGGGGCACGTTGCGTGAGGCCCGCCGAGGAGTAGTGTCATTGGGGGGTGTTCCTGAAGCCCTCCGTTCCTCCACCCCAGTTCTTGCCTAACATAGCCTCCGATGAATCATTGCGGCCTTTTCATTCTTTGCATCGGCTGCGAAGTTCGCGAGCAGTTGCGGTGCCTGTACCGTGTCCGTGGTACACGCGATCACCGTATTCATGGTACGTGCTTCCCGAGTTCAGAGCTGTCATATCTACTGGTGCGGCCGTGCTGCCGGGTTTCCGGTGAGAGCCCCGGCGGGCATGGAGGGCACAAACATGGAGGGAATCACGATGGGGATCTCGGTCGAGCTGTTTCCGCTCGGAACGATCAAAACCGACAACGCAACAGATGTGACGCAGGACGTGTGCGAGTCCGTGGACACGTCGAGGTACAAGACGGGCGTGGTGTCCGCCTTCTGCTCGAGGAGCACCAGCTCCGTCCTCATCGTCGAGGGGTCCGACGACGGACAGAGCTTTGTCGAGATCAGTCGGCTCGATGCCGTGGAGGCGTGGATGAAGAGGCTGAACAAGAGCGAGTCCTACGGCACCACGGCGCGCCTGTGACGCCTACAAGAAATCCTGGAGGCAGTAGCCGGACTCCTCGAGGTGGGTGCGGAGATGCGTCATGCCCTTCTCGAGCATCCTCGAGGCCTGTACTCGGGACAGTGCGAGTTTGTCCGCGGCATCGGTGATGCTGCGACGCTTGAGCTTGCACTCCACCACGACCATGCGCTGGCGGACCGGCAGGCTGGCCAATGCCCGGGCCAGCACCTTCGATGCCTCGCGGGACGTCAGGGTGGATTCCATGGACCGCGGGACGGCCGCTGCGGGGATGCCGCACTCCACCGTGGCCGAGGGGGCTCCGCAGCGGTGGACCGGGGCAGTCTCCTCGTCGCCGGCAGACTCGATGGGAGAGGCCGCCACAGGGGCCAGCACCGTCCTGCGGGCCGCCCGGCGCCGGGAATCGACCACCCTCCCCCGCACCCGGAGGTAGACATAGGTCCAGAAGTCGGCTCCCCGGCCGGAATCGTACCGGGCCGTGGCCTCGGCAAGCCCCAGAAGCCCTTCCCCTTCCAGATCGTCTCGCTGGTTCCACACCTGTCCCGAGGCGCGTTCCAGGGAACCGACCATCCGTCGTACCCGTTCGATGCTGGTGCGGTCGAGCTGCATGGGTTCCTCCTTCCCGTGGTCGACGGCGGGAGGTAAAGCAAAGACCGTGCCAACGCAGAGAAGTGATCGACGAAGTCCCGTTGCCGCAGTCCGGGCAGTGCACCGGTCATCCGGCTGGGGTATGCAGTCACCGGCAGGTGGGGAGAAGAGTCACCGGCAGGTGGGGAGAAGAGTCACCGGCAGGTGGGGAGAGGAGTCACCAGCCCCCAACCCCTACAGCTCCATGATCTCTCGTTCCTTGTCGGTCGCGATCTTGTCGACCTTCTTGATGTAGTCGTCGGTCAGATCCTGGAGGTCCTTGAGGGCCTTGTGCTGTTCGTCTTCGGTGATGTCCTTGCCTTCGTCGATGAGGCTCTTGCAGTCGCGGCGGGCATTGCGGATGCCGATGCGGGCGCTTTCCGCCAGCTTGCCAACCTGCTTGACGAGGTCCTTGCGGCGCTCGACGGTGAGGGCCGGGATGGGGAGTCGGATCACGTTGCCGTCGTTGTTCGGCGTGATGCCCACGTCAGCGGCCATGATCGCCTTTTCGATCGCGGAGATGAGGGAGCGGTCCCACGGCTTGATGGTAATGAGCCGGGGGTCGGAGATGTTGAGCGAGGCGACCTGCTGGATGGGGGTGGGGCTTCCGTAGTACTCGACCCGGACGCCGTCCAGGATGGACAGGTTGGCGCGACCCGTGCGCAGGCGGCTCAGGTCCTTCTGGAAGGCGGAGATGCACTTCTCGAAGTTTTCCGTGGCCTCGAGGAACAGTTCATCCAACATGGAAATCCTCCTATTGCGGGCCGACCTGGGAGCACTCCAGGTTGCCTGCAAGCAGCTTGGCGAGGTTGCCCTCGGCATGAGCGTTGTAAACAAAGATGGTCAGCCGGTTCTGTGATGCCAGTGCGAGCGCGGGGAGGTCCATGAACCGGAGCCTCTTCTCGATGGCATCGGAGTAGGAGACCCGGGGCATGAACTGGGCCGGCTCACCGGCATGGGAACCGGGGTCCCGGTCGTACACGCCGTCCACCTGGGTTCCCTTGAGCAGCGCATCCGCTCCGACCTGGAGTGCCCGGACCACGGCCGCGGTATCGGTCGAGAAGAACGGCAGGCCGGTCCCGCCCGAGAACAGCACGATCCGGCCGGCTTCCAGGTGTGCGACGGCCCGCAGCGCATCCGCGCACTCGGTCCCCGGAATGGAAGCGAACGGGGACATGTGGACCGTTTCACACCCTTCCTTGCGCAGGAAGTCGGCCAGTGCCGTGCAGTTGATCATGGTGGCCATCATGCCCATGGCATCGAGCGACTGCTGCTCGACGTCGAGGGCATAGCGGTTGGGCCCGGCACCGCGTACGAGGTTGCCGGCACCGGCCACGATGGCGACCTGGATTCCCTGGCGGGCAACGGCCGCGATCTGAGTCGCGACGGCCTTGATCGAGGGATTGGCCAGACCACGGCGATCGCCGCCGGCCATCATCTCTCCCGAGAGCTTGAGCAGGATGCGCTTGAATCGGGGCATGAAACCACCCGGTGGCTAAGAGTTCGAGTTCAGGTCGAACCGCACGAAACGACGGATGGACATGTTCTCCCCGAGCGTGCCGATCACGTTCTTGAGAAGCTGGGAGATCGGAACCTGCTCCGACTTGTCCGCAGCGAGCGCGAATTCCTGGTCCACCAGGCAGGAATCCTGGAGGAACTTCTTGACCTTGCCCTCGACGATCTTCTCGATGATGTTGTCGGGCTTTCCGGACGGGCGGAGCTGCTCCCGTGCGATCTCCTTTTCCTTCTCGATCACGTCCGTGGGGACCTGCTCCGCGTTCAGCCAGAGCGGGTTTGCAGCAGCGACGTGAAGGCAGAGCTTCTTGACGAAGTCCTTGAACACATCGGAACGGGCAGCGAAATCGGTTTCGCAGTTGACTTCGACGAGCACGCCGATGCTGGGCACGCCGCCGTCGGCGCGGGTGTGCAGGTAGGAGCCGACCATGCCGTTCTTGGTTTCGCGGTGGGCCTTGCGGGCCGCGACTTCGGCATTCTGCTTGCGCAGGACTTCCATGGCCTTCTCGAGGTCGCCGTCAGCGGCCTGGAGAGCACCCTTGCAATCCATGATGCCGGCTCCGCTCCACTCGCGGAGCTTCTTGATGAGATCCATCGTGATTTCTGCCATGGGTATCTCCTATTCCTTGTTTTCCGTTTCGGCGTTGTCTTCGGCTGCGGGCTCTCCCGCTGCCGGGGCCTGGGCGGTTACGGGACGGCGGGGCTTGCGGGGGCCCTTGCCGCGGACGATGACCTCGACCTTCTGGTCGTCGCCTTCGCCCGTGCCACCGACCTGGACCTTGTCATGGGCCGCGATGATGGACTGCTGGTGCGATTCCCGACCTTCGAGGCAGGCATCGGCCATGGCCTTGACAAAGAGCTTGATCGACTTGATCGCGTCGTCGTTGGCCGGGATCGGGTAATCGACTTCGTCGGGATCGCAGTTGGTATCGACCACGGCGACGGTCGGGATCTTGAGGCGGCGGGCCTCGGTGACCGCGATGTGCTCGCGCATGGGGTCGACGATGAACATGGCCTTGGGCAGGCCGGAAAGGGAGCGCATGCCCTCGAGGTTGCGCAGGAGCTTCTCACGGCGCTTTTCGAGGTGGAGCACTTCCTTCTTGGGAAGGCGCTCGACCGAGCCTTCGGCCAGCATGGCCTCGAGCTCCTCGATGGACTGGATGCTTCGGCGGATGGTGGCGATGTTGGTGAGCATGCCACCGAGCCAGCGGTAGGTGACGAACGGCATGCCGACGCGCTGGGCTTCTTCGGTGATGACCTCGCGGGCCTGGTGCTTGGTCCCGACAAAGAGCACCTGGTCCCCCTTGGCCACGATGCTGCTGATGAACTCGATGGCTTTCTTCAGCAGGGGGTAGGTCTTCTGGAGGTTGATGACGTGGATCCCGTTCTTGGCGCCGTAGATGTACGGCTTCATCTTGGGGTTCCAGCGCCGGGTCTGGTGGCCGAAATGGGCTCCGGCCTCCAACATGTCTCTCATGCTGATTTCAACTGCCATGTCTTCTCCTCTTCGTTTGGCCTCCACCCCGGAACCCCCACGCGGGGGCACGAAGATACCGGAGTGTGCGTCGGTTGAACAAACACCACCACTCAAAACGGCGGCCGATACTACCCACGAAACCGGCGGATTGCAACCAAAATCCGCGGGCGTGAGAAACGGGCGTGAAAGAGAAGATTCGGGCGCGGACGTCAGCGCACGCACATGACCTGGTACTTGGCACCGGCGATGCTCACCTTGGCAAACCCCCCGTACTCGCCCTTGAACACCAGGTAGTCCGAGCAACTGGCTGCCTTGAGCACCCAGAACGGCCCCTTGGAGCACTGTCCGGGGGAGAACTCGACGGGCCAGTAGCAGCCGCCGCTGAGGCCCTTCATGGCGGTGCAGACCGTCGTGCAGTTCAGGACGCCCTGCACGCAGGCCGTGCAGTCGGCCTGGGTACAGGGGCAGACGCCGATCCACTGGACGGTGTTGCAGCGGGTCAGCTTGCGGAATTCGTCGATCGTGGGCAGTCGCCAGTCGTTGTATCCTGCCCGTACCAGGTTGTCGCAGTAGGTGGTCGCAAGGGGGACGCCGGTTACGGCCGGGTCGTATGCCGCAAGCGAGAAGGACTGTCCCTCCTCTCTCGCCTCCCACATCAACCCGTAGATCTCGTCCTTGTAGCACAACACGGTGGTCGTACAGACGCCGGAGTCGTTGCAGACGTCGGGGCCAGTGCAGCCGTTCGTGTCGCTGCACGACGTGCCGTTCGGCTGGAATCCGTCCTTGGGGCATGCCCCTTTGCCGTCGCAGAACTCCGGCACATCGCACTGGCCGGCCGAGGCCCGGCATTCGATGTTCGTGCCCGCAGGACTGGTATCGCACTGGCCCTTCCCGTTGCAATAGTCCGGGTTGTCACAGGCGGTAGTCCCGGGATCCCCGCACGGCATGCCTAAAGGCATGAACTCATCCGCAGGGCAGGAACCCTGACCATCGCACATCTCGTCCACATCACACTCCCCAGCTGCCGGCCGACACGGGGTCGTATTGGTGGCGTGATTCGAGAGACACTTGCCCTTCCCGTCACACGAGTCCGGCTTGGTGCAGGTCGTGTCGATCGGGCTGCCGCACGTGGTTCCAGCCGGCTCGAACGCGTCTGTCGGGCAGGTACCCTTCCCATCGCACTGCTCCGGCACGTCGCACTGGCCCTTGTCCGCCCGGCACACCGTCTCGGTCGAGGCATGGTTCGGCTGGCAGACCCCCTTCCCGTCACACGTGTCCGGAGACGTACAAGTCGAGCTCGTCTGGCTGCCACAGGTCGTGCCTTCCGGCTTGAACCCGTCGGGCGGGCAGCTCCCAAGCCCGTCACACATCTCGGCCACGTCACAGGTCCCGGATGCGCCTCGGCACAACGTGTCCGCTGACTTGTGGTTCGGCAGGCACGTTCCCTTGTCATCGCACGTGTCCGGCGCGCTGCAGGTCGAGGACGACTTGTCTCCACAAAGGGAGCCCTTGGGTTTCTTCTGATCCGGCGGGCACGTGCCTTCCGGCGTGCAGTACTCGGCCAGGTCGCAGTCTTCGAGCGGAGGCCGGCACTGGGTGTTGGTCGGGAGCAGGTTGGGCAGACATGCGCCCTGCGAATCACACGTGTCGGGCAGATCGCACTCCGACTTGGACTGGTTTCCGCACGGAGCTCCGGCCGGCTCGAGCACGAGCGGACAGCCGGCGACCGGGTCGCATTCTCCATCGATCGTGCAGTCGTTCCCATCATCGCAGGTGACCGGGGAACCGGGCTGGCACTGGGCGTCGACGCAGTGGTCTCCCGTTGTGCAGGGGTCGCCGTCCTCGCAAGGTAGCTGGCCCGGGTAGTTCAGGCAGGTGTTCTTGCCCGCCTGGCACTTGTCGGTCGTGCACGGGTTGTTGTCATCGCATGCCGCGTCACTGGGCAGCTCGACGAACGAATCGGTCTCCTCGTCGCAGGTGAGCACCACGCAGCCGGTCTTGTCGCTGCCGGGGGGGAGAGGCGCGGGGCCGGCGATGCAGTCCCCGGACTTCGGATCGCAGGTCTCGATTCCGTTGCAGTAGAGCCCGTCGTCGCATTCCGGCAGGCTGTCCACGTCGAGCATGCAGACGCTGAATCCGAGCGGTTTTCCCTCGCTCTCGGCAGGCAGGCAGGACAGAATGCCGTTGCACGCGTCGCCGTCGTCGAAGGCCGCGCAGTGCTCGTCCTGCGCACACATGCACCCCAACGCGACGAGCACATCCATCGGAGCAAGCTGGCCGCTGCAGATCCCGTCCTGACACGAGTCATCGACCGTGCACGAAAGGCCATCGTCGCAAGGACCGCCGAGGGGAACGTGCACACACTGTCCGGACAGACATTCGTCGAGGGTGCAGAGGTTCGAATCATCGCAGTTGCCGCAGGTCCCGCCGCAGCCATCGTCTCCGCACTCGGTGCCGCTACAAGAGGGGACGCACGGTCCGTCCGGCGGGACATCGACGGGGGACGCATCCGTCGTGTCATCCCCGGGAACGTCCGTCAGAATCGTGTCGGTAAACGAGTCGGGCAGAGCATCGCCGGCGCCATCGGAATGGGCATCCGACAGCCCCGTGGAATCCGAGTCCCCCTGGGAGCCCACATCCAGGTCCAAGGCTGGAGCATCGGGCACTGGATCGGCCAGGGAGCTCTCGGTCTTGTCGGTGGCCCTGGTCTCCAGCGCCTCCGGCAGGCGGACATGGTCGTAAGCAGTGTCCGACAGGGGAATGTCCCCAGACTGCCCCTCCTCTGCCACGCGGAGGTCCTGGAGATCCTCGCCCCCCTGGGACTGAGCCGTCGGCTTCTCGAGACAGCCGGGGAGGATGAGTGCCGCACACGCGGCCGCCAGGTGGCTTCTCCATGCCGTCATGTCCGCCTCCTACCGCACGCACATGACGTTGGCGGTCGTCTGATCTCCCTCGTTGCTGCAGGTGCTCGGAGAAGAGAAGCTGGCCTTGTTTCCTGAGAATATGTTATTCATTTTATAGCACGATCCAACAATTGGATCATAATAGAGCCAGAAGAAATCTTTGCAGTTTCCGTTGGAGAACTCCGTGGGCCAGTAGCATCCTCCCGACGGGCCGGCATCCAGGGTGCACCCCTTGCACCCCGATGCCGAGCATCCCTGGCAGTACGGATCGCTGCAGACGCACGTGCCGCCAGTCGCGGTCGACGGGCAGTTCCGGATCAGGGAGCGGAAGTCCGCCACCTTGGGGATTCGCCAGTCCGTGTAGCCACCCAGCACGAGGCTGTCGCAGTACTGCGCTGCCGTGTCCTGGTCGTTGTAGTAGTAGGTTCTGCAAGGGGCCTTCTTCTTGACCCACGGCGGGCCTGCCGGCTTGTATTGCCAGGTGAGCCCCGAGGCCGGGTCCTTCCAGCAGACCCGGGGGCTGGCACAGGCCCCCTTGCCATTGCAGAGGTCGGGCTCGGTGCAGGGGTCTGCGTCATTGCAGGGCTGGCCGTTGGGAACGAAGCTGTCTCCGGGGCAGGTACCCAGGGACGTGCACTTCTCCTCGGCATCACATGTGCCGTTGGCCGGCCTGCAGACCTTGGCGGTCGACTCGAAGTTGGGGTCGCACGTTCCCAGCCCGTCGCAGATGTCCGGCTTGTCGCAGATCGACGTGCCCGTGCTGCCGCACGGGGTGAACTTGGGCTTGAACTTGTCCGTGGGGCATGCGCCCTGGCCGTCGCATTTCTCCGGGAGGTCGCATTCGCCGACGGCGGCCCGGCATTCGACCGACGGTGCCGAGTGGTTGGGCAGGCATTCTCCCCAGTCGCTGCAGGTGTCGGGTTTGGAGCATGCCGAATCCGCGGTGCTGCCACAGGGAGTTCCGAGTGGAAGGAAGAGGTCATCGGGGCAGTATCCCTGGCCGTCGCAATGCTCGGCCACGTCGCAGTCGTTGAGCTCGGGGCGACAGACCGTGTCGTTCGAGGCATCGTTTGGCAGACAGGTTCCCTGGCCGTCGCAGGTATCCGGAGCGGAGCAGTCGGTGGAATCGGGGGAGCCGCAAGGCACGCCCGGGCCGGCAAAGCCGTCCGGGGGACAGGCCCCCAGTCCGTCACAGAATTCGTCGACGTCGCATTCGCTGACAGCCGGCCGGCACAAAGTCCCGGTACCTTCGTCGTTCGGCAGGCAGGAACCGAGCCCGTCGCACGAGTCGGGCTGCGTGCAGATCGACGAGCCCAGGTCGCCGCAGGCGGTCCCCGGATCCGCCTTGGCATCATCGGGGCAAGCTCCTGCGCCGTCGCAGAGCTCGGGGACGTCACAGTCGTCGAGCGACGGGCGGCAGACCGTATTGGGGGTGGCGTGATTGGCGAGGCAGGTGCCCGCTCCGTCGCACGAGTCCGGGTTGCTGCATGCCGTCTGCAGCAGGTCGCCGCACGGTGCGCCGGCAGGCTCGGGCTGGTGGCTGCATCCGTTTGTCGGGTCACAGGTGCTGTCGGCCGTGCAGTCGTTGCCGTCGTCACAGCTCAACGGGGTTCCGGGCGTGCAATCGCCATCCTGGCAGTGATCGCCCGAGGTGCAGACGTTTCCGTCATCGCATTCGATGGTCAGCGGATAGTACACGCACTTGCCGGCCAGGAGGGAACACTTGTCGTCGGTGCACGCGTTGCCGTCGTCGCAGAGGAAGTCCACCGGCTTGGCGTCGAAGGAATCGGACTCCTCGTTGCACTGCTGGATCGTGCAGTCCACCCCGTCATCCTCGGGCTCCGGAGGGATCCCGGCGACGCACAGGCCAGTTGCGGGCACGCACGTCTCCTGTCCATTGCAGTAGAGGCCGTCGTCGCAGGCAGGGATCGAGTCAACGGCGACCTGGCACACGCTGAACCCCAGGGGTTGCCCGTTCCAGTAGGCATCCTGGCAGCTCAGGGTGCCGTTGCAGAGATCTCCATCTTCCAGGGGCAGGCAATCCTGGTCGGACTTGCACAGGCACTGTGCTTTGATCAGGGCCTCCAGGGAGAGTGGCGTGCCCACGCACTTGCCGTTCGTGCAGGCATCGGGATCGGTGCAGGAGCTTCCGTCGTCGCACGCTCCTTCCAGCGGGTCATGGTGGCACTTGCCTCCGATGCATTCGTCTGCCGTGCAGGGGTTGAGGTCGTCACAGGAAGCACCGCAGGTTCCGCCGCAGCCGTCGTCGCCGCACTCCATGCCCGAGCAGTCGGGCTGGCAAGGCACCTCACCTTGACCATCCTGGAGGGTGTCGGGAATTCCGGTGTCGGTGACGACGAGGTCGGGCGTGTTGGAGTCGACCGTGGAATCGGTCGGCAGGGAGTCCGGAACCGTCGAGGAATCGGTGCCTTCGAGGTCGGTCGGGAGGGAATCAGCAACCGGAGCACCGAGGACCGGGCCGTCAGTGGCTGCCTGGTCAGGGGTAACCTCGGGGCCGGCCGCGTCCTCCGGCAGGTCCGGCTGGGGCAGGTCCTGCACCGAGGGGGCGTCCGACGTGGAGTCGGGTCCGGTCCGCGAGCCGTCCTCCGCCGTGTCAGCGGGGGTCTGGCCGTGGGACGTGGGCTTGCCCAGGCACGAGTAGAGACCGATGGAGACGACGATTGAGAGGAGCCAGCCGGTACCCTCCGACCAGGTTCGCATTTCGCCCTCACACAAGGTGGGGTCGGGCCATTTCCGGACTCGACCTGATTGATCGAAGCAGCACTGGTCTTACCATATCCTCAGCGAATCTCCTGGTCAAGTGTGCCCCGGGGACACCCCGGAAGCCCCCCAGGCTTGGCTCGAAATGGCTTGACAGTTGCCCCATCCTGGTGGTAGGAAGCGGCTGTCTTTGACATGATGCGAAAGTGGCGGAATGGCAGACGCACTAGATTCAGGTTCTAGCGGGCAATAGGCCTGTGGGGGTTCGAGTCCCCCCTTTCGCACCCAGGTTTCATCGAGTTCTCCTGATTGCAACGTCGGGGGTTCCATGCGCTGGGCGATCCTCCTGTTGTTGCCGGTCTTCCTGGCCTGCCGCTCCGATGGGGAGCGCCTGGTGGACGAGCTTTCGGAGCCTCTGGCCCGGGCTTCGGCGGTTCTTTCGAGCGGGGAGGGGACGCCGGAGGAGCGCGGCTCCCGGGCCCTCGATCTGCTCGAACGCGAAACCCCCCGGATACGGATGCTCCAGTCCAAGCTGGATGATGTCGTACGCACGCTCAACAAGGAACAGAAGCAGAAGCTGGCCGACTATGCGCGGGCCCGGCTCCCGGGGGTGGAAAGATGACCGTCCGAATCCTTTCTGTCGCAGCGATCGTGGCGTTGGTGGCCGTGCCGGCCGTTTGTCTGGCCGAGGTCAACCCGTTCGTGGAGGAGAGCCTCCTGCCGATCCACGACACGTATGCGACGCACGATGACAAGATGGTGCACGGGTTCGAGCCGATCATTCGGGTCGGCATCGAGCCGCAGCAGTGCGTGCCGGGCGGATGGGACCCGTGCCCGGACCACGATCCGGCGGACGAGTGCTGCGACGCGGACCCGTACAACTACTGCGCCGCACCCGGGACGTGTGCGGATACCCCGGCCAAGTTCGAGGCCTTCCGCAAGTACCGGGGCTACATCCGCTTCAACCTCAACAACCTGCCCAAGGGGAAGGTGGTATCGGCCAGCCTCCGCCTGACCGAGGTGGCCAAGGTCCAGGAGTGGGGCGGTCCGTTCAACATCCAGCTCTACGCGCTCAAGAAGATCGGGTTGGGGGCGGACGAGACGTGCGAGTGGAACGAGCAGACGCTCAACGATACCAACGGGACCACGTGGAACGTGCTGCCCCAGAATGTCTCGATCACGCCGGAAGGGGCCTGGATCTTCGACGTCACCAAGGCGGTCACCGACTGGATCAACGGCAACTCGGACATTGCGGGCAACCCGGTCATGCCCAACTGCGGCTTCCATATCCAGGATGCCGACTATGGGAACACCGATGCGCCGATCTGGCGCTGGGTGGACTTCTCGAGCAAGGAGGGGCTCTTCACGCCGCAGCTCAAGGTGAAGATTGCCCAGGACCTGGATGGCGACGGGTTCTTTGCCGACTGCAACGAGGAGGATCCGCTGATCCACCCGGAGGCGCAGGAGGAGTGCGACGGCAAGGACAACGACTGTGACGGGCTCACGGACGAAGAGGACTGCGACGGGCTGGACAACGACTGCGACGGCGAGATCGACGAAGGGGATCCGACCTGCCCCTCGGGGACGACGTGCCTGTGCCACCAATGCGTCGTGACGTGCCAGAACGAGTGCGGCGGCCCGACCGCGCTCAAGTGCGAGATGGGACAGGGCGGCAACTGGGAGAAGTGGGGGTGCAAGGCGACGGCGGACGACGACCCGTGCTTCGACTGGTACAAGGTCGAGGAGTGCAAGGCCGGCGAGTTCTGCCAGTTCGGCTACTGCTCCGGCAACTGCGTGGACATCTGCGACCTGGCCGGCGAAAAGGGGTGCGAGAAGGACAGCACGGGCAAGTGGTTCGAGGCCGAGTGCGGTGACTTCGACCTGGACGGTTGCCTGGAATGGGGCAACCTCAAGGCCTGTGGCAAGGGGGCGGTGTGCAACGCTGCGGCCTGCGGTCCCGACTGGGCTAAGCAGTGCGAGGAGCTGGCCGGCGGCGGGTGCGTGGACGTGTGCCTCCCGGACGAGATGGACTGCGATTTCCAGGCCGACGGGTTCAACCACGTGGTGAAGTGCACGCTCGATGCGGGCAGCGGCTGCTTCGGATGGAGCACGGTGGAGATCTGCAGCGACCCGGGCAAGCCCGCTTGCCGGCGCAAGTCGGCCCAGAGCGCCAAGTGCACCGCGGACACGGAGGACTGCGTCGATACCTGCTATGCCTCCAACGAAGGGGACCTCAACTGCTACCGGGATTCGGCCGGGCACTGGTACGTGGCCAAGTGCGGCAACACCGACAAGGACGTCTGCCTGGAGTGGGAGCCGTTCGAGGCGTGCGATATCGGGGCGGGATGCGTGGAGGGGAAATGCACGGGCGGCTGTGCGGCACAGTGCGAGGCTCCCGGAACGACCGAGTGCATCGGGATAGCTGGCGAGTCCGCGGTCCGGTGCTGTGCGGACCTGACCAACGACGGGATCGTGGAGTGGAACGTGACCGACGTGTGCACCGCGCAGGAGACCTGCGAGCAGGGGCTCTGCCTGCCCGTCGAGCTGCCATGCGAGGACGAGTGCGGAGCCGGGCAGACCCAGTGCGTGTTCGAGCAGGTGCCCGCCGTCGTGTTCGAATGCGTGGCCGACGGTGACGACGATGCCTGCCTCGAGTGGGGAAACCCGACCGAGTGCGAAGTCGGGGTCGGATGCAACGACGACCAGACGGGCTGCGGCGAGGTCCCCAAGACCGAGGTGCTTCCCGAGTCGGAACCCGACGTCGTGACCCAGCCGGAACCCGAGACGGACGCCGTCATCCAACCGGACCAGGTGGTGGGGCCGGAACCCCTGGCCGACGCGGTCGGACCGGACGGCACCGTCACCGACTTGATTCCTGCACAGGAAGATCCTCCGCTGACCGGGCCCGATTCTGCCTACGAGGGGGAGGTCGATGCCACGACCCATGCGTCCGACGGAGGATGCGGCTGCCGGGCAGGTTCCGGACGGTTCTTTCCCGCAGAATCACTGCTTATCCTGCTGCTTGCAGGATTCTGTCTGGCCCGCGCCCGCAGAGTTGAGTAGAATGCCGCTGTTGTTTCGATGGCGGGGGTCGGCGTGAGGAACGGGAATGTTTATCGGGCGGCCTGGATCGGGGTGCTCCTCGCATCGTGCGGGACAGGATCCCCGCCAGGACCTCGAATCGACTTCTCCGACTACGGAACTTCGCCCGACGATGCCGGGGAGGGACGGAGCGGAGAGGGGGGGGCGACGGCCGACTGCGAGGGGTGCCCAGGACCGGATGGGGGCGGTGATTCCCTCGTCGCGCCGGATGGCGATGCCGCGGGCGGGCCGGACCTGGACGCGGCTACGGATCCCGGCAGCCCGGACACCGTCGAACCGGATACCGGCCCGTGCACCGCAGGGACGATCTTCTGCTACGAGAGCAGCCGGGCCCAGTGCAACGCGGACGGAGACGACTTCGTCGTGCTGGAGGAGTGCCTGGATGACAATCCGTGCACCCTGGACCAGTGCGTGAACGGGATGTGCGTGTTTCCCCCTTCGGGGGACAAGAGCTGTTGCGAACCGCCCTGTCCGCTGGGGCAGCTCTGCGTGAACTCGGAGTGCATCTGTGCGCCCAAGTGCTTCGGGAAGGAGTGCGGGGACGACGGATGTGGCGGAAGCTGCGGAGAGTGCGGCGAGGGGTTTTCCTGTTCGCCCAAGGGGACGTGCGAGTGCGTGCCGGTGTGCGAGGGGAAGCAGTGCGGGGACGACGGCTGCGGCGGGGAGTGCGGGTACTGCGTTCCTCCGGCGACGTGCCAGCCCGACGGCCAGTGTGCGTGCATCCCGAACTGTGCGGGGAAGCAGTGCGGGGAAGACGGCTGCGGGGGAAGTTGCGGGCAATGTCCGCCGCTCCACCAGTGCCAGCCGGACGGCAGTTGCGTGTACTCGTGCCCGGTCTGCCCGCAGCTCGAAGGGTGCGCCGCGATTCCGTTCGGGGGGCATGTCTACTACTTCTGCAACCCGTCGAAGAAATGGGGGGAGGCGCGTGACTGGTGCTCGGAACGGGGGACCCACCTGGCCACGGTGAGCTCATGGGCGGAGCAGGGTTTCCTGGCCGCGAACCTGGGCGGAACGGCCATGTGGATCGGGCTCCACCAGGAGTGGTACACGTGGGAATGGAGCTGGGTCAACGGCGAGCCGGTCTCGTTCACGGCCTGGGGGGACGGACAGCCGGATGACGGCGACTTCTGGACCGAAGAGGATTGCGTCGAGCTGTTCGCCTGGGGCCCCTGGAACGACAACGACTGCGGTTCCAAGAGCCGATACATCTGCGAGTTCGAGCCGAAAGGATGAGTGAAAGAGACCGCATGACCGGACTGGGGGAGCAGGAGTTCAGCGCGCTTCTGGCGGTGCTGATGACGGCAGCAAGCTTCGGGATTGCAGTGCTCATGGGCCCCGTCGAGGTGCAGGTTGGGCCGCTGCAGACGACCTTCGTGGCCCCGTCCTGGTACCTCGCGAGCGTCGGCTTGCCGTTCGGACTTCTCCTGGCGCAGGCGCTGATCGAGTTCCGCCGGTACGGGTTCTGCTGGAAGGGGTTGCAGACCACGTTCGGGCTCGTGCTCGTCGGCGTGCTGGGGAGCATCCGGTGGGCGGTTCCACTGCCGACGAGCGGGCACGGGCTGATCGTTGCCTACTTCCTGGCCAGCGAGCTGTCCGAGCATCGGCCGGGCCGGTCGTGGCGCCTGGCGGTCGGGAGTCTCGTGCTGCTCGAGGCGGCCTACTTCAAGCTACTCCTGTGGAACGATCCGTCGCGCCTGTTGGTGGGGATCGGGTTGGGCCTGCTGGCCTGGGGGATCGAGCGGACCGTGGTCATGGTCTGCGTCGCGAAGGGGCCGGCGGCTTCATCGGACCGACGTTTGCCGCCACGTACGGATCCAGGGTCGTGAGCGGATTGCCCATCTGCTGGGCCACGGCCCTGCAACCGCCCTTGCATGCCGCCCAGCCCGGACAGGGAACGCAGAACTCGGGGCGCACGTCCAGCCACTCCTGGCACAAGGGCCCGTTGGCGATCTCCAGGAACGGCGCGTCGAGGATGTTCCCGAGGATCACGGGCGAGTGGTTGCACATGCGCACGTTGCCCAGCGGATCCAGGGTGTAGTACGCGTTGTCGGTGTAC
>Ga0233425_10005139_pt1 | contig 21072 bp, 20 predicted proteins | sample Watercolumn_Towu_2_FD_181712 | JGI IMG/M metagenome (GOLD analysis project Ga0233425, IMG submission 181712) | Freshwater microbial communities from Lake Towuti, South Sulawesi, Indonesia - Watercolumn_Towuti2014_140_MG | ecosystem: Environmental > Aquatic > Freshwater > Lake | place...
AAATGAGGATCTTCTCTCCGAGCTTCTGGTTGTGTTCCAGAAGGAGGACAGACCTTCCGCGTTTGCCAGCCTCGATGGCGCACATTAATCCGGCGGCCCCTCCGCCAATGACTATGACATCAAGAACCTTCAAAGGCCGACTCCAAGTGGCTGCTCAACTAATCGGACACACGACACAGATGCTACGAGATGACCACAGATAAAATATCTAACATTACGGCTTCCATCATCTGTGGAATTCAGTGACATCAGCGAGAATCTGTGTGCTGATACGGGCGACTAATCGCGTTTCAATTGAATATCAGTTAAAATCGGTTGGCCTTCAACCGCGGAATGCATACCTTTGGTAGAGAAAGGATTTCACCGATCCCATGGCAGGAATTGTCACAATCATCAATCACGCGTCCGTGTTGATTCAACTCGATGGAGTCAATTTCCTCACCGACCCGATTTATTCAAGAACGGTGTCGTTCCTGTTTCCGCGCCAGCAGCCGCCCGGAATTGCATTCGATGACCTCCCGTCTCTTGATGTTGTGCTCGTTTCTCACAGCGACTACGATCATCTCAATCTGAAGACATTGAAGCGGATCGGTCGGCGTCACGCCGCACCAATCGTGCTTCCAGCCGGACTCGGACCGTATGGACGATCGACCGGATTCCGCGATATCGTCGAGGTGACGGCCTGGCAGACATTCGAGCTCGACCGGGCCAGAATCACGTGTGTTCCGGCAAAGCATCGAAGCAAAAGACGGCCGGGGGATCCGACATCCACTGCATGTGTGGGCTACGTCATTCAGGCCGGCGGACATACGGTGTATTTTGCCGGTGACACAGCGTATGACGACTTTTTCAAGGAAATCGGCTCGCGGTTCTCCGTTGACGTAGCGCTTCTCCCCATCGGTGCTTACAAACCGGAGCGGTGGTTCAAGAATCTGCATCTACATCCCTCCACGGCGCTTCAGGCGTTTCTCGATCTGAAGGCGCGCCTTCTCGTACCGATTCACTGGGGAACATTCTGGATCAGTGACGAGCCGATGGCAGAGCCCCCACGCCTGCTTCGCGAGGAGGCGAGCCGGCGCGGGTGCGCAGGAGCAGTGCACGTGCTCAGAAACGGTGAGGTGCTGAGGTTCTAGCCATGCCGATCCCAGGCCCTCACTCCTTCATCGATCGGAGTTCGATGGTCTTCAATCGATATTGTCCGGGCGGATTGTTCCGGAAGAATATCGAAGCCGAATATCGAGTTCAGAATAATGAAGTTGTAGGTTACTTGAGGTTGAAGCGCTTTGGAAGTATCTTGCTGGGGAAGACCCATGATGATCTACACCGCAGTTACTGAAGGCATCCGCATTACTGTCCGTCCTGTGTTCATGGATGGGCAGTCTGATGCATTGCAGCGCAAGTTTGTCTTCGCGTACTTCATCCGGATTGAGAACCACACTCCCCGGCAGGTTCAGCTCCTGCGCCGCCATTGGTTCATCAGGCATTCGAGTGGACGGATGGAAGAAGTCGAAGGCGAAGGAGTCGTCGGAAAACAGCCGGTGATCCAACCCGGTGGTCACCACGAGTACAACAGCTTCTGTATTCTGGAGACGATGGAAGGAACGATGGAGGGCACCTACCTGATGCAACGGGAAACAGGAGAGCTCTTCCGGGTCACAATTCCAAAGTTCACGCTCAGGGCCATGAGCAACTGAGAGTGGATTCACGAGTTCACTTGCCGCAAAGAGACGAAGAGAAGCGTTGAGCCGCCGTCTTCCTGGCGGAGGTCCCGACGGATCCAAGGCACCTGATCATCCTCGAATATCATTCTCCCATCAAGAACCTGTCGGGCAACAACGATGACCCTCTTCTCGCAGGAATACGGCTCCGGTCATCCTCTCATCATCCTTCATGGACTTCTTGGTTCACTCGATAACTGGCATACGCTCAGCACCGCGTTCGGCAGGAGATTCCGAGTCATTGCGGTCGACCAGCGAAATCATGGCCGATCGCCGCATTCGGACGAGATGACATACGGAGCAATGGCCACGGACCTATTGGAGTTGCTTGACCGCCTCGCCCTTTCGTCGGCGTTCGTCCTGGGTCATTCGATGGGCGGCAAGACCGCGATGCAATTTGCGCTCGACCATCCGGATCGGGTCGGCAAGCTCGTCGTTGTCGATATTGCTCCGCGGTCGTATCCTCCGTTACACGACAAGATTTTCGAAGCACTCAACGACGTTGACCTCTCGTCAATGCAATCCCGGCAGCAGATCGACAACGCACTCGCCGCGCGGGTATCCAATCCGGCAGTGCGTCAGTTCCTGATGAAGAATCTCGCCCGCACTGAATCGGGCCGCTTCAAGTGGAAGGCAAATGTGCCGGTCCTGAAGAACAGCTACAACGAAATCGCCCGGGCAATTGATTCTGAAAAACCGCTTCAGAAGCCGGCTGCGTTTGTCCGGAGTTCACGTTCCGGGTATGTCCTCGATTCAGACAGCGGCGACATTCAGAGGCTCTTCCCTGATGCCCGAATCCTCAGTATCGAAGCGGGCCATTGGATTCACGCAGAAGCGCCGGAGCGATTTTCAGAGATTGTTCTGAATTTTCTAATTTCCGGGCAGCCGGAAGAATGAACCGCCCCCGACACAGAACGTCGGGGTAGACAAGAGCGCCAAGAACTCAAAGAGGTTTATTAGATTCTGCCTGAAAGATCGAATCAATATCACCTTGGCGCCCTTTGTGTCTTGGCGGTTTTCTTTCTTCAGCGCCGTGCTCACTGCCATTACTTTCCTCTTTGAACTTTCTTCATTTTCGCTTTAATTAGGCCACCGATAAAACCTTATCCCTCCAGCCATTTCATGACCGAAGAGTACAACGAGATGCGGGATCATTCCCAGGTTGGTCTCGAATTCTTCGTTCCGCGTTGAAGCCTTCCGGAGATCATCACTTTATTGAAGGATATGACTATGAAAGAGAGTGTGCTTGATCGATTGTTGCGGTATGTGAAGGTCGATACACAGTCGCAGGAAGATTCCGAATCCTATCCCAGCACATCGAAACAATTCGATTTGCTGAACATGCTTGTTCTCGAGCTCAAGGAGCTCGGGCTCAAGGACGTGGCAATCGACAAGTACGGATACGTCATGGCTACGCTTCCGGGCAATATTCCTGCCTCGCACGCAGCGAACGGCAAGGTTCCGGTGATCGGCTTTGTCGCTCACGTCGATACGTCGCCGTCCACATCTGGCGCGAACGTCAAGCCGCAGGTCATCGCAAACTATCAGGGCGGTGACATTGTTCTGCCCGGGGACCCATCGGTCGTGATACGGGAATCAGAGAACCCCCAGTTGAAAAAGGAGATCGGCCGGACGGTTGTCACCAGTGACGGCACGACCCTCCTGGGCGCTGATGACAAGGCGGGCATCGCTATCATCATGACTGCGATGCAACATCTCATCGCGAATCCGGGACTGCTTCATGGCGACATCAGGATCGGTTTCACGCCGGACGAAGAGATCGGTGCGGGGACGAAGTACTTCGACATCCAGAAATTCGGTGCCCGGTTCGCCTATACGGTCGACGGCGATACGGCCGGCGAACTCAACAAGGAGACGTTTAGCGCAAACTCTGCGGTGATTACTGTCCACGGACGGAACATTCACCCCGGCACTGCCAAGGGGATCATGGTCAATTCGATCCGGACAATCGCCGACATCATCGCACGCATGCCGAGAGACATCGCACCTGAGACTACGGAGGGCTACGAACCCTACATTCATCCGCACGTGCTCCAGGGCGAAGAAGCGAAATCGGTGGTGAAGATCCTGCTCCGTGACTTTCGCACTGAAGGTCTGGACGAACTGAAGCAGCGTCTCGAGAAGATCATCGCGGAGGTTCAGCCGCTTCATCCCAAAGCGAAGATCGAGCTTCAGATTATCGAATCGTACCGCAACATGCGCGAAGGTTTGGAGAAGGATCCGCGCGTGACCGAGTTCCTGTGGGAAGCCGCGAAACGAGCCGGTCTCGAGCCGAAGTGGGTCCCGATCCGCGGCGGAACAGACGGATCGAAGCTGACCGCGAATGGCCTCCCGACCCCGAATATCTTCACCGGCGGACAGAATTATCACGGGAAGACAGAATGGGCTTCGCTGTGGGGAATGGAGAAAGCGACGGAGACGGTGGTGAATCTGGTTCAGGTTTGGGTGGATAAGAGCGGGAAATGAGGTTTGAGGTAGGACGAAAAAAAGAATTGCCACGAAGACACAAAGGCACTAAGAAAGAATTTGGAGTACTCATCGCTTTGTCTCTGCGAGGACGAAATCTTAAATCAGAGGGCGGAGGTCCGAGATTGGAAAAATGAATAGCCACCAGAGCACGAAGGCACGAAGAAGATCTTTAGAGTTTGAGCCGCTCACTCCTCGAGAAGAGGAAATAGCAGGAGCCATCGTCGATGCGGCCTATCGTGTTCACAAGTCCCTAGGTCCGGGTCTGCTGGAAAAAGTGTATGAGGTCTGTTTTTGCCATGAGCTTTCTAAGATGCGGCTCCATCCGCACCGTCAAATAGAAATTCCCATCACTTATGACGGTATCGAATTTGATGAAGGATTGCGGCTGGATGTTTTGGTAGACGATCTCGTCATATGTGAACTCAAAGCCGTGGACGAGGCTAATCCAGTGTGGGAGGCGCAAGTCCTAAGTCATCTGAAACTCACTGGCAAGCGGCTTGGATTTCTGATCAACTTCAACGTCCCGATGATCAAGGACGGAATCAGACGGTTCATCGTGTGAAATCTCAATCTTCTTCGCGCCTTAGTGACCGCCTCCTGAATGGCCACCAAGACACAACGGCACGAAGGAAATACGATGATTCGGTTTTGCCTTATACAATTTACAAATGATTGGCTTCACGATTTCTCAAGACCTTTGTGTCTTCGTGCCCGCCTGCCTATGAGTATCATCTAAGGCGGGCAGGCCTTCGTGGCAACAAAACAAGGGATGTTGAATTAGAAAAGGACCGACCACATGGAACAACAACCGACGACCCGGGTTCTCCCGGAGAATGCTTACAAGGAACTGAAAGAAGGTGAAGTGTATCGACCGGTGATGGATCCGGCGGCAGCTACGCCGGAGACCACGCTGTACTCCATCCTCTGGGGACTGGCGATGGCGGTGCTTTTTTCAGCCGCGGCCGCCTACTCAGGATTGAAGATCGGTCAGGTGATGGAAGCAGCCATACCGATTGCGATTCTGGCCGTGGGCATTTCGACGATTGCCCGGGTCAAAGGAGCGCTCGGCCAGAATATCATCATCCAATCGATCGGGTCAACGTCCGGGTCGGTTGTTGCGGGTGCGATCTTTACGATCCCGGCACTGTATATCCTTGACCTGCCGAACAATTTCTTTAAGATGTTCCTCGCGGCGACGTTCGGGGCATTCCTGGGAATTCTCTTTCTCATTCCGTTTCGGAAGTACTTCGTCAAGGACATGCATGGCAAGCTCCCCTTCCCCGAGGCAACAGCGACCACAGAGATCCTGATGGCCGGCGAGCGGGGTGGGAAGCAGGCGCTGGTGCTGGTTGTCAGCGGACTGATCGGTGGGGCGTACGATTTCTGTGTCTCGTCGCTCGGTTGGTGGTCGGAGGTCGTCACGTCTCGCGTAATCGGCTTTGGCGCCGACATCGCCGACAGGTTTAAAGTCGTCTTCAGGTTGAACATTCTGACCATCGTCGTCGGCCTCGGGTATATCATCGGACTGAAGTACGCGGCGATCATCTGCGCCGGGTCGTTCCTGTCGTGGTTCATCTTTGTCCCGCTCTTCCCTGAATTCGGGCAACACCTTATAGGGTCGCTCGCGGGGACGGCGACGACCGCCATCAGCGACATGACAGCCGAGCAGATTTTCCGGACGTACGTGCGGCATATCGGAATTGGCGGCATTGCCATGGGGGGAATCATCGGCATCATCCGGTCGTCCAAGATCATCGGCGGTGCGTTCACGCTTGCGACTGAGCAACTCTTTCATTCAAAGAAGAGTGATGCGACCACAGAGGTCCGGTGGCAAACCGATCTGCAGATGCAGTTCATCGTGTTAGCCATTCTTTTTACCGTCATTGCAATCTTTGCCTTTTTCGTCCTCGGCGTTGTTCCGACCCTGATGCAGGCTGTCGTTGCGCTGCTCGTGGTCGTGATCATGGCGTTCCTGTTCACGACGGTTGCCGCGAATGCCATCGCGATCGTTGGCACGAATCCGGTTTCCGGGATGACACTCATGACGCTGATTCTCGCCTCGCTTGTGCTGACACAAATCGGACTCACGGGAACCGAGGGCATGGTGAGCGCTCTGATCATCGGCGGCGTTGTTTGCACAGCGCTGTCCGTGGCGGGATCGTTCATCACCGATCTGAAGATCGGCTACTGGCTCGGCTCCACGCCAAAGAAGCAGGAAACCTGGAAGTTCCTCGGCTCGTTGGTTTCCGCCGCAACCGTCGGGGTCGTCATCCTCATTCTCAACGAGACATACGGCTTCAAAGGCCCAAACGCCCTCGTGGCACCTCAGGCCAACGCCATGGCGGCGGTGATTCAGCCGCTCATGTCCAATGCGCCCGTCCCCTGGCTCCTCTATCTCGTCGGTGCCGTCATAGCGGTATTGTGTGCCGTTTTCAAGATATCGCCGCTGGCATTTGCCCTGGGAATGTATATTCCTCAGGAGCTGAACACTCCGCTGCTCGTCGGCGGACTCATCGCCTGGTGGGTCTCCAGCCGGAGCAAGGATGAAAAGCTGAACTCCGCCCGCCTCTCCCGCGGGACGCTCATCGCTTCCGGATTCCTTGCCGGCGGCTCGCTGTTCGGTGTGATCGGAGCCCTCCTCCGCTTTGGGGGTGTTGACATGCTGAATGTCGAGTGGTCAGAAGCTTTGGGAGCGCATGTGGTTGGCTATGTGATGTTTGTGCTCCTGCTCGTCTATATGATCTGGGATACGATGCGGGCAAAGCCGGAATAGAACTAACTGAATCCAAAACTCCATCAAGAGAGCATCCCCGAAGCACGAAATCCGAATTTCGAAATCCGAAAGAAAATCGAAACCCGAAGTTCGAAATACTCGCACGCCTAGCGGTTCGATTTTCGCGCTTTGAGTTTCCTTCGGATTTCGTGCTTAGGATTTAGGATTTACATCCGCATCCGCGGTGTCGTCGCTTACTCCGCTATTCTCCGGGGCAATCGGAGCTGGTTGCCCCTCCACGTTTCACATCCCGCCATCTTGGAGGCCCGCCATGTTCAGACTCCTCGTTTGTCTGCTCGCTGTTGTATCTGCTGCATTCTCACAAAACTCCTTCGTTGGTTTCAGAGAGAATTTCGATTCATCCTCTCCGCCAGACATCCCCCGGGGGTGGATTTCAAGCACAAACCGCTCCACTTCAGGCGATTTTGCACTCTCCCCTTCCTCACCGCGATCATTGCCGTACGTGATGCTGACGTCGAACTCCACCATCGCACAGACGCTTACTTCTCCCGTCATCGATTTCAGCAATTGCACTCCTGTCCGACTTGAATTCTACACCTCACGATCTTCCACACACACAAGCGGACTCGTTGTCGAGGCGTCTCTCGACGGCGGATTATCGTTTCCACTGATGCTCGGCGACACCATCCGAAATTCCGGCGCAACAGGCTACGTGATCACTTCGCTCCCACTTCAGCCAGCGCTTCTTCACCGATCGAGTGTGCGTTTTCGCTGGCGGCTGATTGGAATTCCGGGCACCGGCACATCGGGGACATTCCGGCTGGACGACATAGCCATCTACGTCCAACACTCCTACGATCTGGAGCTTGCCGAACTCAGGGCCCTCATGCCCGAAAATGGTTCACCGATGACCGGCCAATCGATATCTCTGACGGCACTCATCAAAAACGTCGGGACTCTTCCTGTCCAGAGCTATTCCATCGAATTCTATGAAGATCAGAACCGCGATCACCGGCTTCAACACCATGAGAGGTTTTCGACCACGACTCTCCCAAAGATTCACGCCGGCGATTCGGCGCTCTTCACCGCGACAACTCCGGCCATGCGGGCCGGTGAAAACAGCTACATCGTGCTCGTCACCTCGTCTGATGACCAGAATCCTTCGAATGACACGTCTTTCATCATTGTGCCAGGACGCGCCGCCCCGCAGACACTTGTGATCAACGAGATAATGTACGATCCTCTGTCTGATCAGAACGAGTGGCTTGAGCTGTACCACCGCGGGATTGACCCCATCGATCTCACTCGTTGGAAAATTTCCGATCGTCCGACGGCCGGCGGTGTCAACACCTTTACCTTGCCGGGTCTGGTTGTCGAGCCGGGAACCTACGTCCTCCTCGCGGCGGATTCCAGCTTCATATCGGCATACCCCAGCCTGTCGAACGCAAGCATGGACGCGCGGATTATCATTCTAAACCGTTCTTCGGGATTCGGATTCAACAACGACGGCGATTGTGTCGTCCTCCGCGATCCGCTGGGGACGACGATCGACAGCGTCTCGTACCTTTCGACCTGGCATCATCCTGATATTCCCGACCCGAGGGGGAGATCACTCGAGCGCATCAATCCGGATCTCTCCTCCCATGACCGGCGCAACTGGAGCACCTCCTCCTCTGCTAACGGCGGCTCTCCCGGCAGGAAGAACGGGATCTTCACTGCCCTCGTCCCGGCTGCTGCCTCCCTTTCGATCGATCCAAACCCATTTTCGCCCGACGGCGATGGATTCGAAGACTTTTGCATCGTCCGCTACAAGCTTCCTTCTGCGACACCGCTCATCCGAATCTCGATCTTTGATGCCAGGGGGCGGTTGATCCGATACCTTGCCAATACGGAGTTGAGCGGTGCGCAGGGGGAAATCGTCTGGGACGGACTTGATGACTCCCGCCAAAGGGCGAGAATCGGTCCGTATATCGTTTTCCTTGAAGGAATGGACGTCACCGGGGGAACTGTCTCGACTGCCAGGAAGATCGTCGTGGTCGCGACGAAATTGTGAGTTCGCTCTCAAGCGCGGATCGATTTGGTTTGCCGTTCCGTGAGGCGCAGAAACCTTCCGAAGGTCAGAGGATGGCAACTGAACCTTCGGAAGGTGGCAAGGGCGGCTTTGAATCGTGACACGCTTTCATTATATTCTCCACAGACTCACTGAGGACGCAGCCACGGCCACATGGCCCCCAGCACACCCACCAAAGAGATATTTGCCCATCAGCTTCAATCCATCGTCGAGCTTCATCGCGACGGAGCAGGCGGTCTGCGCATCGCCCTCGCATTGACGAACCGGCTCGACCTTCTCATCGAGTCAGTCTACCGATCGCTCAAACATCCTGGAAAAGACATCATTGCGGCGGTCGCCCTTGGCGGCTACGGACGGAAGGAGCTCTGTTTCTCTTCCGACGTCGACATCATGTTTCTCATCAGGGAGGAATCTGAGAAGCCTGAAGCCTCGCCGATTGTCGGCGACCTGCTCCACGATCTGCTCGACTTCGGACTCGACATCGGACACAGTTTCCGGACGATTCAGGAATGTCTCGATTCAGCCGAATCGGATTTTGAAGTCTGGCACTCCGTCCTGGAATCACGATTCATCTGCGGAAACAAACGAGCGGTAGAGGAGCTTCGCACGGAGCTGCAGAAGCAGATCGGAACCCTTGACCGGGGGACATACGTGAACGACCTGCTGGTCGCAACCGAGCTCCGGCACCGGAAATACGGCCATTCCAGAAAGCTCCTGGAGCCGAATATCAAGAACAGCGCAGGCGGCTTGCGCGATCTTCACACCGTGCTCTGGTTCAGCCGGGGAACCGGCCTGACAAAGCTCCCGCGCAGCACGCGCAAAAACGATACCGCGCTCACGGAGATGCTCAGAGGATCTCTGCTCCGCAAACACTTCGGGGGAAAGTTCCTCGGTGAGGTTCGGACTGGATTGGACTTCCTCCTTCGTGCACGCAACGAAATGCATCTGCAGGCCAACGCCCTTCACGATACGCTCGAGTTCAATCTGCAACGCAAAGTGAGCAAATCGCTCGCGTACCGCGACACGAAGAAGCGCACCGACGTTGAGCAATTCATGCAGGAGTACTACGTTGCGACCAGGTTGGTCTCTCAGCTGACGCGCCGTCTCATGAACTGGGCACACGACCGGTATCTCGCGGATAGCGGAACCAGAAGCATTGAGCACCTGGAATCCCCCTTCGTCATCAAGGACAAGAAGATCGATCTCGGAAAACGAGTGATGCGGCTTTCGAGTGAGCAGGCACTCCGTGCATTTCTTCTGAGCATCGAACGCTCGCTGCCGTTTTCCCACACGCTCGAGGATATTCTTATCCGGAACGCCGCCAACTACCGTCCTCTGCGCACCGCCCAGGAGGCATCGCTATTCCGCGAGATTCTGAACAAACCGCAGGGCGTCGGGACCGCGGTCCGGCAAATGAACAGTCTCGGACTGCTTTCCCGGTGGATGCCGGAATGGAAGGGGCTTGTAGCCTTCTTCCAGCATAACCAGTATCATTACTATACCGCTGACGAACACACGCTTATCGTTCTTGCCAATGCCGAGGCGCTGGCGGGGAGTTCTTCAACGTTCGGGGAGATTTTCCGTGCGCTGCCGCGCCGGGATACGCTGTACCTCGCGGCGCTTTTTCATGATATCGCCAAACCGATCCGCATCGGCGACCACGAAATCATCGGCGTAGACCTGAGCCGGACGATCCTCACCCGATTGCGCTATCAGGATGTGATGGATGATGTTCTCTTTCTGGTTCGCAATCATTTGCTCATGGAGCAGATTGCCTTCCGGCGGAACCTCAGCGATCCACAGACCATTCTCGATTTCGCTTCGAAAATCGGGAGCGCGCGCCAGCTGGAATACCTGTACCTGCTGACGTACGCGGATCTGAGCGCTGTGAACAAGAACGTCTGGACCGACTGGAAGGCCACCCTCCTGCACGAATTGTACCGCCGGTCGCATGAGATTCTCCAGCAGAATCTCTCGCATGAGGAATATGTCCTCGCAGAAGCCGACCGGCATCGAACCGCCGTTCAAGAAGTCGTGAGAGAACTGACCTCCACGCTGCCGGAGGAGCAGGCCCGCGATCATCTCGATGCTGTTGAGAGCCCTGCATACCTCGCAACCTTCGATGCGGCAGAAATCGCCGAGCACATACAGCGCATCGGAACCAACGAGAGGGTGAGCACCATCTTCAAGAGAAAGGACGATCATACCGAAGTCACGATCATCGCCCGTGATGCGCCGTTTGCACTCTCGCGGTGCTGCGGCACGTTTTCAGCCAACGATGCGAACATTCTGGATGCGCGGATTTTCACACGCAACGACGGGATGATCATCGATCGGTTCCGCGTTGTCGACTACATTACGAAATCCGGCCTTAGCGCGAGCCAGTGCGAGAAAATCCACCGGGAACTCAATCAGGTGTTTGAAGAGGTCATCGATATCGAGCATCTCCTCCAGCGTCACCGGATGCGATGGAAGCGGAGGAGCAGAATTCTGAATCCCAACATCCGCACTGACGTCGAATTCGAGGACCATCCGCGGTACACCATTTTCGACGTTTATGCACCGGACATGCTGGGCTTTCTGTACCGGATCACAAGCACCATATCGATGCTGGGTTTGAATATTTCGTTCGCCAAGATCGCAACGCGGGTTGATGGCGTTGTCGACTCGTTCTACATACTGGATCTGAACGGGAACAAGATCGACAGCCCGGAAAAGCGAGAGTACCTCCGGTCCGAGATTCTCAAGGTGATCGACGACCTGACAGAGACGGAACTCGTAATGCAATAGCATTTGAGGGGGAGAATACCATGAGCACTTCAAGACCGATTGGCGTTTTTGATTCCGGCATCGGCGGATTGACGGTGGTCCGCGCGCTGACGCATCATCTCCCCAACGAAAATATCGTGTACTTCGGCGACACGGCACGCGTGCCGTACGGACCAAAATCGGCACAAGTGGTGCGGGAGTACGCGGCTCAGGACACGGACGTCCTGCTCGAGCACAACGTCAAGATGATCGTGATCGCCTGTAATACTGTCTCTGCCGTGGCGCTCGATGTGGTACAGAAGCGGTCAAAAGTGCCGGTGGTGGGGGTCATCATTCCCGGGGCGGAGGCGGCGGCTCGATCTTCGGCGAAGAAACGCATCGGGATCATCGGTACCATGGGGACGGTCGCCAGCAACGCGTATCCCAATGCCCTCCGCCAGATCGATCCGGGTATTCAGAGTTTCAGTCAGGCCTGCCCGCTGTTCGTCCCGCTCGCCGAGGAAGGATGGACGGAGCACAAAGCGACGGAGCTCATCGCCAAGGAGTACCTCTTCCCGCTGACGCTTGAGAAAATCGACACTCTCATCCTGGGCTGCACGCATTATCCCCTGCTCAGGACAATTATCGGCAAGGTCGTTCATCACGGCGTCACATTGATCGATTCTGGCGAAGCCACCGCCGAATCTGTCGCACGCCTCCTCGACAAGCTCGGGCTGCGCAACACGAGCAAGCTTAAGCCCAACCTCCAGTTTTTCGTGAGCGATGTTCCCCACAAGTTCACCGAAGTGGGTGAGCGCTTTTTGGGACAGAAACTCGGCCGCGTCCACAGGGTGGCCGGCTTGTCCGCCTGAGCAACGCCCCTCGCATTGCACAGACCCCGCCATTTATGTACATTGAGGCATCTATTGAGGAGATTTTCCGATGGCTACGAGAGAGATCCTTCTCCTTGGCAATCCATTGCTTCGACAGCGCTGCCGAAACGTTCGCGCTCCGCGATCCGAAGAAACCCGGCAGACGATCACTGATTTGCGCGACACCCTTGCGGAATTCCGTGCGCGGCGCGGATTTGGGCGCGGCATCGCGGCACCGCAGATCGGTGCTACTCAGAAAATCATCTACGTTAACTCCGACTACACCGGTGCAATGATCAATCCGGTCATCCTCCGGAAGAGCAGGATGAGGTTCCGGCTCTGGGACGATTGTTTCTCATTCCCGGATCTCCTCGCCTATGTTCAGAGAAATTACTCCATCGTCGTTTCGTTCACAGACGAGGAAGGCAAACACCGGAAGCTCCACGCCAAGGGTGCATTCTCCGAGCTGCTGCAGCACGAGATCGATCATTTGAACGGCGTACTCGCCATCGATCGCGCAATTGATTCGCGCCACATCATTCTCCGCAGCGAATACGAGAAGCTCTCCCACGCCGGACCGGCGGTTCTGTAGCCAGGCTGTTTGGAAGGAAGGCCCGTCATGACACAGCCACCTGACCAACATATTCCGGATCCCGGCGAACCGGTGCACGCGAACCCTCCGCCCGAGTACCAACCCCACGTATTTGAATTCAGTCCTCACCAGGCCGACATCATCCGTTCGTTGTCGAAACGAATGAACTTTGTCGGCACAATTTACCTCATCGCCAGCATCATTGTGGGATTGGCCGGACTCGTAGCTCTGATCTTCTCCCCCCTCATTGGTGCATTCTACTTCCTTCTTTTGATCCCGGAACTTCTCGTCGGCATCTGGACCATCCACGCAGCACATTCCTTCCGCATGGTCGTGGACACACCCGGTCACGATATTCCGCACCTGATGAAGGCCCTTTCCTCACTCCGGAAACTTTACAGCCTCATGTTCTGGTTATTAATAGCGGCGCTGGCATTCATGATTCTCGCGATCGCGGCCGGTGTCTTCATGTGGCTTACAGGATTGGTGCCCGGAGCCACCGAGGGCACGACGTATACACTCCTCAGTTTCTGAGTGTACACACAATCGGATCAGACCCTCCTGTATTCACGCTGAACCTGCGAAGGAGCATCCCATGGCACGACAGCTTCTCTCCGAAGAAGAAATCTCTCTTCAGCTTCGGGAACTCAAGGAATGGACAAGGTTGGGATCAGAGATCCGAAAGAAAGTCGAATGCGAAGATTTCGTCCACGCGATGGGATTCGTCAATTCCGTCGCCTTGCTGGCCGAACGCATCAACCATCACCCGGATATCGACATCCGATGGAACAAGGTGATCCTGGCGCTCAGCACACACAGTGCCGGCGGCCTCACGGAACTCGATTTCGAACTCGCCGCAATGATCGATCAACTATGAGAGAAAAGCGTATCGCTCATCTCCGGGAAGCTCTCGCCCAGGACCCGAACGACAGCTTCAGCCGTTATGCTCTGGCTCTCGAGTTTGCCGGGATGGGTGACCTCCATGAGGCACTGCAACTTCTGGAAGATCTGCTGACCCGCGATCCATCGTACCTTCCGGCCTACCAACAACTGGGCTCACTCTATACGCAGGCTCAACGCACGCCTGAGGCTGTTGTAATTCTGAAACGCGGCATCGAGCTTGCGCAGCAGCAACAGGATCTCCTCACTCAAAGCGAACTGCAGGAGGCATTGGACGACCTGGAGAACTGAGACTCGCCGAACAGATTCCTGGTAGTGTCCTTATTTGGATAGAAATTCTCACCGCAGAGACGCGGAGACCGCGGAGAATCACAGAGGATCCACTATATTAAGTATTTCTCCGCGTTTCTCTGCGACCTCGGCGTCTCCGCGTTGAAAACCAAAAACATACAAGGAGACAGCTCATATCTCCTCCTCGTTGCGCATCAGGCGACTTCTTGCTATCTTCTTCAGACATTTTCAACGCACGATCCATCCACTTCAATCAATACCATCACCGTGAAACTCCCAAAAGAGCAGGTTCTCGACGTTTTCCGCGAGACAAAGGCCCTTCTCGAAGGGCATTTTCAACTCACCTCGGGTCTCCACAGCAACCAGTATTTTCAGTGCGCAAAGGTGCTGCAATATCCCAAGTATCTGCACCTCCTCTGCGGCGAGATCGCGAAACACTTTGAGTACGCCGATATCGAACTGGTCATCTCCCCCGCCATCGGAGGGGTGGTGGTCGGGACGGAAGTCGGGAGAATGCTCCAGGTGCGAACGGTTTTTGCCGAGCGAAAAGAGGGGAAGATGGAACTCCGCCGGGGATTTGAAATTCACCCCGGTGAGCGGGTACTTGCCGTGGAGGACGTGGTAACGACGGGCGGGTCGGTCTTCGAGATCGTTGATCTGATCAAGAAAGCTGATGCGAAGCTTGCTGGCGTCGGCTACATCGTCGATCGCAGCAACGGTAAGATCTCCTTCGATGCCAAGCACTTCTCCGTGCTGCAACTGGATGTGGTCGCACACAAACCGGAAGAGTGTCCTATGTGCAAGAACGGGATACCGGTGACAAAACCCGGCAGCCGGGGAAATTATTGAGCAGGTTAACCAATCAACCAATTAACCAGTTAACCAAGTAACCAATTAACCAGTTAACCAGTTAACCGGTTAGCCAATTAACCAGTCAACCAATTGATGCAGGCTCTTCAAACATACATTGGAGGCATTCGGCTCAGTCCAGTTTTGACGGCTCTGGTGCTCTTTCTCGGCACAGTGGCACTCGGCTGGATTACCAAATGGATACTGAACACTCTGGGCCGACGTCTCATTGCGACAACCAAGAGCGATCTCGACAACATCATTCTCGAAATCCTCGTCGATCGCATTAGATGGATCGCCGTTGTCGCAGGTGCGTACCTAGCAACCGAGGAACTTGTTCGCACGGCCGGGATGGCGAGTGCCACGACCCGGCAGTGGCTGGGATACGGTCAGGGTGTGATCTTCGTATGCTTCGTTGTTGTCGTCGGCGCGGTTCTCATGCGCGTTGCCGATTCATCGGTGAAGTACACGATGGAGTCCCACGCCAGGAAGTCTTCACAGAAGCTGAATGAAGCCCTCCTTCCTCTCTTGAACCGGGTGATCAACATCCTGATCGTGCTGATCTCCCTGATCATCGTGCTCCATCATTTCGGTCAGGATGTCAGCAGCCTGGTGGTGTCTCTCGGTGTTGGATCTCTCGCGATAGCGCTCGCGGCCCAGGAAACAATCGCGAACATGATCGGCGGTTTTGTGATCATGACAGACCGGCCGTTCCGGGTCGGCGACCGTATCAAGCTTCCGAGCGGTGAAGTCGGCGATGTGCAGGAGATCGGCATCCGCAGCACGAAGATCCTTGACTTCGACAACAACCTCGTCGTCAGCCCGAATGCAGAGCTCATCAAAGGGAAGATTGTCAACTATTCCTACCCGGGCGACCAGATCCGGATTTTCGTCGATGTGAGCGTTGCATACGGCACGGATCTCGACCGGGCAAAGTCGATTATCCTGAAGCATGCGCTCGAGCATCCCGATGTGCTGCGTGATCCTGCACCCGCGGTGTTTCTCGTCGGCTTCGGCGAGTCGGGACTGAACCTGCAACTGAACGGCCGGACGAATGACTATCGGATCAAATTTCTGATCGAAACAAAGCTGCGTGAACAGATCTACGCCACTTTCCTCAACGAGGGAATTCAGATCCCGCTTCCGCAGCGCGTTGTCCATCTTCCTCCCTCTTCCCATGCCTCCCATTAAGACGCTGAGCAGCGAAGAACGATACGCCGGGAAGGTCTTCAGCCTAGTTATCGATGAGGTGGAATATCCCTCCGGCAACCGCGGCCTCCGAGAAGTCGCTTCCCATCCGGGCGGTTCCGTTGTCGTCCCGCTCTTTGAAGACGGATCGATCCTTCTTGTTCACCAGTTCCGCTACCCGATGAAGAAGCACCTTTATGAATTACCGGCGGGGAAGCTCGACGCAGGCGAGGATCCTCTCGTTTGCGCCGCGCGGGAACTCGAAGAGGAAACGGGATATGTGGCAGGACGGATGGAGAAACTGACTGCCGTCTACACAACGCCGGGCTTCTGCAACGAACAGCTGCACATCTACCTCGCAACGCATCTTGGGGCATCGCCGAAGGGCCAGCAGCTTGAAGAGGGCGAGATGGATCTGACGCTCAAACGGCTGCCGCTTGAAGAGGCCGTCGCCATGATTGAACGGGGGGAGATCGTCGACGGCAAGACCATCTGCGGGGTGTTGATGACTGAACGCCGGTGGAAAGCGGGAAGCATAAGCTTTTCAGGAGAGAAGCGATGACTCCCGTCGAGCTTATCAGAAAGAAACGCGAAGGTCACTCCCTGACAGAGGAGGAAATCCGCTGGCTCCTTCATGGCTACGTCTCCGGCACGATACCGGAATATCAGATTTCCGCATTCCTGATGGCCTGCTACTTCCGGGGAATGACTGAAGAAGAAACACTGACGTTCACCCGCCTGATGCTGCATTCGGGAGAGGTGATCGATCTCTCCGAGATCCCCGGCGCCAAAGTGGACAAGCACTCCACAGGAGGAGTCGGAGACAAAGTCTCTCTCATTCTCGCCCCTATCGTTGCCGCATGCGGCGTCTCGGTACCGATGATCTCAGGCAGGGGACTCGGTCACACCGGCGGCACACTCGACAAGCTCGAATCGATTCCCGGGTTCAAAACCACCCTTTCGATACCTCAGTACAAAGAGGTGATCGGAAAGGTCGGAGCGGTCATGATCGGCCAGACGAATGAGATCGTTCCCGCCGACAAGAAAATGTATGCGCTGCGCGACGTCACGGCGACTGTGGAATGCATCCCGCTTATCGCGGGGAGCATCATGAGCAAAAAGCTCGCCGAGGGGATCGACGCCCTTGTTCTGGACGTGAAGACCGGCAGTGGCGCCTTCATGCAATCGTATGCGCGATCGCTCGAACTCGCGCAAGCGCTTGTCCGCATCGGCAATGGGTTCGGAAAAGAGACCGTCGCGTTCATCACATCAATGGACCAGCCGCTCGGCATCGCAATCGGAAACTGGCTCGAAGTCGTTGAATCCGTCGAGTGCCTCAAGGGACGCCTCGGTCAGGGTGACGCGTCCAGCGACCTCATGGAGGTAACGCACGTTCTCGCCGGAGGCATGCTCATGCTCGGCAAGAAGGCAAAGACGATCGCCGAGGGAATAACGATGTCGAGAGCCGCCATTACGAACGGTTCGGCGTACCGGAAACTTCTCGAGATGGTTGATGCCCAGGGGGGAGACGTCTCATCGATCGAGAATCTCGAACGGTATCCTCTTTCCAAACATACCATCGAGGTCGGGACGATCGAAGAAGGGTACCTTGCAGAGGTCGACTCAGTGGAACTGGGACTCACGAGTATCCTGCTCGGAGCTGGCAGAGCAGTGATCGAAGACCGGATCGATCCAAAAGCGGGAATGATACTGAAGAAGAAGATCGGTGATCGCGTGCTGAGCGGAGATGTGCTGGCAGTATTTCAAACCGATCGTGGGCACATACTTGAAGAAGCACGAGAGCGTATCCGCGCAGCGTTCAAGATCCAATCTGTCCCGCCGCGTCAAAAACCTCTCATCCTCAGCTACGTGGACAAGGGCGGAGTCAAGACCTGGATGTAGACGCGCTTCCCACCGCATCTCCGCGCTTACTGACCAATCAGCCACTCTTTCGCTTTCTCAATGTCTTCATGCGCGGTGAGGTTTCTTCCTGAGAACTTCATCACCGCATCGAAGATAACGCTTTTCAGTCCGTCAAGACCGACGACGGCACCAGCTTTCACATACGGTTTGTTATGAAGGGTAAATTCTTTCATGACCCGGGTCACTGCAGAGTTGGTGCGGGCACCTGTCACAATTGTGAGTGTCAAAACTGAATTCGGCGGCTCCGCTGCGATCAATTTCTTCCCTTCCTGGACGACAGCCACGATTTCTTCCATCTCGCATCCGGTAAAATCGATGGACAGGATTCGCTTGCCCTTATATTCAACACATCCTATGCTTCCTGCCATAGACGGTTCCTCCGAGATTTCCTCCAACGGCTTCTGAAATTCGTACGATGCGCCCTCTACCGCGCGAAATCCCCAGTCAGGACCGGGAGGTGATCATCTTCCCCTCGGACCCCATCGCCAGGATCTCCACGACCTTGTCGTGGACAATCCCATTGCTTGTTAGTACCTGTTTGTTATAGATCGTTGTTGGTGCACCGCGAAAATCTGTGAATCGTCCGCCGGCTTCCTCGACGATCAACACTCCTGCTGCCATATCCCATGGACTCAACGTCACCTCCCAAAACGCTTCGAATCGCCCGCATGCCACGTAGCAGAGATCCACTGCGGCCGACCCAAGCCGGCGAACTCCCTGTGCATGCATCAGAAGGTTGACGAAATGCTCAATTGCATTTCCAGGATTTGATTGGATGGTATATGGAAAGCCGGTGACCACCATGCTCTCGATGAGGTTGTCAACGCTGGAAACCCGGATTCGCTTTCCGTTGAGAAACGCCCCCTTCCCCTTTTCTGCTGCAAAGAGCTCTCCGAGGTTCGGTTCGTACACAACACCGGCGACAACTTCACCTCGCACCTCTACGGCGATGGAGACGGAGTAGAGAGGCACTCCATGTGTGAAATTGAGCGTGCCATCGAGCGGATCGATGATCCACCGGACCTCCGAGGTCTTGTTGTGACTTCCCGATTCCTCCGCAAGGAAATCATGATCCGGATATTTTTTCCTGATGGCGTTGATGATGATCTCTTCCGCCTTCTTGTCAATCTCCGTCACAAGGTTGGTTTCCTGACCGAACTTGCGCTCGATTTGACGAACTTTGCCAACGCTCTCCTTGAGGAATGCACCTGCTTCAAGCGCCGCGTCTCTTGCGAGCTGAATCATCGAATTCTCCTTTCTTGCATCAATGATACACAAAATTCGGTTCTCTCTCCACCACAACGACTCACGTTGCTCCACAGGTCAAAAAGCGGTATGTTGAGGCAGGATTCACCGGAACAATCTTGCACACATTTATCAGAAGGAGGTACTCATGATTTTCATTGTCAGCATTCTCATAGCGATAGGTTCATTCGTTGCCTGGCAATCGGCGCGCAAGAACGCAAACGTGAATACACTGGCCCGCGGCTCATCTGCGATTTTCGGAGTTGTGGCACTCGTTTTCGTTCTGGTCGCCGCCAGTCAGATGTTTACGGTCGTCCCCGCTGGGAATGTCGGCGTGGTCGACTTCTTCGGAACTGTCTCCGATGTCACACTCAAGTCCGGCATCAACATGATCAATCCGCTGGCAAAGGTTGTGAAATTCAGCGTGAAGACAGAGGAAATCAAAGAGGTGATGGATGTCCCGTCAAAAGAGGGATTGACCGTCCGCCTGGAATTGAGTGCGCTCTTTCACTTGAATCCCGACAAAGCGGCCGAAGTGTACAAGACCATCGGGGAGAATTACGTTCAGATCATCCTCGAGCCGCAATTCCGTTCCGTCGCCCGAGGTGTGACGGCAGCGTATGACGCTCGTGCGCTCTATACGTCCGAACGCGAACTGATCGCACAGATCATCCAGAAGGATATCGAAAAACTGGTAGAACCCCGAGGCATCACGGTCGAGGCGACACCCATGCGTCAGGTAGGGCTGCCCGCCGGTCTCACGGAGTCTATTACAGAAAAGCTCCGTGCAGAACAGGAGAGCCAGCGCATGCAATTCATCCTGACGAAGGAGAAACAGGAAGCGGAGCGAAAGCGGATTGAGGCGCAGGGCATTTCGGATTTTCAAAACATTGTCGCCCGGGGCATCAGTGAGCAGCTCCTGCGCTGGAAAGGAATCGAGGCAACGGAGAAGCTCGCGAGTTCAACGAATGCAAAGGTCATCGTCATCGGGGCAGGCAAAGACGGCTTGCCGCTGATTCTCGATACGAAGTAACGCCGGTAGCGACCGGTTGAGGCTGTCCAGAACGTCATTCTGAGCGAAGGATCTACTCATAGAGATCAGATTCTTCGCCCCGACTGCGAAACGTCGGGGACTCAGAATGACGTTTGCTATTTCTTGGGCCGCCTCATCTTCTCCGTTGTTATCTGTTGATGGTTTTGATTCTTCCCATCCCCCACGCCACAAGAGAAACGATAAGCCCCGGGTACATCGGCTCCATGCCGAGCCAGTATTCCGGCGCTCCCGCAACCGGATTCATCTGACCCTGCACCAACCAGACGGTCGATACAAGCCATCCTAACAACATCGCCCAGAATGCATAACGGCCGGGAATTCGCAAACGACCGAAATAGCTCGCCATCAGCGGGACCAGCAGGCCCGGCACAATTGCCGTCCCAACCGAGTACCAGAT
>Ga0233425_10005140_pt1 | contig 21070 bp, 21 predicted proteins | sample Watercolumn_Towu_2_FD_181712 | JGI IMG/M metagenome (GOLD analysis project Ga0233425, IMG submission 181712) | Freshwater microbial communities from Lake Towuti, South Sulawesi, Indonesia - Watercolumn_Towuti2014_140_MG | ecosystem: Environmental > Aquatic > Freshwater > Lake | place...
TTGATGTTGTAGTGGTGCAGTCGAAACCCCGCGACCACCACGACGCGGAGCTCGTCCTCGGTCCGCACGGTGCAGCGAGCGTTGATGACGATGTTCCCCGACGGCGTCGGCGCTGGCAGGGGCAGGTCCTGCTGCGTGACCATGCCATCGTGTTACCGCGATGCAGGTGTGGTCGAGCAGAACCGGACAGGATTGGGTGCGCAGGCCTCGCCGGGAATATCGCAGCGTCACCGTGGCGTCGTGACCTCGCCGTCGAAAGAACCGGACAGGTATTGGTGCGCACCCCGACCAGGGTGTGTCCACGGGATATCAGCAGGTTACGGGGCGTATGTCAGGAGGTCTGGATTCAGACGTCCTGCAGTTCCTGTTCTCGGGGAGCGACGGCGCGGGGCTCGCGCGGCACAGCTACTTGGGGGATATTGCGCTTCGATGAGGAGGTGCCACGCGGTGGTCGACCGGAGCAGCGCGACTCTGCACCCTCACCGATCACCCGACAAGCGAACCTGCCAGCACCGCCGTGGGACAGCGCTCCGTGAGGGTGGGCTTCAGAACCTCTTACTTCCATCCCTTTCAAGATCGTAACTGCGCGAATCCAGATCCTTTCGTTCGCACGCTGCCCATGGGGATCGACATGACGCCGCCGGCGTGATCGACTCGCTCCCACCAAACCTCAGGAGCGAGCCATGGACGAGATGTTGAAGCGGTTTTCGAAGGAGGCCCCCGTAGCTGTCATGGCGCGGCTCGGGCTGCAGCGGGCCATCAGCGCGGATTGGGTGGACCAGGTCTTCGCAGAGCACAGCAAGACCCAGTACACGCGCGAGCTGCTGTTCTCGACAGTCGTCGAGCTGACGTCGCTGGTCTCGCTGGGGATGCGGCCCTCGCTGCACGCCGCCGCGCAGAAGATGAAGGAGAACCTGCCGGTCTCCCTCACGGCGCTCTACGATAAGGTCAATCGCGTAGAGCCTGACGTGGTGCGCGCGCTGGTCAGCGGCAGCGCAGCGCGACTGACCCCGGTCATGGCGTCGCTGCGGAAAGGAGCGGCTCCGATGCTGCCGGACTGGCGCATCCGCATCATCGACGGCAACCACCTGCCTGCGAGCGAAAAACGCCTCGCCCCCTTGCGTGGGTTCCGCGGCGCGGCGCTGCCGGGCCACTCGCTTGTCGTCTACGACCCGGAGGTCGACCTCGTGATCGACTTGATTCCCTGCGAGGACGGACACGCGAGCGAGCGCGGCCTGCTCCCTCCAGCCCTCGCGGCAGCCACGAGGGGCGAGCTGTGGATGGGCGACCGCCACTTCTGCACCTCGCCTGCGATTCGCTTCGCGACCGCGCTCGGCGCGGCGGTACTATTTCGCGAGCACAAGGCGCACCCGCATCCGACGTCCAGCGGACTGCGACGCAAGGTCGGTCGCGTGGCGACCGGCGTGGCGTACGAAGAGCCCGTCGTGCTCGCGGCCACGAAAGACGAGCCCGCGCTCGTCATGCGGCGGATCGAGATCGTGCTCGACACGCCGACCCGCGACGGCGACACCGTAATTCGTCTGCTCACGACGCTCCCCAAGAAGGTCAAGGCCACGGTCGTCGCGCAGCTCTATCGGAAGCGCTGGTCGATCGAAGGGCTCTTCGGCCGACTGGAGGCGGCGTTGAAGAGCGAGGTCAGGACGCTGGGCCACCCGCGCGCGGCGCTGCTGGCCTTTGGTACCGCGGTGGTGGCGTATAACGTCCTCGCCGTCGTTCAGGCCGCAATCGCCGCCGCCCACGACCTCGAGGCTGCGGGCATCGAGGTCTCCACCTTCTACGTCGCCGACGACGTCCGCTCGGACTACCGCGGGATGCTAATCGCCATCCCCCCGGACCGCTGGGCCAGGTTCGACACTCAGTCTCCCGCGGTCCTCGCGCGTACCCTCGTCACGATCGCAGCGAACCTCGACCCCAGAACCGTGCGCAAGCACCCTCGCGGCCCCAAGCCCAACGTCGAGCGCGGCTACGCGCCCAGGGCCATGGTCCAGCGGCATGTCTCGACGGCGAGGGTCCTCCGTGACGGACGAATTCGGTGACCTTGAAAGGGATGCCTCTTACTTCTGGTCGGCGAGGTCGCCGAGTACTTCACGCCATGCCGCGTGGATCTGGTCCCGGTTCTCGGCCTCGCGGTGCGCTATCGGTCCGCGCGAGCCGAGCGTGGCGTTGCAAATCATCGAGACCTATGGACCGACGGCGTGCGGCACGGTGATGACTTCGACCTCGGTCGGCGAGCTCTCGCCCTCGTCCGCGACAACTTGCTTGCCCCCGGCCACCAGGACGCGGCAGTCCGGCATGCGCAGTGCCACGACGTCGTGTCGGGACCGGGCGAGCGCAGCCCCGAGCACCTCCCAGCCGTCGGATGCCGGGTCGTAGACTTCGAGCACGGAGGTGGTGGCCGAGGGATCGGTCGAGTCGCTCCAGCCCCCCACCGCGAGCACCCTGCCGTCGTCGAGCACGACGAGCGCGTGGGCCATGCGCCGGGTCGTCATGGGAGACACCGGCGTCAGCTCGCCGCTCGACGGATCGTAAATCGCGGTGTCGGACAGGGTGCCGTCGGCAGCATTGGCACCGCCCGTGACGAGCACTCGGTCGTCGTCGAGGAGCACGGCGGCGAGCGCACTGGCCGCTCGCGGCAGCGTGGCTTCGGCGCGGCGGAACCGCTGGGTGGCCGGATCGTAGACCTCCAGGGTGGCGAGCTCCGTCGGTCCCGACGTCCCGCCGATCAGGAGCACCTCGCCCGTGATGAGCCTGACCGCGGCGTGGAACGCCCTCGGCTCGAGCAGCGAACCCGCGGTTGGGGTGAAGCTCGGAACGTCTGGGTCGAAGATCTCCGCCGTGTCGTGGAACCGAAACCCCATGGCCTGGAGCCCTCCGGTCACGAGCACGGTCCCGTCGTCGAGGGCCGTCGTGCCGTGGTCGCGCCGCACGATTGATCTTCTCAATCCGCCTCTGAGTGGGCAGGCTCGTCCTTGTGAGGAGTGCCGATGGAGAACTTGAAGACGCGGATCTGGGCAATGGGCAAGCTCTGGGATGTGGAGTTCCGCCGCATGTCCTCTCAGGCGTCAGACCGCGACGAGCACGATATCTACGAGGCTATCGCTCGTTCAGGTGGTATTCGCCACTGGTCGCGGTGGAGCATCTCCGGGCACCTACGAGACGTCATGGGGCGGGAGTATAACGAGGCCTCCGTAGTCGCTTGGTACGTGAGGGAGTACCAGCGCACAGCCGAGGAGCTCCTGAACGAGGAGAATCCCAATCGAATGATGCTGGAGGCGCAGTTACCCGCCTATGGCCCCGTGACGAGCGGCGACCCCGTGGAATTCGTTAGCCGGGAGGTCGAGGACATACTCTTCGCTCTGGCTACGTGGACGGGTGCAGCGAGCTTCCCAAGCACCAACCATTGGCCCGTGCAGCGGTCCTTCTTGAAGGCGCACCCGGCGTACGAGGCGTTGATCGAGTTCTTTGACTGGCTGTCGGCGATCCGGGACAAGAACAGGCCGACCCAAACCGATCTCGACGAGGGGACCAGCCTAGGCCTCACAGCTCTCCAGGACCTGCGCAGTACGACGGAGTCGGTCCGCGGGGAAGAACCGGACACGAGTGACGAGCTGCCTTGGGAGGACAACCGGTCCATCCTCGGGGAAGGGCGCGAGAAGATCACAGTGTTCTACTCGTGGCAGTCCGATCTGCCGAACTGCACGAACCGCAACCTCATTCAGGACGCCCTCGAACGAGCCATCAGGAGCGTCAACGAACCCCGAGAGTCGGTGAATCCGCCTCTCGTCCTCGACCGCGATACCCTCAACGTGCTTGGGTCGCCGGACATCGCGGGGACCATACTTCAGAAGATCGACGAGTCCGACGTCATCGTCGCCGACGTCTCCCTGGTTCGAGACCCCAACGAGCAAGCCTCCCCGGTTCGGCCGAGCCCGAACCCGAACGTGCTGCTGGAATTGGGATGGGCAGCGAAGTCACTGGGGTGGCCGCGCATGATCTGTGTGGCGAATCTCGCCTACGGCAAGATCGAGGAGCTCCCCTTCGATCTGCGAGGTCGACGTGTCATGACTTACGCCTCCCGCCCAGAGGACACAGAACGCGCTCCCGCCAGAAACAACCTGGCGAAGAAATTCCAGGGCGCACTACAGGGAGTGGTCGATGCTCTGCCCGTGAGGGCCGTTCAGACCGATGGTATCGGTAGCGTAGAAACCGCCGTCAGCACGCATGCCGCGATACCACCCCAACTCTCGACGACTGAGCAGGCAGCCCTGTCTCGATTCCGCCATCATGCTAGCCTCGGCGCGACTCGACTGATCAAAGATGATGTTGACTCGGCCCTTGCGCCACTTCGCGAGGCCCTCGCCATCGCTGATGAGTTCAACCTCGCTGCGAAGGGGCAGAAGACCCCTGTTCTTCAGACCACTGCCAAGTTCTGGATCGCCTTGCTTGATGCCGCGCTGGCGATGAAAGACCGGGGCCTGTTCCAAGAGGCTCGGGGTATCTGCGATGGAGCGGATACCTTCGACGAGATGTTGGGCAACGTGGACTACGCGGCCGAACGGCGCTACGTCGGCAAGTTCCTCTTCGCGGCGTGCGCCTACTACTTCGGCTACGAGGGGCGCGCCCCGGAGGAACTCTGGACTGAAGCGCAGGAGCGATTCGAGATCGGTACCGACCCAGCATACGTCCCTGAGGGCCTCCAGGAGAGAATCCGGCGACGGTGGTCGTGGACGGCCCACTTCCAGACATGGCTGGCCGCGGGACTTGAGGGCGACCTCATTGCACTGGTCTCGCTTCGCGATGCACTCGGTCAGGAGCGGAATATACGGATTGCTGTCAACGATTTCCTACGAAGATCGATCGGCTTCACCAGGGATTCTATCGACAAAGATCGTCTCAGAAAGCAGTATGAATGGATATTGCAGCGCGAAGCCCACCGGCGCCACATCAAGGACACCCTGATCCTCGGGACAGACGTTGAGAGCGTCGTGGAGGAACGGATCAGGGGGTGCATCCGATCGCCATCGTCGTCTTGAGCCACGGGGAAATCACTTCAGCCTGCGCCGTCGGGAGTCACCAAATCGTCGGCACTGCCGCCGACACGGGAGGGGCTGTGCTGTGTGCCTCCCGCTGCGCAGACACGGCAAGCGACCAAACTACTCGATCCTGACCGTCCGGTACTTCCGCGCGAGGAAGAGCTCGTTCCTGCACCTTCATTTTCCGACGTCGAACACGGGGAGGGACGCGTCCAGGAGCTCCCAGTGCTGGACGCGGAGCGGGTCTGGGTCCGAGCCGAAGAGGTCTCTGACTTGGGCGTAGGCGTCGTCGCGCCTCATCTGAGTTGATCCCTGCCCGCCGGTGGTCCTTCCACTTGAAGAAGGGATCAATCCCGTAGTCCTCGGTCCGCGTCTCCTTGAGCAACCGGCAGCTCCACCGGTACAGCCGCCACGGCGAGACCTCGTGCCGCGCCGCGAACCCGTTGAGCGGTAGCCCCGATCGGGATGCCGCCTCCAGCGCAACCCTCGCGTCCTCGAGTGAGCGTCCACCGCGGTCGCTGCATGATCGCCCCGAGAGTCGTTTTCGATGACCTCTCCATGGTCGCCACCTCCCGGCGACCATTCGTGGCACTCCAGACGTGGGTGGACAAGCTACGGAGTTACGCCGTTGGTGGATGGGTTACACATCAAGTGGAACGATACTGTAGAGCTTGCTGTGTCGCTCCTTGTCAGAAAGGTCGATGCGGGAAAGGAGCCTCCCCGAAGACCGTTCTATAAGGAGCACGCTGGTTTCACTGCCGCGGGCGTTGCGGTCCGCCCAACGATGCCGTGGCAGACGATCTTCTCTAACCTCGGTAAGCCCCACGAGGATCCGGTTGTCGTCGATGGCTAGACCACGGCACCAGCCGTAGTGCCCCGTCTCAAAGACAGCGAGCCGCCGGGTCTCAGCTAGTGTAGCGGCGTTGAGTTCCACAAGGGTCCCGTTGATCGCAGTCAGCCAGAGGCTGTGGCCCTCCACCTGGCCGTCATGCAGGAACAGCTCCGGCAGGCACTTGACCACGGCGAAGGTCTGCAGGTCGCGGAGGCATCCGTCCGCGAAGCAGGTGGCGATCAGTCGGTTGCCCAGCGGAGTGACGTGGTTGACGTGCAGGTGATCGGGAACCTTGAGTCGATGGAAAGGGGCCGAGAAACGGTCCGTTGCGTGGTAGCCATCGGGTTCGCGGTGCGTGGCCCAGGGTTCTGGCGAGTCGCCGCTCCACCCTGGCCGCACAGGTGGGCCTCCAACCGGCAGGTCAAGTCCACCGATGCGGCGCGCGTTGGCCCAGGCAGGCAAGAGCGCATGACTGCCGAGGAAGGTCCCATCGAGGCCGAAGACATCGACGGCCCCGAGACCCGTGTTCGAGACGTACAGCAGGCCTTCGTGCACCGCGACGTCGTGAAGGTCGTTCATGCAGGGCTGGTGGAGTATGCCGGTCACCAGTGCCCTGCGCGGATCGATCCGGACTACGGCAGCGTGGGCGGCCACGAAGAGCGTTCCGTCCTCCGAGAGACTTCCGCCTGCGAAGCCCTTGGTAGCCACCTTCAGTAGAGGGGGCGGCACCCAGCGCAGCATGACCTCGGCCCGCTCGGCGATGAAGTCTAGGTGCCAGACTACTCCTTCTCCGCTGGCGTCGAAGTACCCTCCGGTCACCACTACCTTCACGTGTCACCTCCGATAGGACGTAGGCTGGCCCAACGAGTTCTGATGCGTGCCAGGACGCGCCAACCGTTGGGGCGCTGGGCCTCACCCAACCTGGCGGGATGCCGGGATGCCGCAAAGGACCCTGGCTTCCTGCGACCAGGACTGGCGAAACATGGCTCCTGGTCACCGGCGACGGCCAGATGACCGCTTGGCCTAGCCAACGCCGGACTCATAACAGAACTGAAGCCCCGTCCATATCGACAGACGTGCGGCATCCGTGGATTGCCATCACAAGACGCCTCCCCCGGCCCGATAAGGGCACGCCGCGCATGCCCGGTATGGCCGCTCCGGCGCACCGAGCAACAGCAGGTCAGCGAGCGGACGCCAGTCGAGGTGATGAAGATTACCCGCGGGCTCGATGAACTCTTGGTGGAAACAGAAATAGATCGATCCGTCGCAGTCGATCAAAACCTCTCGCCGCCTCTTGTCGCACAGATATCTCGCGTCCGGGTGGGGCTTGTCGGCGCTGAAGTTCGCATGAACAAGGGGCGAGGAGAACCGCGTCCTGCTGCCTACTCTAGCATCGAGGGCCAAGAGGCGGTCGCGCGTCCGCGCAGAGTAGTAGCCATCCAGGCAATTGATGTAAACTTCGAGGCCCTCTGCCCGCAGCTCCGGCACTCGTAGCTCGACGATGTCGATGTTCGCGTGCTCGTCATCGCAGCCCACCTGCACAAGGGAGAAGCAGGAGATCACGGTACACCACTCGCGTTGCCGTGTCGGTCGATGGGCTTCAAAGAGGCGCAAGTTGGTGCCCAAGCCACGGCGTAGCCCTGGGGCCATTGCGTTCAGGCCCTCAGCAATCTCGACGAAGCGAGGGTGAATGGTCGGCTCGCCCCCATTGAGGATGACCTGACCGCGCCAATGCTCACCGAGGGCCTCGACGACGCGCTGCACATCGGCAAGCTCCAGCAGTTCATCCCGGCTGTGGAAGACGCAGAAGCGACAGGAGTTCATACACCTGCCGTTGATCTTCAGTTTAACGGCCTGCAGAGGAACCAGCATTGCGCCCTCCTTCTGTTCCTGCAGCGCCCCATCAGTAAGCAAGGTGCGATTCCGTGCGTGACATTCGGGCCAGCCGCAAGAATCGCTGGGGATGCGCGTACATCAGGTCGACCTGCCAGCGCCGGTCTCGACGGAGGTGGCAGCCGCCACGAGATCAACATCGTGGCTTTCGATCTCGGGCAGAGGCGTCGCAAGGGCTATCTCGAGGGCTTCGATGGCCGTTCTTCCCCGCGGCCGCGCTCCGAGTCTGGGTCGCCTGGTCCGCAGGAACGTAAGCGCGGTTGCCCCTGCGGATCTCGCCGCATCGATGTCTGCCAGCCGCGCAGAGAACTTCGTCTGCCACGTCTCTCGCCATGAACCGTTTGCATCAGGCGCACCCACCTCTCGCAGGGTCTGGTACATGGCTGCTCCCGCAGCGTCGCACAGAGCTGCGGACATGAGTTGCGATGCCAAGTGCTGCGCTGAAATTCGCGGAACGCTTGGCCTCTCGTGCAGAAGGGGCAGCGTCACCTCGATGACGCGATAACCGTGGTGCGTGGCCATGGTAGACCACGCCGAGTCTGCCCGCCGGGATCTGCCTCCGTGCCAACGGACTTCGATGAACCAGTCCGGCCGCAGCAGGGCATCGGTGCAGCACACGGTGTTGCCACCAGCGACCGTGGCGGGCTTCATGCCTCCCCAGGCGCTTCCCGTCTCTGGGTCCACGCGGAAAACCAACGGCCGGGTCGCTGGCTGCCCCGCGAGTAGCCGCCACAGCGCGTCTTCAACCACATCGTCGGACTGCCAGGTGGAAGATTGCGATGGCCCGGGTTCCCACCACTGCGGCGGAGGCGCCTGACGTTTGCCGTCCTCCGTCGTTTGGGAGAGATCATAGTATGCATCGCCGGGGAGAGTCGTCTCCGCAGCCGAGCGCGCGACGTCATCTTCCGAAGCGTCCTGAAGGGTAACGAGATCCTCCAACTGCCGCCGCATGAGGAAGAGCGCGGGGACAGGCGCAGCGCCGGTGTTGCCGCCGACGAGAGCCTCGGCCTCCACGCTCCGGACAAGGCACTCGAGTCTGTGGAGCGTTGATCCGGTTCGCTGACGGCCCCAGCCCCTATTCGGGCTTGGGCCCAGGCCGTCGAACTCCAGATCCTCGTCGATGATCCACACCGGCGCGTCACGCGAGCAACCCCTTCCGCTCAGTTTTGAGTGTAGAAAGGCGCGCGATTGGCCAATGGACCAGGACGGCGCGGTCTGGGCCTGCCCCTTTTCCTCCCATGTGATGTGGTGAATTTGGAGCCTGCGGTCGCGCACTCGACCTAGCGCGTCTCGATGCGCCTCGCGGACCGCTGGATCGGCTGCGTTCTCCACGACCACGAGGCTTATTGGCGCGTGGCCAAGGGCCTGCGCGGCCCAGCGGGAGATGTCCAACTCGCGCAGGAGTGACTCGATGAGGACGGCCACGCCGTGCGGAGAATCGGTTGTCGTGACGCCGATTGTCAGCCGCGGTGGCATTGGCCGCTGAGCTTCGCTCTCGAAGGATGCACAGATCTCTGCGACAAGGGACTCCGCCAGTGCTGCCTGTTGACCGGCCGGATTGCCCCATCGCTGCTCGAGGAGGACCGTTTCCGCCGCGTGGAGGAGGGACCGGAAGTGTGAGGTAAAATCGCCAGATCGGCGCGTGGTACACAACCTCTGGTGGAGCACGGCGAGGTCCCAAGGGTCGACTGACCAGAGGCGCACCGCTCTCCTGCGGAAGGCCGCCTCCTCGATGGAGCTCATGTCGGGCGCGTGGCGCAGAAGGAAGCGTTCGAGCCCCTCGCGATTGGCTCGGCAGCCGGGCGTGGACAGGCGAGGTCCCTGGTGGGCATGGAACTCGACATTGGGCTCGACCACGCGGCGATAGCGGAGTGGTCCTCTCCGCGCCAGTCGCAGGCCAAGGTCGACATCGTTTAGCGCGGGCAGGTCTTCGGCGAATCCGCCAAGCGCCATGAACAGCTCCCTCGCAATCACCAAATTAGAGCCCCGAATGCCGGGATTGCCCACCAGAAACTGCCAAGGGCTCAGGTTGACGGGCGGCACCTTTTCCGGAGTCACCCCAAAGCATCCGTGCTTCTCGAAGGCTGTCAGTGCGATGTCGAAGCCCGGGCCACCCTCGAAGACCGCCTCCAGGTAACGTGGCTTCCAGCAGTCGTCATCATCCAGGAAGGCCAGGTGTCGCGTGGTCACGGCACGAGCGCCGGCGTTGCGCGCAGCGCTGGCGCCGTGCCCGGATGGCCCGAGTCCCATGATCACCATCAAGGGCGCAATCCCGGGGCGTGTCCTGGCTGCTAGCCGGCTCGTCGTTTTCTCTGTCACAGAGACATCGGCGTCTACGACGATCCGCAACTCACGAGGAGGTCTGCACTGGTGGAGCACAGATGTTACGGCCCGGTCCAGGAGTTCCGGTCGGTCGCCCTTGGTGGTCAGGATGACCGCCAGGTCCAAGATGGTGGGCGCTTCCTGCCTCTGTTTCCACCATTTCGTGATAGCGCAGGCTACGGCATCTCCGCCCGGCGGACCCAATGCCGCCTTGAAGGCCGCCTTCGCGGCGCGCCGGACTGGCCCATTGACCTCAGCGATCTGCCGGCGCATGTGAGCCACAGCCTGGCTTCTAGCTTCAGGGCTCCGTGCCAACTGCTCGAGGCCGGTCAGCACACAGGCGGTCATCTCACTCTCGGGCACGCCAGCATTGGGAGGCGGGACCCCGTCCACGAGGTCGGACAGGTTCAACCCGGGTGCCACCAGACCCCATGCCTCGTAGTGATATAGCTGTTCGACTTGGCTGGCGTTCTGAGGTGGCAGGAAGGCAAGGGGCGCATCGACCAAAATGGCTTCGAAGACCGCATTGAGGCCGGGGGCGGTAATGAAGAGCGACGAGTGGCCTAGAGCTGCCAAGTAGTCGGTCTGAGGCAGCGTTGCCAGGTGCGCCCAAGGGGGCCTCGTCTGGACCGGTACCGAGTCGATAGCCGCCGCGCCGCCAGCGATCAGTACGGGTCCTTCTGGCAACGTATCGCGGAGCTCTCCGACGAGTTCCAACACCAGTGGCAGGTAATTGCTGTTCTCACCAGGCCGGATCCAAGGATTGGCTGCGCCGCCGATGTTGGCCAATGTCCCTTGCTTTGCATTTCCTTGCGCCAGGAATGCGGTGCGGACAAGCGGGCCAACCTCGACGCTCCGCGACAGAGAGCCGTCTGCCGGCTCGGTTCGCCGGATGCTCGGGTGATGGGGGAATCTCTCGTGAAAAAACTGTTGAACCTCCCCAGCAATGACCTTGCGGGCTCCGTACCACGCCAAGATGTCCACGAAGAAGACCGGCAGGTTGATGGTGAAGTAGTGGTCGAGGTTGGTCTTGTTGGACACGACGAGCACAGCGTCGTAATCCCCGGACCGGACCTGTGCCGCCACGTCTGCCGGATTCTTGGGATCGACATCGAGTATCCGGTGAATCCTCCCTTCGCGACCCAGTACTTCCTGGGACACACCGCGCGCAACCGCAGTCACGTCGGCGTCCAGGTGGTCCAGCATGGCTAGCAGGGCAGAACTGGCCCCATAAGCCATCGGGTTGGCGTCACAGAGCAGTCGCAAGCCGATCTCCTTCGGGGCCAAGCACGAGGGCCCGGTTCACCTGGCGCTCGCCGCTCGGCGGCCCTGGGTCAATCGTGAACAGAAGGTCGAAGCCAGTACCGACGGCCGCCTGGCGGACTCGTTCGTCCCACCTGCCATCTGGGTACGCCAGCCAGGGTGTTCCCCCGAGGACGTCGATGAAGGCCGCCGAGCGCTCGAGTTCGTTGCGCAGGCGGCCGTCGTCGAGCCTCGTGAGGTCGTGATGGTAGCACCCATGGGCGGCCACCATCCAACCGGTTGCGACTAGCTCCTGTACTTCCCGCGTGGTCAGATAGGGCGTCTCCTGCGCCTCGGTCGGGTGGCACCCTTGTTCTGCTCCCCATCGCGCGATGCGCGCGACGGCCTCGCAGTGTGACAGCCCGCGAAGCTCGGCTCGCATGGGCCCGTGCGCAATGCGAAGAGCATCCTCGACGGATCTGCCACACCTCACGCTCCGGGCTAGCGCCTCATAGAAGGCATCGAACCAGAGTGGCCCACCTTCAGCTTCGAAGGAACTCACGGTCAGGAAGAGCACCGGCTGGAGTTCGGGCCGAGCGGCAAAGAAGTCCCGCAGGAGCAAAACGTCTCGGTAGCCGTCGTCGAAGGTAACCAGCAGCCTCTGCTCCCGCCCGGACGCCATACGCGCCGCGAGAAGGCCAGGGATCTCTGCCGCGAGGCGCCGCTCAAGGGCGGCCGCACCGACCGAGAAGCCTAGGAGCAGCTGGATGCCATGTGCGGTTGTCGGCGGCGGCGGTGCGGACTCCAGGTGAACTCGGTGCACGCAGGGAACGCAACCATGGTACCAGGAGACCGGAGCCCGAGAGGAGAAGCAGCCAGTGGGGAATGCGCGTTCCAGGTGCGAGACGACTGCCTCGGGGCTTTCGAAACTCGGGGCAGCACAGGGCTGCCGGTCGTCGATCGGCCGGGCCGTCAGCTCCGCCGACCAGCCCCCCGAGGGCGCGAGGAGGACGATCGGACAGCGCTTCTGCCAAGCTAAGGCGAGTTCCGATAGGGTGCCCGCCCCTCCTGCGACACCGACCACCGCGTCAGCCACACTGACCAGGAACACGTTCCGGTAGTGCCCCAGGTCTGAGCGCAGGACAATGTCGTTCCAGAGGTTCCCCTCGTTGTCATGCCAGCCAGGCAGTACTCCGATCACCTCGGAGCCAGTCCACGCCGCGCTCCGGCGAGCACCTCGAGCCACATGCGCCATGACCCCGGTCAGACCGCCCGTGACAATCCTGAAGCCCGCAGAAACCAGGCGCTCGCCTAGGGCTTCGGCCATCCGCGCAACTTCGGCATTGACGTGCGCTGACCCAACCACGGCGACAAGTGGCTTCCTCTCGTTCACTGGACTCCTCCTTCGGCGTGCTCCGCCAGGGTCACGCCGGCACGGGGCGCTCGCTTCCAGTCGTGAACGTGCCCGGCCCCCCCTCAGCGAGCAGCCTCTCCATCGTCTGCTCGCAGCGCCCGCAGGTCGCGCAGCCCAGGCGGCACGCGTGACCGTGGGTCTCCAGGTAGCTGAAGAAGCCATCCCGCTCGAGCGCCCCGACCGACAGGCACACCCCGCCGACCCACCTGCCGTCCTGGCCCGGATGCCGCTCTGCGCGTCGGGCGAGGCTATCGCGCAGTCCCGGGAAGAGGTTGAAGAGGTCCCCACCCGGTGTCTGGCCAAGCACATAGGCCCGCACTAAAGCAAGTTGCTCGCATGGTCCGAGAGTGCGGCCCTGGATCTTCACCGCCCTGACCCCCAGGGCTTCATAGCGGGGAAGGTCCTCAGGTCTGATCCAGGTCGCTCTCAGCACGCTCGCAGGAGCGTCGAGGATAGCGTCCAGACAGTACTCATGGCAGGCGTCAGGATCCTTTACGCACAAGGCGCCTTGGCCTTCGGTTGAGCGACAGCCGGTCTCGATGGCGTGGTAGGTCTGGAATGGGCAGTCGGCCAGGCAGGTCGAGTTGGCTAACAACTCCACTTTCGGCCCGCACTGCGCGCACACGGCACGCAGGAGCGGCATGTCTCTGTTCACGGAACGATCCAGAACAACCCTGTCTGCGCCCAGTGCGAGCAGGCGTCCAACCGCCTCGCTACATGCTGCCCGGAAGTTGATCGAGGCAACGATTCCGATCCCTGGGAACCAGTCCCGGACGAGGCGCAGGAGATACGGGTTGGCGACAACAAGGGCATCCACACCAGCATCAGCCAACGACTGCAGGTGGCTCCCGATCCTGGACCGACCTGGATCGGAACGTTCGGCCCCGTTAATCCACGGGGCGTTGATGGTGTAGTGGAATCTGATGCCGTGCGAGTGGAGTTGATCAACATAGATGCCCAACTCCTGAAGCGTCGCCCTGGGTATGCGGTCTGGCGCTCGCGCATGGCCCACCGGGCCGGAGGCCAGGGAGCCGTAGGCATCGGCAACGCGTTGGCCGGACCCCGCTGCCAACTCCGCGATCTCCGCAAGCCCGTCTGCGTGCATCGAGGAAAAGTATGCAGGAACACTCAGATCCATGGGGCAGGCTGGCCTCCTTCCACTCCCAGGCCGAGCGAGGCGACCGTCACGCAGTGGAGGGCCGCCTCGCTCATTGAGGCCAGCCCGAACTCCAAAGGGACGGAAGCCCGGAAGCCCAGCATGGTCTCTGCCAGAGTTGTCGAGGCTACCGACACAAGAACATCTCCTTGTCGCCAGGGTCGCGGTTCGATGGGCACCGCGTGGCCGAGTATCTTCTCAGCCGCTCGGGGCGTGAAGGCGCACGAACGTGTCTGCCCGCCGATGATCGGCGCGATGGACAGGGATGACGACGTTGAGTTCGTTCCCAGGCCGCTGTCTACGACCAGGATGCTCCGAGGTTCAGCTCCGCGGCTCGTTGGGTGATCACGTCGGCCAACCTCGGAACCGCGCCACGTCCGGTCACACGGTCCACGAGGTACTCGTATATGTTGACCCCGAGCTTCCTCGCCGTCGCCACGATCGACTGCATCGTGTCCCAGGCGCGAGCGCCGGCCGATGTCCGGGGGCCGAAGCTCATGTCCTGCTTCCGCTTGCGCCGGCGCACCGTCAACTCGCTGTCGTTGTTGTGCAATGGCAGCTCAGGGTGAATGAGAACGAGGAGCAGCTCGGCCTTGTTCTTCCGTGTCTTGCCGATCCGCTCCGCCAGGTCCTGGTACTCCACCTCTGTCGAGAACAGCGTGTCGAAGGCCCGGTCGAGGCGAGCCGCCTCCTCAGGGGTCGGGCACAGACGGTAGGAGCGAAGCTCGCGGTAGTAGTCCCAGAAACGATCCTGGAACTCCTCCAGCTCCTTCTGGAACGGCTCGAACATCGGCGTCAGCTTGGCGTAGTGCCGCCCCTCGTGAACCCAGCACAGCGCCCGCTCGTCGGTCAGCGCATCGAACTGTCGGGCGTCGTCGCCCAGCAGCGTGCGCACCACCGGGACGTCGGTCTGCGCCCGATAGGCGGCCAGCGCCGCCGCCTCGAACAGCTTCTTCTTCGCCTCGCCCCCGATCATCCTCAGAGACGCCGTGTAGGCCGCGGTGAAGGCTGGCTCGTCCAGCTCCTCGCCCCACGGCAACCTCGTCTGGAACCAGCTCAACACCGCCCCCGAGACCTTGAACGACGCGGCCAGCGCGACCGCTACCTCGTTGACCAGGTAGCGCGGCGTCTCGGTCCCCCGGAGCACCGCCAGCACCGTCGGCCGATCCTTGCGCGGCAGCGTTCGATAGATCGAGTAGAGCGGATTGCCCAGCACGTGGCAGTACTGGTTGACGCCGTCGACCCGCTGCCCCGTGTCGTCGAACTGGTGCCACGGGCTGCTCTCCAGCCCCGCCCGGTGGACCTCGCCCTTCTCCACGTGAAAGCGGCCGATGTCGTGAATGAGCAGGTTCGACAGCTCGCCCGCCGACATCTGCACCCCGATATGGCCGAGCAGCTCCAGGATCTTCGGCTCGCTCGTCCCCGTGGCGTAGTACAGCATCAGCACCAGCGACCGGACGCCAGGACCGAACCGATACCCCGCGTATCCCTGGGGCAGCGGCCCGAGGAACGTCTTGCCCAGCGACGGCGAGTAGAACTTCTCCCGCTCGAAAGCCACGTTGTCCCGGCAGAAGATGACGTCCTGGATCACCGTGATCTCGGTCCCCTTGCGCTCCGCGTCCTCGGGCAGCATCTCCTTGTCCACGGGACACGCCACCGTCCGGTCCACCTCGACCACCTTGTGACCGGGCGTCCGGACCTTCTTCTCCTTGCGGTGTTGCTCCGACGAGTAGTCGGTCCCGGGTGTGCCGTCGGACTTGCTCCCCTTGATGTCCGGCCGTCCCTGCTCCCCCTTGAGCCGCGCGATCTCGTCCTTCAACCTCTGGTTCTCTTCTCGAAGCCTGGCGTTCTCGGCGCTGAGCTGCTGGATGATGTTGAGCAGGCCGACGATGCACCGCCTGATGTTCGGGTCGGCAATGGCGTCGAGGTCGATGTTGAGAGCCTCGAGGGGTGTGATCGCGTCGGGCCGCACACCAACGGTAGATCACTCTCCGGATCACGAGTCAAAGGAAATCGTCTCGGCCCCGTGGGACTTCCTGCATGCACCCTTCCGGTGAGCCTTCGTCAGGTGCTCAGGCGGCTCGGCCCCGGACGAATGAGAAGATACGTGGCCGAGTTGCTCGGTCACCAGGTGAACGAGTTGGTTTACGGACACCCCCCGTCCCGTGCCAACGTTGCAAACAAGCGAAGATACCTCTATCGGTTCCGTCGCTGCCAACATGCAGGCTGTGACGGCATCCTTGACGTGCGTGTAGTCACGAACTTGCGTTCCCCTGCCGAAGACTGGCACTACACGGTGCAGAGTGGCGGCGGTGAGCAGTCGCGGGATGATGGCGGCTTGGGGGAGGTCTGCTCGCTGGCGTGCCCCGTACACGTTGAAGAAGCGCAGCCCTACCCACTTCGTTCGGCCAACTGTGGCAAAGGACTCTGCCAACCACTCCACGCTTCTCTTAGAGATCGCGTAGGGAGACAGGGGGCGGCCTTCAATGCCCTCTACCCGCACAATGCCTGGCGCGTCGCCGTACACGCTGGAGGATGACGCGTACACGACCCGACGCGCACCGCAGGCTATAGCGGCGCTGAACAGGCGAGCAGATCCAACCGCATTGTTCTCTAACGTCGCCACAGGGTCAGCAAATGACTTCGCGACAGAGCCCAGCCCGGCCAAGTGGAAGACGACATCGACATCCTGGCAGCACTCGAGGCAAATCTCCGGGTCCTGGATCTTTCCCTTGACAAACACTATGCGTTCCTGGTTGTTGATGTTCGCTTGAAGCCCCGTAGACAGGTCGTCCAGCACGCGGACCCTGTCACACCGCTGCAGCAGTGCTCGAACCAGGTGAGAGCCGATGAAGCCCGCGCCACCTGTTACCAGACAGGTCCCGATGTCCACGGATGCGCCTGTGCTGCCCATCGTTCACCTCAAGGCCGGCGTGCAAATCTTTATCGGTCCGCGCAGTTCGTCTTGGGAGGATAGAGAACCTGATCGGCATTCGCAACGCCCCCGTCTCCCCCGTCGGTAAAGGATGCTGCAAATGAAGAACGACACTATCTACACGGTCCTTTTGTCGGATGACACCGGGAGAGCGTGGACGCTGCATGATCGCCCCGGAAGTCGTTCCCGATGACCTCTCCATGGTCACCGGGAGGTGGCGACCATTCCTGGCACCCCAGACGTAGGTGGACAAGCTACGGAGTTACACCGTTGGTGGATGGGTTACTGTTTTCCCGACATCGGGCGGGGTGTCCTGGTCCATACTGAACGGAGCGGAAGTCTCGGCGGATTGTTGGTGACCTTAAGGCACCTCGCGACCCACAAGTGTTGGGATGAGGGGCACCTCGACCAACCTCGCGTGCGGGAGCCGGGCAAGCCTTTCAAGGTTCTGGTGGTGCATCACGATCTCCGCGGGGGTGGCCGTTCGCGCCGCTCTTTGCGGCCGAGACCGCAGTTGCAGATCCGCCCGGGCGGGGTCGATCGAGAGGACCAACAGCAGCTCGCGCTGGATACAGGGTACGGACTCGATGGGAATGCCGGTCGTCGCCACCACCGAGCGAGCGGACTGCTGAGCGCAGCGTGTACGCACGCGACCAACGGCATCACCGAGCGCCTGCAGTCCGCCCGGTCGCGGCGGACCGTCTGAGTGCCCCATCGCCGCAAGCTCCCGCGAGAGTTCGATAGTCTGCGTGCGGTCATCTACAACTCGGCAAGCCCGCAGGAGTGTCGATTTCCCGCTACCGGGAAGCCCCGCGAGCCACACAAGGCGCGCGTCCCCGAAGCTCGCCAACATCGACTCGGCGAACTCAAGCAACGGGCGCGGGAGGTGACCGTCCGGTTCTGCTCGACCCGGAACGAATCCCCCAGTAATCACTGCGTGGTCACCTTGAGGAGGTGTCGGCTTACTCATGGGTCCTCCCCGATGTTGATTCGCCACAGTGGTTGATATCGTAGGTTGGTGGTGTCTGTCATCACCCCTGAGCGTACCATGTCGCGGCCTCTCGGAAGGTTCCTCATTGCGGACCGAAGCATCGGGGCATGTTCGTGCAGTGGTGACACCCCGTACGCTGAACCCCGACCAGGTCGAGATGGCGCGCACCCTGATGGCGAACCCAGTGCTGTCGGCTCGCGTGGTCGCCGAGCAACTCGGCGTCCACCGCTCCACCCTGTACCGCAGCCTCGGCCGGGGGTCCTGACTTCGTCAGGCCGGCCTGGGTCGGTCGTGCCGGGCGAGGCGGCGAGGCTCTGGGGGTGGTTACGCGGCTCTGCCGAAGGGACACGATAGAACCGATGCTCCTGCTCGCCGTGCAGCTCGATGTCCGAGGGGTCCAGGTCGAGGATGATGCGAGACGGCGTGTGCGCGAAGTTCTCGATGAACACCTCGAGAAACACCTCGCGGAGCTTGTCGAAGTCGCAGACGATCTTCTCGTAGCGGCTCCGCTCGGTGGCGTCCTCCTTGGTGCGCTCCAGCCGACCGAGCGTGCTGGGCTCGCCAAGCCGTGGCCTCGGTCCTTGTCGTGCCGCCGCCGTTCGCCGGTCGGGTCGTCCTTGCCGACCAGCGTGGCCAGCAGCGGGTCCGAGCTGAGCGCGTCGTGGTCGTTGAGATCCTCATAGCCGAGAGCCAGGCCCTAGATCCGCTGAGCGAGCAGCTCCTGGACCATATGATCGACAGCCTCGGGCCTGCGGTGGTCGGTGAAGCAGGCGGCCATTCTCTCGATGAGGCGGAGGCGGCGGTCGACCTGCTGGAGCAGGAGCCCACTACCGTCGCTGCTGACGCGACCGGCGCTGAAGTCGAGCTCGACGCGGCGCTTGCCGGTCAGCGGCAGGTGGAGCTTCGAGTCGGCGGCGAAGATCGTACACTGTTGTCGGCATCGGATCGTCCTTCCCTGTGCGGCAATGGGGCCGCCGAATTGCTCGAAATCAATTCAGGAACAACGATCCGATGCCTCTAATTCCTGGGCATCACCACTTCCGTCGGTGATCGATCCAGGTTTAAGCTCTTCTCCAATGACAGCGCCGCCGCCATCACCTCACGGAAAATCGCCCGCAGCGACTCCGGCTTCAAGGGCCCCTTGCTGAGTTCCGTCACCCGCTGCAGCACTTCCTTCTCCCGAGCGGGAACACAGACCCCCTGCCCGTCCTTGTGCTTCAGTTTCCCGATCTCAAGCGCCACACCAGTCCGGGCATTGAGCAACTTGACCAGTTCCTCATCTATCTGGTCGATCTTCTTCCTCAAGTCGTCGAGGCTCATGCCGGTTCCTCCTTCCCTGTTGACGCCGGTCCAGCTTCCTCCACCTTGGTGTCAGGCGGCGTCCCGGCGTCCGGACGATCTTCAGCATATCCCTCGCCTTCCAGCGACATGATGTCGGACAGTGTGCTTACCAACCCCATATCATCCCCCATCGCCCGTTATCCGACCGCCCCCCCTATTGCCATGGGCCGGCACGTATCAACCCGGGAACCGGGCTCGCCAGTAGATATGCTCGGAGGGTGGGGTGCACGTGTCCATTTCCGAAGAGGCTACCACGGTGAAGAAGGTCACGGATCAACGAAGTTCATCTCCCCTTCCCGGCCGAGCGGCGGTGATCTCGGCGGACCAAGAGAGGGGATCGTCGTGGGCAGGCCGAGGTGGTCCAGGATCTTCCGTACGACCTGTGGCTGCTCGATCAGGGCGAACAGGCTCATCCGAGACTATGTTGACTCCGAAATAGCGAGGGGTTCCCGAGGTATAAGCATCATGATGCCATGGGATCACCCCTCAGCATCACCACCCTCACCCAGGAGTCCGTCATGACGCAGAAGTTCACTGCCGGTGCCTTCGTCTTCACCCGCACCAGGGGTCTGGAACCCCGCGATCCCGCCGATCTGGAACCCGTCGCCGCACAGCACGGCATCGACGCCGCCTTCATCCCGGCCTACCCCGGCGACAGGGTCGCCATCTCCCGCGCCCTCACCCATGCCTCACGGGGTCTCCAGAACGAGGGCTTCCTCCTCCGCCCCATCCGCAGGACCTCGTCCGAGGTCGTCTACGGCATCGTCAGCGAGCAGAAGGACGAGTCCCTCCAGCGTCTCGATCACGACTTCGAGGCCACCATCTCGTGGTCCGCCGAACCCGATCCCTCCGTCGTCACCGGGGACCACGACGTCGCCGGCCGCGTCCGCGAAGCCTTCAACACCCTCCGCGGGAGGATCGTGGCCGACGACTGGTCCTCCTCCATCACGTCCTACCTCGAGTCCCACGACGCCGCCCGTATGCGCGGGGACGGCCGCGTCTACTGGGTCCCACCGCAGAGGATCGAGGACGTCCGCAAGCTCAGCACCTTCCTCGCAACAGTCGGCATCGATCTCATCCTGTGCGAGATCGAGCCCGAGGTGCAAACCGTCGTCGCCGACGTCGCCCAGGTCAGCATCGACGAGGAGCTGGACCGGCTCCAGGCCGAGGCCGCTGAGTTCGACGGGAAACAGAAACCCTCCACCTACGCCCGCCGGCTCGACGACTATCAGCGCCTGCGAAATCGTGCCGTCCTGTACCGCGACGCCTTGGGTATCGGCGCCGACCGCGCCCAGGCCGTCCTCGACGAGCTGGAGCAGAAGGTCTCCGCCATGCTCGATCTCCGCCGGCAGACCACCATCCACCGCGACGGAAGCACATCCGGCCACGGGGTCGGGGTTAGCTCCGAATCCGAGACAGCACCGGCGCAGCCCGTCGCCGCCGCCCCCTCCGAGACCAACGTCCAGGACACCACTGACGATCCCCAGTCCGCCCCCGTGACCGAGGGGGAGCCCTCACGCACGCCCGCAAGCATTCGGTTCGCCGGGGCGCTGTTCACGCTCCGCGATGCCTCCGACGACGTCCTGACCTACACCAGCGACGAGGCCGCCGCGAAGTCCTCGGCCGCTGCCCTCGAGTCCATGGGCCTTGCCGGGAAGTGGCAGCAGGCCGGGCCCGTGAAGATCTCCATCCAGAACTCCGGACCCGAGGGCGCCGCCGTCAGCCTCCGGTTCCAGGTGCCCGCCTCCCAGACCCTCCACGGTTCGGCGACCGCGCTCTCCTCATGGGGCATCCAGCTCGTCCTCTGAACGACGACCTGATGGGACATCGATGTCCCCTGACCCGACACACAACCAAGGAGGTGCTCGATGAGCACGATGCTGAAGAAGT
>Ga0233425_10005141_pt1 | contig 21069 bp, 16 predicted proteins | sample Watercolumn_Towu_2_FD_181712 | JGI IMG/M metagenome (GOLD analysis project Ga0233425, IMG submission 181712) | Freshwater microbial communities from Lake Towuti, South Sulawesi, Indonesia - Watercolumn_Towuti2014_140_MG | ecosystem: Environmental > Aquatic > Freshwater > Lake | place...
GATGAAGCCGAAGCCGTCGGCCTGCTCATCGATGACGAACGTCGAGGGAATGCCGAAGCCTCCGTACTGATCGCCGGCCGTCTCGCCCACGTCCGCCGTCAGGGCGGAGACGTAGACCAGGCCCTTGACCTTCTCCTCCACGCCGGCCTCGGTGATCACCACCCCGCCCCAGGAGTGGCCGACGAGGATCGTTCCGCCGTCCTGGCGGGCGAGGGCCCGACGGGTCGCGGCGACGTCGTCCGCGAGCGAGGTCAGGGGGTTCTGGACGATCGTCACCCGGTAGCCGCGGGCGGTCAGGTCGTCATAGACCCCTCGCCAGCCCGAGCCGTCGGCGAAGGCCCCGTGGACGAGCACGACGTTACGGACCGACTGGTCGGCGGGAAGGGTCCGCGCCGTCCGGGCCTCGGCGACGCTGGCGATGCCGGCGACTGCGACGGCGGCGAGGAGGATGTTGCGGAGCTTGATCATGGGGTGGTCCTTTCCGGTGATCGGGAGGCCTCGGCCGCCCGGGTGAGAACGTTACGCCGCGAATCCTTATCGCGATAAACGTCATATCGAGAATGGATTCGGTCTTGTCAACGGAATAATTATCGCGATATGTATTTTCCTGCGAAACGTCGCGCAGTGGAGTGGCTTGATGACCCGACCGACCGGACCCCTGCCCATGGAGGACCAGCTCTGTTTCACCGTCTATTCGACGAGCATGGCGATCCAGCGAGCCTACAAGCCCCTCCTCGACGCCTTGGGCGTGACCTACCCCCAGTACCTCGTGATGAACGTCCTGTGGCGTGAGGACGGCCAGACCGTGGGCGACATCGCCGAGGAGCTTGCGCTCGAGCCCAGCACCATGACGCCCCTGCTCAAGCGGCTCGAGGCCTCCGGCCTGGTCAGCCGGACGCGCAACCCGAACAACGAGCGCCAGGTGGTGGTCACCGTGACGAAGGAGGGCCGCGCCCTCAAGGGGCGAGCCGGCTGCCTGGCCGAGGCCCTGCTCGAGCATTCGGGAGCGACGCCGGCCGACCTGGGCGAGATCAACGCACGGATGAAGGGGCTCAGGGACGCCATCTATGAAAGCCTGGGCGGTCGGAAGACGCCGGGCGGCTGAGCCGCGTCCCGACTAGACCGTGGGGATCGTCCCTCCGTCGATGACGAAGTCCCCGCCGTGGACCGCGGAGGCCCGCTCCGAGGCCAGAAAGGCGATGAGTTCGGCGACCTCTTCCGGTTCCGCGGGGCGGCCGAGAGAGATACCGCCCAAGCCCGCCAATACGATCTGACGCGCGTCTTCGATCGTCCCGCCCGAGCCTTCGGCGATCCGTTCCAGAAGGCGGCCCGACGCCTCGGTCATGATCCAGCCGGGCGACACTACATTGACCCGGACGCCCCTGGGCCCGACCTCCTTGGACAGCGCCTTCGAGTAGGTGGTGAGAGCCGCCTTGGCCGCGGCGTAGGCGGTCGTGGAGTCAGGCAGCGGCAGCCTTCCCTGAATGGACGAGACGTGGACGACGGCTCCGGATCCGCGCTCGAGCATCTGCGGCAGGAGCAGACGGTCGAGACGCACCGCCGGCATCAGGTTGAGATCGAGCTCCGCACGCCAGTGCTCCTCGGTCAGGACCGCGAAACCTCCCGCCGGCGCGGACGAGCCGCCCACGACATGGACCAGAACGTCGATGCCGCCGAGGCGTTCGATAGCGGCTTCGGCCAAGGTCTCGCAGCCCGCCCGCGTCGTGAGATCGGCCTGGACGAATTCCGCGCCGTCGAGACCGTCCGGCGCAGCGCGGGCGGCTGTGATGACGCGGGCTCCGCCGGCCAGGAAGCGCCGGACGGTGGCTTTGCCTGCGCCCCTGGTGCCGGCGGTCACGAGGATGCGGCGGCCTTCGAACTCTTCGGGATCGGGACGGACCATGGTCATCCGATATCCAGCGCGCGGATGGTGTCGCCCTCGAGCGTAAACCGCATCGTGAACCGCAGCGGGCTTCCCTTGAAGTCGCCATGGGTCGGGCCTTCGACGACCACCCGGCCGTCGTCCTCGCGCCAGGTGTCCGGCGTGAAGATCGCACGTACGGCGACCGTGGCGTCCTGGATCCAGCGCCTGAGTTCGGCATGGCCGCGGTGCTCGCGGCCGTCGTCCCGCGCGACGGCGTCGGGGGCGAAGGGCTGGAGCATGCCGTCCAGATCGAGCCGGGCATTGGCCGCGACATAGTCGGCGATGGGCTTGGGAAGGGCGGGCGTCATGGGTCTCTCCGGCCTGGGTGTTGCGTCGGAACCCAAACTGGAAATATGCTGCGGAGATGGCAAGTACGGACGAAAAAGTAAGGTACTCACCTGAAGGTGAGCGCGTCGATTACACGCCCGAGACGGCGGCCTCGAGCGCGCAGAACGTCATCCGGATTCTGGAGGGGCGCTGGAAGCTGGTCATCCTGTTCCAACTGTTCGGAACGAACGTCCGGCGGTTCTCTGAGCTCGAGCGGGCCATACCCGGTGTTTCGCAGAAGATGCTGATTCAGCAGCTGCGCCAGCTGGAGGTCGACGGGGTGGTGGCCCGCATCGTCCATCCGCAGGTGCCGCCCAAGGTCGAGTACCATCTGACGGACTGGGGTCAGGCGCTCTGTCCCGTTCTGGACAAGCTGCTCACCTGGGCAGAGGCGGCCCCGGACGAAGTTCGCGACCGGCTGATTGAGGGAGAGCGGCCTGCTGGTACAAGCACTGACGCTGGCCCGATCGGTTGAGTGTCTGCTTCCACGAGGCGCCTGGAGTCTGCTCCCGGCGCAGGCCTGCGCCACGGGCGTAAAATCAGCAGGGCAGGAGGCCATCTCCCGGGAGGGTGGCCATGCGCCAGCTGACCTGTTCATCATCCCCGGCGATCAATGCGCTTCGCCCGGAATGAGAAAGGAAGGAGGCCGCACGCCGATGCGCTTTCCGCGGCTTCTGCAGTTTTCCGCATATCCAGCTGACCGGACTGCGCCCGAATTTGCGGTCACGGCATGGTCGAAACAGCCGCCAACCGGTCAGTCGTGCGCATAGTCCTGGATCGGCCGCACATCCAGCTCGCCGGCCTTGATCGCCCCGATCGCCTGGGCCGCCGCCAGCGCCCCCGCCGTCGTCGTGTAATAGGGGATCTTCATCATCAGGGCCGTCCGGCGCAGGGAGAAGCTGTCCAGCAGCGCCTGCTTGCCTTCGGTGGTGTTGAAGACCAGCTGGACCTCGCCGTTCTTCATCGCATCGACGATGTTGGGCCGGCCCTCGAGCACCTTCTTCACATGGCCGACGGGCAGGCCCTGGTCGGTCAGATAGGTATGGGTCCCGCCGGTGGCGACGATGGAGAACCCTTCCGCCAGCAGCGTCTTGACCGCCTCGACGATGAACGGCTTGTCGCCGTCCTTGACCGATACGAAGGCGCAGCCCGCGGCGGGCAGGAGGGTGCCCCCGCCGATCTGGCTCTTGGCGAAGGCGCGGGCGAAGGCGGGGGCCATGTCGGCCTCGCCTTCGCGTTTCCAGTCCAGACCCATGACCTCGCCGGTCGAGCGCATCTCGGGGCCCAGGATGGTGTCGACCCCGGCGAAGCGGGCGAACGGGAAGACGGCTTCCTTGACCGCGATATGGTCGTAGGGGATGTCCTTCAGGCCGAAGGATTTCAGGGGAACGCCGGCCATCACCTTGGCGGCGATGGAGGCGATCGGCTGGCCGATGGTCTTGGCCACGAAGGGCGCCGTGCGGCTGGCGCGGGGGTTGACCTCCAGCACGAAGATGCGCGGGGCGGCGCTGTGCGGCTCCTCGATGGCGAACTGGACGTTCATCAGGCCGCGCACCTTCAGGGCCCGGGCCATGGCATCGGTCTGGTGCTTCAGCTCGGCGACGATGTCGGCGGACAGCGAGAAGGGCGGCATGGAGCAGGCGCTGTCGCCCGAGTGCACGCCGGCTTCCTCGATATGCTCCAGAACGCCCGCCACGAAGACCGTCTCGTCGTCGCACAGGGCGTCCACGTCCACCTCGGTGGCGCGGTTCAGATAGTGGTCGATCAGCACGGGATCGTCGCCCGAGACCCGCATGGCCTCGCCGACGTAGCGGTCCAGCTGCTCGCGGTCGTGGACGATCATCATGCCGCGTCCGCCCAGCACGTAGGAGGGGCGCAGGACGACCGGATAGCCGACCTCGTCCGCCTTCTGCGCGGCCTCCTCGGCGCTGCGCGCCAGGCCGTTGGGCGGCTGCATCAGGCCGATGTCGTGCAGCATTTCCTGGAACCGCTCGCGGTCCTCGGCCAGGTCGATGGAGTCGACGCTGGTGCCGAGGATCGGCACGCCGTCCTCCTGCAGCGCATGGGCCAGCTTCAGCGGCGTCTGGCCCCCGAACTGGACGACCACGCCGATCAGGTCGCCTTTCGAGCGCTCGACCTCGATCAGCTCCAGCACGTCCTCGGCCGTCAGCGGCTCGAAATACAGCCGGTCCGAGGTGTCGTAGTCGGTCGAGACGGTCTCGGGGTTGCAGTTGACCATGATCGACTCGACGCCGATGTCGGCGAAGGCGAAGGCCGCGTGACAGCAGCAGTAATCGAACTCGATGCCTTGCCCGATCCGGTTCGGACCGCCGCCCAGGATGATCGCCTTCTTGCGGTCGGTCGGATTGGATTCGCACTGCGGAACCTGGCCCAGGGCGCCGGTCTCATAGGTCGAATACATGTAGGCCGTAGCGCTGGCGAACTCGGCGGCGCAGGTGTCGATGCGCTTGAAGACGGGGCGGACGTTCAGGCCGCGGCGGGCGGCGCGGACGGCCTTCTCGGTCTGGCCGGTCAGCTGGGCGAGGCGGGCGTCCGAGAAGCCCTTGGACTTCAGCCTGCGGAAGTCGGTCGCTTCGGTCGGCAGGCCCTGGACCCGGATATGGCCCTCGGTCCGCACGATGTCGGCGATCTGGCGCAGGAACCACGGCTCGTAGGAACAGGCGGCGTTGACCTCCTCGACCGACAGGCCGTGGCGGAAGGCCTGGGCGATGACGAGGATGCGATCCGGCGTCGGCTGGCCCAGGGCCCGCACCACGGCGGCGCGCGCGCCGGCCTCGTCCTCGACGTCGACGACGCCTTCGATCTCGATCTCGTTGAAGCCGGTCAGGCCGGTCTCGAGCCCGCGCAGGGCCTTCTGCATCGACTCCTGGAAGGTCCGGCCGATGGCCATGACCTCGCCGACCGACTTCATCGAGGTCGACAGGGTCGCCTCGGCGCCGGGGTATTTCTCGAAGGCGAAGCGGGGGATCTTGGTGACGACATAGTCGATGCTCGGCTCGAACGAGGCCGGCGTGACCATGGTGATGTCGTTGGTCAGTTCGTCCAGGGTGTAGCCGACGGCCAGACGCGCCGCGACCTTGGCGATGGGGAAGCCGGTGGCCTTGGAGGCGAGGGCGGACGACCGCGACACGCGCGGGTTCATCTCGATCACCACCATCCGGCCGTCGGCGGGATTGATCGCCCACTGGACGTTGGAGCCGCCGGTCTCGACGCCGATCTCGCGCAGGACGTTGATCGAGCCCGTGCGCATCCGTTGATATTCCTTGTCGGTCAGCGTCAGGGCCGGGGCGACGGTGATGGAGTCGCCGGTGTGCACCCCCATCGGATCGATGTTCTCGATGGAGCAGATGATGATGCAGTTGTCCGCCTTGTCGCGGACGACCTCCATCTCATACTCCTTCCAGCCCAGGACGCTTTCCTCGACCAGCACCTCGGTGGTCGGCGACAGGTCGAGGCCGCGTTCGACGATCTCGCGGTATTCCTCGACATTGTAGGCGATGCCGCCGCCGGTGCCGGCGAGGGTGAAGGACGGGCGGACGATGGCCGGCAGGCCGACGAAGGCCAGGGCGTCCTCGGCCTCGTCGATGTGGTGGATCGCCTTGGAGCGCGGGCTCTCGAGACCCAGCTTGTCCATGGCGTCGCGGAATTTCTGGCGATCCTCGGCCTTGTCGATGACGTCGGCCTTGGCCCCGATCATCTCCACGCCCCATTTCTTCAGCGCGCCCGAGGCGTCCAGCGCCAGCGCCGTGTTCAGCGCCGTCTGCCCGCCCATGGTCGGCAGCAGGGCGTCGGGCCGCTCCTTCGCGATGATGCGTTCGACGAACTCCGGCGTGATCGGCTCGATATAGGTGGCGTCGGCCACCTCCGGGTCGGTCATGATCGTGGCGGGGTTCGAGTTGACCAGGATCACCCGATACCCCTCGGCCTTCAGCGCCTTGCAGGCCTGAACCCCCGAGTAATCGAACTCACAGGCTTGCCCGATGACAATGGGGCCCGCGCCGATGATCAGGATCGACTGGATGTCCGTGCGTTTGGGCATCTCAGCCTCCGTTCAATTCGTCACGACCGCGCACTCCCAGCCGTCGTAGTCCAGCTGGAAGGCCGCGGCCCAGGATTGCATCATGGCCGAGACCGGGGCGAAGGACGCCTCGTCCACGGCCATCGTCGTTTCGAGGATGGTGGCGTCGTCCTGACCCCGGGTCAGAAAGCCGGCTCGCCGCGCGACCTCGTTCAGGTCGTCGTGGTCCCCTTCGCCGTAGAAGTAAAACAGCGTGTGCCGCGGCGTGATCCCGCTGTCGCCATGCGCCGCGAGAGACGCACGCACCATGGCGTCGCGGTCTTCGTGGGGGATGGCGTCGTCTGACACGGGGGGGCAGGCTCCTTGCGCGCGCGGCTTCAGGCGGCGGCGGGCCGCCGGCGCGGATCGGTCGGGTTGTCGGTCAAGCGGCCCGTCTAAAGATGCCGACAGCAACGGACAAGGCGAAATGCGCCGCCGCGCGTCCGGGCCGTTGTCGCGGCATCGCGGGGTACAGATGGCAAGCGGGAAAGAGCGCTGTTATTTAATGCAGCAATTGCGACATTTTGAGCAAAATGTGGCGCAAACCGGCGTCGAACCGCGTCTTCTGTAGCCAGAATTGAGGCTGTGCAGTTGCATTTGCAGCAAACTGTGGAATACCGGTCGAGTCTTGCTTTCACCACCGTTGGGAACCTCAATGTCCATTCGCACTCGACTGCGGGATTCGTCCGCTCTGGCCGGCGGTGTATTCGCCGCTCTTCTTCTGGCCGCTCCGGCTTTCGCCCAGGACGCCCAGCCGGCGCCGCAGGACGACCAGGATGAGGAAAGCGCGCAGCTCGACGACATCGTCGTCACCGGTTCCCGGATTCCCCAGAACGAGTACACCAGCCCGTCGCCGCTCCAGGTGCTGACGAGCGAGCGCGCCGAGCAGCGCGGTCTCAGCGATACGGCCCAGCTGCTGCAGTCCTCCACCCTGGCGGCCGGCTCGCCGCAGGTGAACTCCACCATCTCCAGCGCCTTTGTGACCAACGGCGGCCCGGGCGCCGCGACCATCTCGCTGCGCGGCCTGGGCGCCAACCGCACCCTGGTTCTGCTTAACGGCCGCCGGGCCGGCCCGGCCGGCACGCGCGGCGGAGTGTCGAGCTTCGACCTCAACGTCATTCCGCAGTCGGCCATCAACCGCATTGACCTGCTGAAGGACGGCGCCTCGTCCATCTACGGCTCGGACGCGGTCGCGGGCGTGGTCAACCTGATCACCGAACGCGCCCGCGACGGCGGCGAGATGGCGGCCTTCGCCAGCATGCCCTTCGAGGGCGGCGGCGAGCAGTACAACGTCTCCGGCTCCTTCGGGAAAACCTTCGACCGCGGTTACCTCAACTTCTCCGCTGACTATTATCTGCAGGAGAAGCTCGCCGCCGGTGAGCGGGATTACCTCGTCTGCAAAAACCAGTATGTGTTCGAGCCGGGCACGCGCAACCGCGCCGACCGCATCGATCCGCGCACGGGCCAGCCGACCTGCAACGATCTCACCTGGGGCCAGGTGTATGTCTACGGTCCCGACTTCTCGGGCCGGGCGGGCCGCTTCCAGTTCGACTACGACGGCGACCTCGGCTCCTATATCCCGCCCCGGCCTGCAAACCCGGCCATCAGCGCCCAGTATCCGAACGCGCCGGCCGGATTCTACCTGGTCAACTACGACACCCCGTCGCGGGCCGTGGTCAACAACCTGAGCCCGTTCGCGCTGGAGGAATCGATCATTCCCGAAACCGAACGCTATACGGCGTTCGTCGAGGGCGCGTACGAACTGGGCGGCGGGGTCGAGGCCTACGCCGAACTGCTCCTGAACCGCCGCGAAAGCCGCACCGACAGCTATCGCCAGTTCTGGAACTACACCTACACCTCCGACTTCCTGGACTTCTACTATGGTCCGGGCGCCGGCGGAGATCCCGTCAACGGCTTCACCGGGCTGAACATCCTCAGCCCCACGGCGATCACCGATCACTTCGACGCTTCCCAACGGGTCGACTACACCCGTCTGGTGCTCGGCCTGCGCGGCGATCTGAACATCGGCTTCATGAACGGCTGGAAATGGGACGTCTTCGGCCAGTACAGCCGGTCGGACGGTGAATACACCTCCGACGTCATCCTGAATGACGCCGTGGAGTCGACCAACTTCAAGACCACGTCCTGCGTCGGAACCAACCTTCCGATCAGCGGCCGCCCCTGCATCGATGTCGACTTCACCCGGCCCGGCTTCCTTGCCGGCGATCTGACCCAGGCCGAGCGCGACTTCCTGTTCGCGACCGACACCGGCAAGACCATCTATGAGCAGACCTACCTGGAAGGGTCGATCGCCGGCAATCTGTTCGAACTGCCGGCCGGACCGCTGGGGCTCGCCCTCGGCTTCCACGTTCGCCGCGATGAGATCGTCGACACCCCCGGAGAGATCACCCTCGCCGACAACAGCTGGGGTCTGACGGGCGCCGGCATCACCGAGGGCTCGGAAGAGACCAACGAGGCCTATGCCGAGCTGGCCATCCCGCTGCTGGCCGACCTGCCGTTCGTCCAGCGCCTCGATCTGTCGCTGTCGGGCCGCTACACCGACACCAAGACCTCGGGCGACGCCTCGACCTACAAGGTGGGCCTGAACTGGGCCATCAGCGACACGATCCGGATCCGGGCGACGCACGGCACGTCGTTCCGCGCCCCCGCCCTGTTCGAGCTCTATCTGGCTGACCAGACCAGCTTCATCGGACAGCGCAACATCGATCCCTGCCTGAACCTGGATCAACGTGTCCTGGACGGAAGTCTGACGACGACCGACCCGCTCTATGTGAACTGCCGCAGCGCCTCCGGACCGGGCGGCGGCGTCCCGGGCAACTTCGTCGGCGGTGTGGCCACGGCGGAAGTCGTGACGGGCGGCGGCCTGGGCGTGCTGGAACCCGAAACCTCGAAGGCGACGGTCATCGGCCTCGTGCTGACTCCGCCGGACAGCAACCTCAGCGTCGCCGTCGACTATTTCGAGATCAACATCGAGGACCAGGTCAGCGTGCTCGGCGCCGCCGGCATCCTGCAGGCCTGCTATCTGTCGGAAAACTTCCCGTCTGACCCGATCTGCGCCCAGTTCGACCGTGACTCGACGTCCAAGTCGATCATCGAGGTCCGCGACAGCTTCCTGAACATCGCGGAGCAGAACAACCGCGGCCTGGATATCACCGCCCGCTGGTTCCACGACTTCAACTGGGGCACGCTGTCGCTCGACACCCAGACCACATGGACGTTCGAATCGAACCAGTCGACGTTCGCCGACTTCGGGACCGACTTCCTGGGCGACATCGGCAATCCGAAACTGGTCGGCAACATCAACGCGAGCGTCACGCGCGGTCCGTGGACGGCCTTCTGGGGCTTCGACTGGATCGGTGATCAGGACAACCGTCCGGATCGCATCCGCAACGGGCAGTCGATGTTCCAGACCATCGACGGGCGGGTGACAGCGATCAAGGCCAACGCCGAGTTCACCGGCTTCCACAGCGTCTCGCTGGAATACGAGGCCGAGGGCTGGGCCGTTTCCGCCGGTGTGGCGAACCTGTTCGACGAACTGCCGCCGGCCGCTTCCGCGACCGCCGTCGGAACGCAGGGCAACTCGATCCTGTCGTCGCAGTATCAGGAAGCCTATTACGGTCGCCGCGCCTTCGTCCGGCTCAGCAAATCGTTCTAGGCCGCTACGCCTGACACAAGACCGGGGCGGCGGAGAAATCCGTCGCCCCTTGCCGTTCCGGCGGCCCCGCTTCAGTCGGCATGGCCGCCGGCCCATTCGCCGCGCAAGGAGGCCGCATGGCTGTCATCAAGGGCCTGAAGGATTCGCTGAACGAACAGGTCGCCCGGTTCGACCAGGCGCCGCTGAAACAGCCGGTTCTGGTCAACAGCGTGCCCAAGGGCGGCACTCACCTGCTGCGGAACATCCTGCGGATGTTCGTGCCGGTCGCCCAGCACCATGACCGGGATTTCGTCCAGATCCCGAACATGCATCTGCATCTGGACGCCTTCAATCCGAACGCGCCCATGCTGTCCTGCGGCCACCTGCTGTTCAGTGACCAGTCGCTGGCCAACATCCGCTTCGCCCGCCACATCCTGCTGGTGCGCGATCCATACGACTGGGTGCTGGCCCGTGCGCGATTCTTCGTTTCGGAAGAGTTCGAACAGGAGAATATCGCCCATCTCAAGTCGGGGGTGTTTTCCGCGGACGCCATCCTCAACATGATGATTTTCGGCATTCACCAGAAGTCGCCGGCGCTTGTAGACATCTTCACCCACAACGCCGCAGCCTGGCTGGGTACGGGCGTCCACCTCGTTCGCTACGAGGAGGCGGTGCAGGCGGTCAACGCCATCGACACGCCCGAGAGCGAGGCCTTTTTCGCAGCCCTGCTGGCGGCCGCCGGCATCGAGCGGCCGGCAGACTGGCGCGAGCGGGTCATCATCGGGGCCGATCGCAGGCAGAGCCGCACCGCCCGCGAGAATCTCAAACTGCCCGCGGGACTGGAATTCCCGGCCTCGCTGCCAGAGACCCAGCGTCGGCTGGTCGAATTTCATGCCCCGGGTTTGCGGGCCCTTCTCGGCTATGCCTGAGCGGTTCGCCCGGCGATCCATTCCGGCAAGTCGGCGATGCTGGCCAGCGCCCCGTAGCGGTCGTGGTTGTCCGGCGCATCCGCCACTTCGTGCGCCCATGTGATGGCGTAGGGAATGTGCACCGCCCAGGCGCCCGCCTCCAGGGCCGGCAGCACGTCCGACTTCATGGAATTGCCGGCCATCAGGGCTTCCTTCGCCCCGGAGCCGTGGCGCTCAAAGATGCGTTCATAGGTTCCGCGATCCTTTTCCGACACGATCTCGACGGCGGCGAACAGATCACCCAGGCCGGAGGCGGCCAGTTTTCGCTCCTGATCCAGCAGGTCGCCCTTGGTGACCAGCACCAGGCGATACGATTCCGACAATTCCGCCAGGGCCTGGTCGACACCGGGCAGGGTCTCGACCGGATGAGCGAGCATTTCGCGCCCGGCGGCGAGGATTTCGCGCACCACCGAAGCGGGCGCCTCGCCGCCCGTCAGCTCCATGGCGGTCTCGATCATCGAGAGGGTGAAACCCTTTACGCCATAACCGTACAGACGCAGGTTCCGCTTCTCGGTCTCGGCCATCCGCGCCTCCAGCGTGGCGCGGTCGGCGTGATCCGCCAGCAGGGCGACGAACCGGTCCTGCGTCAGACGGAAGATGGTTTCGTTGTGCCAGAGGGTGTCGTCGGCATCGAGGCCGACCGTGGTGATGCTCATGCCGCTCTCCTAACACTGCAGTCCGGATCCGGGGAGGGGCGGCGATGTCCAGAAACGGGAGCCTTCATGGTCAACGATCCTTGACCACGTTTATCAGGGTTACGTTCTTGTCTGCGAGTTATCGTGGCGGTGTGGAAGACCTGAACGGCCAGCCGAAGGAGGCGGTCATGACCCTGGTTCCAGCGTATCCAATGGCCCCCGATCACGGAAAGACTTCCGGGGGAGACAACGCCTACTCCCCGTTGGGAGAGCGCCGGGCCTACGCCGCGCCCTATGAAAGCGTGACCTTCAGCCTGGTCACCCGTGCGGGCCGCGAACTGATCGTGACTCTGGCCGCCCAGCCCGTGTTCGACCTCGATCGATCGACGCCGGTCAGCCGGCGTATTCGCCGTATCGTCCGGCACCGCGGCGGCGAGTCGGCCCTGGCCGCCCTGGGCCGCAGGACGCTGGAACCGGTCGATCTGAAGCGCATCGATCTTCAAACCCTCAACCACGGCCTCGACCTGTTGCATCTGGGACCCGGAGACATCGGAGTGCTGCCGGCCTTCTGGCGCACCGTGGCGTCGAGCCGGGGGCGGTTCGCCCTGCTCTGCACAGAACTCCAGCACGGCTCCGCTCCGGGGAACCTCATGGTCGAGGTGATGGGCGGGCTGGAACAGGCGCCGCCCGAGGCCATCGACGAGGCCATCTCGCATTTCGAAACGGAATCCCTCGGCGTGGTCCTGCACATCGCGCCCGACGCAGGTCTTGTCCGCCGGCTGACGGGCGTTCGCGCCCGCTGCCTGGCCATCGACTTCGCCGGGGTCGCCCACGACGGGCCGCTTGAGTGGCGGGCCGCCCAGGACCTGATCGCCGCCGCGCGCCAGACCTGCGATCAGGTCATGCTGTTGAACCTGCGTCCCGACCGGGGGCTGGCCGCCCAGGCCGCCGGAGCCACCCACGCCGTGTTCGCCGGCATGGAAGCCATCACCGTCTAGACAGACGGTTGACGCCGTCGCCTCGGCGGGGCCTTGATCCGGCATGCAGGCCACGCTTCCCGCCCGACTCTACGGTTGCCCCGACGCCTGGGCGCGCGAGCGTTCGGCCGTGTTCGGCCGCGCCTGGCTGTTTCTGGGTCATGAGGCCGAGGCGACCGCGCCCGGGGACTGGATCGCATCCGATGTGGCCGGTCACCGTCTGATGGTTCTGCGCGGCAAGGACGGGACGCTGCGGGCCTTCCATAATGTCTGCCGTCATCGCGCGGGGCCGCTGGTGACTGGCGCCCGCGGCCATTGCGAGGGCGAACTGGTCTGCGGCTATCACGGCTGGCGCTACGCCCTCGACGGCCGGTTGAGGTCCGCCGTCGGCTTCGGCGCGGCGGATGGATTTGATCCCCGGGCGTTCGGACTGCTGGCGCTGCGGCTGGAGACATGGCGCGGTCTGGTCTTCGCAACCCTCGACGAAGACGCCGCGCCGCTGGCGGACCTCGTCGCGCCCCTGGAGGCGCTGCTGGCCGAGCGCGGACTGAACATCGCCGCGCCGGCGCTGCGCCGCAGCCACGACCTGGCCTGCGACTGGAAGACCTACGCCGAGAACTATCTGGAGGGCTATCACATCGGATCGGTGCATCCCCTGCTGGCCGATGAGCTGGGCTCGGCGGAATATCGCGTCCGGGTCGAGGGCGATCTGGTGGTGCAGGAGGCCGTGGGGGTGAACGACGGGCCGCAGGCGGGAGTCTGGGGCTGGCTGTGGCCGAACCTGGGGATCAACGTCTATCGCGACGGGGCCATGATCGAGCGGATGACGCCGGTCGGCCCGGGACGGACCCGGCTGGACTATCTGTTTCTCAATGACGGCGGCGAGGCGGCGCTCGGCGACGCGCTGGACGCTTCCGACCGGCTCACGGCCGAGGATGCGGCGATCTGTGAGGCGGTGCAGGCCAATCTGTCGGCGGGGGCGTATGACCGCGGCGTCCTGAGTCCGAGGCATGAGGCCGCGGTGGCATGGTTCCAGTCGCGGATTGCGGAGGTCCACCCATGACGGACACCACGGCCGACGATCGGCAGAAGCTGGGCTGGGGTCTCGCCGCCCTGGTTGTTGCGGGGAACATGATCGGCTCCGGCGTCTATCTGCTGCCGGCCACACTGGCTCCGGTCGGCTCGTCGAGCATCGTCGGATGGGTGGTCGCGGGCGCAGGAGCCGTGACCCTGGCGTTGGTGTTCGCCGCCCTGGGACGTCTGCAGCCGGACGCCGACGGCCTGTCCGGCTTCGCCGAACGGGGTCTGGGACGCTTCTTCGGTTTTCAGACGGCGCTGGCCTTCTGGACCGCCTGCCTGGTCGGCAATGTCGCCATCGCGGTCGCGGCCACGGGCTATCTCGGCTTCTTCTTCCCGGTGCTGAAGGAGCCGGTCGCGGCGACCTTCTGCAACCTGGGTCTGATCTGGCTGACGACCGGGGCCTATATCCTGGGCGCACGGACGGCGTCGCGGTTCGCGGCGGCGGCGCTGGCGATCGGTCTGGTTCCCATCGTCATCGCCGTTGCAGCGGGCGCCACAGCCTTCAGCGGCGAAACCTTCACCGCGTCATGGAGTCCGTCGGGTAACAGCCTGGCCGAAAGCGTGCCGGCGTCGCTGGCCGTGATCTTCTGGGCCTTCCTGGGCGTGGAGAGCGCGGCGGTCCTGTCGGCCCGGGTGAAGAACCCGGCCCGCGACGTCGGACGCGCCTCGATCGCCGGGGTTCTGCTGGCCTCCGTGGTCTATGTGGCCGCCAGCGTGGCGGTGTTCGGCGTCATCCCCGCCAACGTCCTGGTCCAGTCCTCCAGCCCATACGCCGATCTGACCGCGCGAGTGTTCGGAGCGTCCATAGGCGCGGCGGTCGCCGCCGCGGCGGTGGTCAAGGCGGTCGGCACGCTCAGCGGCTGGGTCATGCTGGGCGGAGAAACGGCGCGGGCCGCCGCGCGCCATGGATATCTGCCCTCGGGCTTCGGCCACGGCGACCATACGCCCATCGCCAATCCGCTGCTCGGCGGCGCGATCATGAGCGTGGTGGCGGTCATCTCGGGCCAGCCGACGCTGGGCGGCCAGTTCGGCATGCTGATCGGGGTGACCTCGGTGCTCAGCCTTGTGGTCTACGGCCTGTGCTCGGCGTCGCTGTTCAGGCTGGCGCGGTGGACGCGGGCGCGCGGCGTGGCGGCGCTGGGCCTGCTGTTCACCTCGGCGGCGGTGGTCGCCGCGGCTCCCGGCTACATCCTGCCGACCGCCGTTTTCTTCGTCGTCACGACGGGGGTATGGTTCGCCTTCATGCGCAAGCCGACGGCGCCCGTTGACCCGGAGACCGCGCCTCTTTAGCAACGCCGCCGTTTGCTCGCCGGGATTCGGTGCTAGGGAGCCTGCCATGACCACCCAGCTTCTACCCGGCGTCACCGGCGTGCTTGCGCTCGCGGACGGAACCATCCTGCAAGGCCTCGGCTGCGGCGCGACCGGCTCGGCCCTCGGCGAGGTCGTCTTCAACACGGCCATGACGGGTTATCAGGAAATCCTGACGGACCCGTCGTACATGAGCCAGATCCTGGCCTTCACCTTCCCTCACGTCGGCAATACCGGGACCAATGTCGAGGATCTGGAGCAGATCGGAGGCGGGTCCGACACCTCCGCGCGCGGCGCCATCTTCCGGGCCGTACCGACCGATCCGGCCAACTGGCGCGCCGACAGCTCATTCGACGACTGGATGAAGCGGCGCGGCGTGGTCGGTCTGGCGGGTGTGGACACCCGCGCCCTGACCGCCCTGATCCGCGATGGCGGCGCCCCTCATGCGGTGATCGCCCATGACCCGGACGGCAGGTTCGATCTCGACGCCCTGGTGGCGCAGGCGAAGGCGTGGACCGGTCTGGTGGGTCTGGACCTCGCAAAGCCGGCCTCGACGCTGCAGGCCTTCGAATGGGACGAGGGGCTGTGGGACTGGCCGGAAGGCCATCCGCGCGTCGACGCGTCCGACCGGTCGGTGGTGGTCGTCGACTACGGCGTGAAGCGCAACATCCTGCGGGCCCTGGCCTCGACCGGGGCGAAGATCACCGTGGTCCCCGCGACCACGACGGCCGAGGAAATCCTCGCCCGCAATCCGGACGGCGTGGTGCTGTCCAACGGGCCGGGCGATCCGGCCGCGACCGGGGTATACGCCGTGCCCGAGATCAGGAAGCTGGTCGACAGCGGCACGCCCCTGTTCGGCATCTGCCTCGGCCACCAGATGCTGGCCCTCGCCCTCGGGGCGAAGACCGTGAAGATGGATCAGGGCCACCACGGCGCGAACCATCCGGTGAAGGACCTGACCACCGGCAAGGTCGAGATCGTGTCCATGAACCACGGGTTCACCGTCGACCGCGACAGTCTGCCCGCCGCGGTCACCGAGACCCACGTCAGCCTGTTCGACGGCACCAACTGCGGCATCGCCCTGAAGGACCGTCCCGTATTCAGCGTCCAGCATCACCCCGAGGCCTCGCCCGGGCCGACCGACAGCCTGTATCTGTTTCAACGGTTCGCGGACTCAATGAGAACCTGAAAGGCCTGGCGACGCCTGTCGACCGGGCGAAACAGTTCCGCCGCAAATGGGCCTCAGAACCCGTCTTGAATGAGGCTTCGCCGGTCCGGGGTCCATCGCGCGTTGTGGAGTAAGCGTGAGAAAGCGTAGCCCGCCCTCAGCCTATCTCGGCTGGCTGTCATCGATGATCGCGCCCGACGACCAGACGTCGTCTTCTGCGTCCACGTCGGGAGACTTCGTTCTGGGAGCGGCCACCGGCTACGGCGTCGCCGATCTCGCGCCTTTTGTTCGCTCGTTGCGCGCCGTCTATCAGGGCGCTGCGGCCCTCATCGTCGATGAAGCATCCGATCTGGACCGCTTTCTCGAACTCCACGACATCGAAGCTATCCGTCCGAGTTCGTCACCGGCCTGGTCGCCTCACCCCGTGATGGCGCGGTTCGCTGCCTTCGATCGGATTCTGGCCCAACGCCCCGGTCTGGGGTCGGTGCTGATCACTGACGTCAGGGACGTCGTGTTTCAGTCGGGCCCCTTTGACCCCGCTCCCGATGTCCTGGAACTGTTTGTCGAGTTTGAGGGCGGGCGGCTGGACGACCACGCCTTCAATCAAAAGCATCTGCGCGCCCTCGTCGGCGACGATCTGGCTGCGACGGTGGCGCATCGGCCATGCCTGTGCGTCGGCACCGTCATGGGGCCGCGGGAGGCTGTCATGCGATTCTGCCGCACCATCCTGATGCTGGCGGCGATTCCCCGGTCTCATATCGGCGGGGCCTTCGGAGCAGACCAGGCTGCCTGCAACCTGGCTGCACACCTCGGCCTGGTCGAGCATCAGGTCAGGGCGAACTACGGTCGCGTGGCCACGGTCGGCCTGACCCCGGCCGACACGCTGACTGTGCGGGACGGCATGATCGTCAACCCCGACGGCGGCGTCAGCGCTGTGGTCCATCAGTACGATCGACATCCTCACCTGATGGATGCGGTTCATGGCCGCTGGGGCGCCGGGCTGGAGCGAAGGGAACGCGTGCGGCCCGCCACCTTCGACCATCGCGCAGGAAAGCTGCGCAACTCCGTGCTTCGACGCCTGCCGGAAATGCGCTGATCGCGACCTAGGGCAGGGGCGCGAAGCTCTTCTCTTCGCGCAGGGCGCTGGCCTTGCGCACCGCGACGGGTGCGGCGTGCAGCCAGTAGTCGGCGTCTTCGAGCCGGTTCGAACGCAGACGTTCGGCGCCGCGCATGCGCCGCAACGCCGCGTTTTCCAGCAGGCGAGCGTGCAGGGCGCGGGGAGACAGATCGTTGATGGCCGGCGAACCCGGAACGGCGACGGCGTCAGGACCGCTGGGCTCGACCGCGGGACGGACGATACTCAGAAACATGGATGGTCTCTCTCACTCTCGGCCGGAGGGCGGTCTTCGCCGCCCCAGGACCAGGCCCGCCCTTCTTCATGGACAGTCGTATGGTTAATCCACAGGGCTGTGGATTGTTCCTATACGGTCAGAAAAATGCGCGCATAATCAGGCAGTTATGGCCGCGCTTTAGCCATTCTGGTTAACGGAAGGTTAAAGGGCACAAAGCGGCGAGTCGCGCGCTATAAGGCGGAGTGCGCTTCGACGACCGCTTCCTTGAAGAACTGAAGGCCCGCCTTCGGCCGTCCGACATCATCGGACGGACGGTGAAGCTCAAGCGTCAGGGACGCGAATACGTCGGCCTGTCGCCCTTCACAAAGGAGAAATCGCCCTCCTTCTTCGTCAATGACGACAAGGGCTTCTTCCACGACTTCTCGTCGGGCAAGCATGGCGACGTCATCTCGTTCCTCCAGGAGACCGAGCGGCTGTCCTTCGTCGAGGCGGTTCAGCGGCTGGCGGGGGAGGCGGGCATGGCGCTGCCGGCCGAGGACCCGCTGGCGGCCGAACGGGAGGCGAGGAAGCAGGGTCTGACCGACTGGATGGACCTGGCCCAGAAATGGTTCGCAGCGAACCTGCGCCGTTCGCCCGGCAAGGCGGCGCGCGAGTATCTGGAGAAGCGCGGTCTGCCCGAGGACCAGTGGGAGCGGTTCGGTCTCGGCTATGCGCCCAACGACCGCGAAGGCTTGAAGAACGCCCTCGTCCAGCGCGGCGCCAAGCCGGGCGATCTCGTCGAGATGGGAATGCTGATCGCGCCCGAGGGCGGCGGCGCGCCCTATGACCGGTTCCGCGACCGGCTGATGTTCCCGATCCTCGACGCGCGCGGGCGGATCGTCAGCTTCGGCGGCCGGGCCATGAACCCCGACGACCGCGCCAAATATCTGAACGGGCCGGAGAGCCCGCTCTTCCACAAGGGCGCGACCCTGTACGGCCTGCCCGAGGCGCGGCGCATCCTCGGCGCTGAGTCGAAGAGCGATCAGGCCATCGTGGTGGTCGAGGGCTATATGGACGTGATCGCCTGCCACCGGGCCGGCATCCCCGCCGTGGCGCCCATGGGCACCGCCCTGACCGAAGAGCAGATGGAGCGGCTGTGGCGCGTCTCGCACGAGCCCGTCCTGTGCTTCGACGGCGATGCCGCCGGCCGCCGTGCGGCGTACCGGGCGATCGATCGCGCTCTGCCGCAGCTGAAGTCGGGCCGGTCGTTCCGCTTCGCCCTGCTGGAAGGCGGTCAGGATCCGGACGACATCCTCCGCGACAAGGGGGCGCCGGCGCTGCGTCAGGCCATGGCCGCGACCCGGCCCTTCGCCGAAGTGCTGTTCCAGAAGGAGGCCGAGGTCGAGCCGCTGGATTCACCGGAGCGCAAGGCAGGCCTCAAGGGCCGGCTGCGCCAGGCCGCCTCGGCCATTCAGGACAAGGATCTGGCGGAACAATACCGCCGCGATCTGTTCGACCGGTTCGACGCCCTGTTCCCGGCCCGGCGCGCGCCGGCCAGCCAGCCCACTACGGCATCCGGGGGGCGCTGGCGTCCCGGCCCTCCCCCCAAGCTGGGTCAGACGGCGGAAGGCGCGCAGGCGATGCAGTCGCTGTCCCGCTCGATAGAACCGGTCGCGGCCGCCCTGGCCCACGGCGCGATCGACGATCCCGAGCGGATGGACGATCATCTGGAAGCCATCGCCGCCCACGGCTTCGGCGATCCGGCCCTGGACGGGCTGGCGCAGGAGATGGTTCGGCTGCGGTTCTCGGGCCAGGACCTTGACTCCGCTGCGCTGCGTCGCCATCTGGCGCAATCGGGTCACGGCGTTTTAATGCACGAGGTCGAGAAGGCGGCGGCAAAGTCCGGCGCGCCCTTCCTGGCCACAGACAAGCCCCTCGGCGAGGCGCGGATCCGATGGTCGCAGGCGTTCGACGCGCTCACCCGCGTGGCGGCGCTGGAGGATGCCCTGACTTCGGCGCGTGGCGTGCCGGGGCAGGACGACGCGTTTCGCCGGCTGAAGGCCGAGCGGGATGCGCTGCGTCGTGCGATCAAAACCGGAGAGATTTGGGAAGACAGCGCGGGTTCGTAACCAACGACCCCGCCACACGTTGTATTGGCGGACGGCCTGATCAGCCGCTCCACCCGGAGAACAGACTGAATGAGCGCTCAAACCGAGACGCAGGAAACCGAAGCCCAGAGCGACGGTCCGCTGCTCGACCTCACCGACGCCGGGGTGAAGAAATTCATCAAGCAGGCGAAGGCGCGGGGCTATGTCACGATGGAAGACCTGAACAAGGTCCTGCCGTCCGAAGAGGTGACGCCCGACGCGATCGAGGACACGCTGGCCATGCTGTCCGAAATGGGCGTCAATGTCGTGGAGGCCGAGGAAGACGCGGCCGAGACCACTGAGAAAGAGGGCGGGGAGGTCGTCGAGCGGGCGGAAACCAACGTCGCCGAGACGCCGGCCAAGGCCGCCTATGACCGCACCGACGACCCCGTGCGAATGTATCTGCGCGAGATGGGCTCGGTCGAACTGCTGAGCCGCGAGGGCGAGATCGCCATCGCCAAGCGGATCGAGGCTGGTCGGGATGCGATGATCAGCGGGCTGTGCGAGAGCGCCCTGACGTTCGAGGCCATCATGGTCTGGCGCGACGAACTGGCGAACAACCGCATCCTGCTGCGCGAGGTCATCGATCTGGACGCCACCTATGGCGTGCTGAACCCCTCGTCCCTGCCGCACAACCAGCCGCCCGCCGGCACGGTGGTCGAACCCGCCGAACCCGAAGAGGGCGCGGAGCCGAAGCCGGAGACGGACGACGAGGAGGACGAGGACTTCGACGACGGCGGCGGGATGTCGATCTCGGCGCTGGAGGCGGAGCTGCGCGACGGGGTCATGGAGGTGCTGGACGCGGTGGCGGCGGACTTCGGCGCGTTCCGCAAGCTGCAGGACAAGCTGGTGGAGAGCCGGCTGAAGGGCGAACAGCTCTCGCCCAAGGACCAGAAGGCCTATGACGCCCTGACGTCGACCATCTCGGGCCGGCTGAAGACGATGAAGCTGAACAACCACCGCATCGAGGCGCTGGTCGAGCAGCTGTACGCGATCAACAAGCGTCTGATGGGGCTGGAAGGCCGGCTGCTGCGGCTGGCCGACAGCTACGGCATCTCGCGTCCGGAATTCCTGAAATCCTATTTCGGCGCCGAGCTGGACCCCGCCTGGGCCGAGCGGATCAAGGAAATGGGCGTGCGCTGGACCAAGTTCAGCGAGAACGAACAGGCCCAGATCGCCCAGATCCGCGGCGACGTCGCCGCCGTGGCCACCGAGGCCGGCCTGCCGATCGACGACTATCGCCGCATCGTCCAGACGGTTCAGAAGGGCGAGCGCGAGGCCCGTCAGGCCAAGAAGGAAATGGTCGAGGCCAACCTGCGCCTCGTCATCTCCATCGCCAAGAAATACACCAACCGCGGCCTGCAGTTCCTGGACCTGATCCAGGAGGGCAACATCGGCCTGATGAAGGCGGTCGACAAGTTCGAGTACCGCCGCGGCTACAAGTTCTCGACCTACGCCACCTGGTGGATCC
>Ga0233425_10005142_pt1 | contig 21057 bp, 18 predicted proteins | sample Watercolumn_Towu_2_FD_181712 | JGI IMG/M metagenome (GOLD analysis project Ga0233425, IMG submission 181712) | Freshwater microbial communities from Lake Towuti, South Sulawesi, Indonesia - Watercolumn_Towuti2014_140_MG | ecosystem: Environmental > Aquatic > Freshwater > Lake | place...
GGCTGCCGCGGTCCGCGGCCCAGATCTCGTCCATCGCCTCGAACACCCGTTCCACCACCTCGTGGCGCTCGCGCATCGTGGCGGGGGGTGGCCAGCGCACGGCGTGGCGCTCGCTCGCAAACGGGGAACCGGGCGCGGAGCCCGCGCCGAGGCCCAGCACGAAGCGCCCCGCCGTGATGTTCTGCATCGTCGCGACCGAGTTGGCGAGCAGCGCCGGGTGGCGGTTGTGTGCGTTGACCACGAGCGGGCCGAGTCCGATGCGCGACGTCACGCCGGCGAGCGCACCGAGCAGCGTGAAGCACTCGGGCATGTCGGGTGCCTGCATGACGTCGCCCGCGAGATGGTCGACGGTCCACAGCGTGTGGTACCCCGCCTCCTCCGCGGCGATCGTCGCGTCGCGCAACACGGGCCACGGCGCCACACCGGGATTGAGTTGCAGGTCGAAGATCACGTACCCACACTATGATTGGACGCATGGACACGGCGCTGGCGCCGCGCACGCTCCGTCGTGACGCACCGTTCGCCGTCGTGCTGGACGCACTCGACCGCGACGGCGCCGTCATCGTGCACGACATGCTGGCGCCCGAGGTCGTCGCGGCGCTGCGCGCCGAGCTCGGCCCCGCCGAGCACGCGACCAACGGCGGACCGCGCCGGGCGGACGCGGGTGTCGTGCGGTTCTGGGGCGGACGCACCAAGCGCTTCACGCGGCTCGCCCAGCGCTCGGATGCCTTCGCCGACCACGTGCTCGTGCACCCGCTCCTCGGCGCCGTGGCCGACGCGCTGCTGCTGCCCCACTGCGAGCAGTACTGGATGAACACCGGGCAGATGATGATCATCGGCCCGGGCGAGTCCGCCCAATACCTGCACCGCGACGCGGACAACTGGCCGCGCATGTGTAGGCCCGACTCGCCCGAGGTGACCGTGAGCTGCATGTTCGCGTTGTCGGACTTCACCGCGGAGGTCGGGGCGACCCGCGTCGTGCCGGGCAGCCACCGCTGGGACGACTACGAACGCGCCGCGTCGGAGTCCGCGCAGGCGGTCATGCCCCTGGGCGCAGGGCTCATCTACACGGGGCGCGTGCTCCACGGGGCCGGCGCCAACCGCACCCCCGACGCCTGGCGCTGGGGCATGCACCTCTCGTACGTCGTCGGATGGCTCACGCCCGAAGAGGCCGGCTGCCTCGGCGTCTCGCCCGAGCGCGCCCGCGCGCTGCCGGCCCGCGCCCAGCAGTTGCTCGGATACCGCTGCTACTACGAGAAGGCGACCGCGGCGCGGCTCTGGACGGTCGACTACGAGGACGTCCCCGTGGGCCTCGGCTGGGAGTCGCCGTGACGCCACCCCGCACGACACGCGACGCGACCCCGGACGCCGCACCCGCCCCGACCCCGGGCGCCATCGCCGGCCTCACCCCGGGCTTCACCCGCGAGGAGTACGTCTCACCGGAGGTCTTCGCCCACGAGATGCGGACCGTGTTTGCGACGCAGTGGTGCTTCGTCGGGCGCGCCGAACAGCTCACCGCCGCGGGCGACCGCCTCGTGGCCGACGTGGGCGACGAGAGCGTCCTGCTCGTGCGCGACCGCGCCGGGGCGGTGCGCGGCTGGTACAACGTCTGCGCCCACCGCGGCGCCCGCCTCTGCGAGACCTCGGGCCCGGGGCACGGCGGCGCGATCACCTGTCCGTACCACGCGTGGTCGTACTCGTTGGAGGGTCGCCTCGTGGCGACCCCGGTGCTGCGCGACGACGCCTTCGACCGCGACGCGATCGGTCTCACCCCGGTGCGCGTGGAGGAGTGGATGGGGTCGTTGTTCGTGACGCGCTCCGCCGAGGCCCCGCCGCTGCGCGACGCGCTGGCCGCGATGTGGTCCCGACCCGTCGACCTCGACCGCTTCGACCTCGGCGCACTGCGTCTGCTGCGCGTCACCGTGGACCAGCCGCGCGCCAACTGGAAGGTGCTGGTGGAGAACTACGCCGAGTGCCTGCACTGCCCCCGCGTGCACCCCGAGCTGGTGGACGTGGTTCCCGCCTACCGCGCGGGCAAGAACTGGGAACCGGGCCGCACCGACGGCGGCGTGGCACTCTCCCCCGGCCGGCTCGCACTCGCGACGCGCGACGACGCCGGCCTTCCCGCCATCCCGTCGATGCGCGACATGGACCCGGGCGTCTGGGGCACCTTCGTCTACCCCAACATGCTCGTGGACATCGCGCCGACCGGCGTGGTGCTCACCGCCTACGTGCCGCGCGGCCCCGACCACACGACCGTCGTGTCGTACTACCTCTTTGCCCCCGAGGTGTCGACCACCACGCACGACATCGAGCCCGTGGTGGAGTTCTCCGATCTCGTCAACCGACAGGACCTCGCCGTCTGCGAACGGGTGCAGCGCGGCGTGGCGTCCTCGGCCTTCGTGCACGGCTGGCACACCCGACTCGAGGACTACGCACGCAAGTTCGTCGACCGCTACCGGGCGGACGTCACCGCCTGACGGCGCGGCGCGCGCTGCACGGGCTAGTTGTAGCTGCCGACCGCGAAGTCGGCCGACGAGCGGTCGTCGACGGTCGTGAGCAACTCGGCCATCCGCGCGACGTTGGCGACGTAGCGGTCGGCGTCGGCAGTGCCGTGTGCGACCGACATCGTGATCGACTCGCTCTTGCCCCAGGGCGGCAGGAACACGCCCCCGTTGAACTGCACGAGGAAGTGCAGGTGGCTCACCGCCGTGTTGATGCGCAGGAACTCGCGATAGTTGGTCGCACGCTCGCCGTGGTACACGACCGAGGCCTTGAACCCGGCGTGGTACCCGTACGCGGGCTGACCGGCCGCCGCCAAGGCGGCGACGGAGCCGTCCACGATGCGCGCCCCGAGCGCCTCGGCCCGCTCGTACGCGCCGGGCACGAGCACATCCCCCAGCACGGCGCGCGCGGCGGCCATGGTGAGCGGGTTGCCGTTGAATGTTCCGACCTGCAAGTACCGGCCGTCGGCGATGGCGCCCATCACCTCGCGGCTTCCCCCGATGGCACCGCACGGCACGCCCCCGCCGAGCGCCTTGGCGATGCACACCAGGTCGGGCGTGACGCCCCAGAGGCGCGTGGCGCCGCCCGCGTGCACCACGAGGCCGGTCTTGACCTCGTCGAAGGCGAGCAGCGCACCGTGGCGTCGCGTGATCTCGCGGATCGCCGCGAGGTAGCCCGGCGCGGGCGGGATGATGCCCGCGTTCATCATCATGGGCTCCAGCAGCATCCCCGCGATGCGCCCCGGGTGCGCGACGAAGAGCCGCTCGAGGGCGTCGGCGTCGTTGAACGGCACGATCCTCACGCACTCGGCGATCGCGACGGGCACGCCCGGGCTGGGCGTGCGCCACGGCTCCTCCTCGGGCCCGAGGTCGGCCTCGGAGCGGAACATCGCGACGAGCACCGAGTCGTGGTGACCGTTGTAGGACCCCTCCACTTTCACGATCAGGTCGCGGCCGGTCACGGCCCGCATGAGGTGCACCGCGTCCATCGTCGCCTCGGACCCCGAGTTGCAAAAGCGCCACTGGGGCAGACCAAACCGGGCGGCCAGCGCCTCGGCCACGAGGATCGCGTCCTCGGTCGGCTGGGCGAAGTGCGTGCCCCGCCCCACGCGGTCGCGCACCGCGCGCACGACGGCCGGATGGGCGTGACCCACCACGTTGACCCCGTAGCCGCCGTGGAAATCCACGTACTCGTGGCCGTCGGCGTCCCAGAGACGGCCCCCCTCGCCATGGCTCACCCAGATGGGCACGGGTCGCGAAGAGGCCCAACTGGACGGCACACCGCCTGGGATGCTGCGGCTGGACCGCTCGTGGAGCGCCACCGAGCGGGGCACCCTCGCAAGCAGGCGCCGTTCCTCGGCGGCGATCAATTCGTCGAGGCCCGCCACGCTCGCTACGGTAGCACCGTGCGTCGCCGCGATTTCCTCCGTCGCGCCGCCGTGACGGGCACGGGTCTCGCGATCGCACCGTCGGTGCTCGCCGCGTGCGGCGGCGACTCGGGCGACGGGGACGGGAGCCTGAGCATCGGCACGCCCGATGCGCCCGTCACGCTGCCGACCGTCGGTGAGGCGATCGCGGACGGTCTCTCGCCCGAGTCGGGCACGCTCGAGCTGCTCAACTGGGCCGACTACGCGAACCCCGAGTCGCTCGCGGCCTTCGAGGCAGCGCTCGGCGTGAAGGTGAACGTCACGATCTACGACAACGAGGAGGCCGCGCTGCTCAAGTTGCGCAATGGCACATTCGCTCCCGACGTCATCATGGGCATGACCGACACGGCGCTCGCCCGCCTCGTGGCGGCCGAGTTGCTCCAGCCGCTCAACAAGGGGTACATCCCCAACTTCTCCAACGTGATCGTCGGCCTCCAGAACCCGTACTACGACCTCGGTGCGCAGTACACGGTGCCCTACGTGATCTACGGCAACGGCATCGTGTACCGCACCGACGTGATCGATCGGTCGCGCTTCACCGACGGTGACGGCCTCGGGGCGATGTGGGATGCGACGTACGCGGGGCGCCTTGCCGTGCTCGACTCCTACCGGGACACGATCAGCATGGCGCTGATTCGCGACGGCATCACCGACGTCAACACGGGCGACGAGGCGGTCCTGCGTGCCGCGGGCGACTCGCTGCGGGCGCTGCGCGAGGCGACCAACCCCAAGGTGGACATCCTGTCGTACCAGGAACTCCCGGCGGGCAATCGCGACATCGCCTTCACGTGGGCCGGCGACGCTCTCTCGATGCCGGGCTACCTGCCCGAGGGGGTCGACCCCAACGTCATCGGCTTCTGGTGGCCGCCCACGACCGTGACCGCCAACGACTTCATGTGCATCCCGCGCACGTCGTCCAAGCCCGTGCTCGCGCACGCCTTCATCAACTTCTTCTCCGACCGCGACGAGGCGCTCCGCAACGCCTCCTTCGTCGGCTATCAGCCGGCGCTCCAGGGCATCTCTATCGACGATTACCGCGCCGCCACGGGCATCCCCGAGTCGGTCCTCGACGCACTCGTCACGCCCGAGCGCTACGAGTCGGGCCTGCGGATGTACAGCCTCGAGCCCGCCGTGGACGCCCTCTGGAACGACGTCTGGGCCGGCTTCACCGCCGGTTGAGGTCGCCGTGAGGCCCCGACGCGCGGGGGCGCGGAGCCTCGCGTGAGGCCCCGACGCGCGGGCGGTCCGTGGACCGCGCTCGCCACGCCCGGCGTGGCCTGGCTCGTCGCGATGTTCCTGGTACCGCTCTACGCGGTGGCGTGCATCGCGTTCGGGCGGATCGACCCGATCTTCCGCGACGCAGTGCCGCAGTGGAACCCGTTGGGGTGGCGCTTCGAGGAGGCCGGGGCGGTGCTCGCCAGCATCACCACCGGGCCGCTGCGCGCCGTGGCCCTGCGCACCGTCGCCTACGTCGTCGTGGCGATGATCCTCTCGCTCGCCCTCGGCTTCCCGATCGCCTACTACCTGGCTCGCCACGCGGGCCGCTGGCGCCTCGCGTTGCTCGCCCTCATCGTCGTGCCGTACTGGGTCAACTACCTGATGCGCATGATGGCCTGGTACAACCTGCTCAGCCCGAGCGGACTCGGCGCACGCCTCCTGCGCCTCGTGGGCCTCGAGCACAACTGGATGGACGGCTCCTCCGTCGCCGTCGTGCTGGGACTCGTCTACGGCTACGTGCCCTTCATCATCCTGCCGCTCTACGCCACGCTCGAGCGGCTGGACTGGCGGCTCGTCGAGGCGGCCCGCGACCTCGGCGCGGGACCGCGCGCCGCGTTCCGCCTCGTCACGCTCCCGCTCGCGCGCGCCGGGACGGCGGCGGCGTGCGTGCTCATCGCGCTGCCGATGTTCGGCGACTACTACACCAACGACCTGCTCTCGCGGTCCCCGCGCACCGAGATGCTGGGCAACCAGATCGACTTCTACCTCAACGCGAGCAGCCAACCGCAGCGGGGCGCCGTGCTCGTGCTGCTGCTGTCGCTCCTGCTGCTGGTCGGGCTCTCCTCGTACCTGCGCAGCACCGAGCGCACCGCGCGGGAGCGACGACGATGAGCGACGCGGCGTCGGTGCCACGCGCGGCCCACGCGCCTCGGCGCATGCGGGTCCTGCCCGTCGTGGCGTGGGGCTACGTGGCCTGGAGCCTCGTGCCGGTGCTCGTCGCGGTGGTCTTCTCGTTCAACGACGGCCGCTCGCGGTCGGTCTGGACGGGTGCGTCACTGCGGTGGTGGGCGACGGATCCGTACGCCTCGCTCCTCCACGACGACGGCATGCGCCGCACGATCCTCAACTCGCTCGTGCTGTCGGTGGCGACCCTCCTCGTCGTCACCCCGCTCGGCATCGCACTTGCGATCGGGGTGCAGCGCCTGAGCGGACGCGCGTCGGGCACCACGCGGGCGCTCACCGCCGTGCCGCTCGTGACGCCCGAGATCGTCGTCGGAGCCGCGTTGCTCCTCACCTTCACCCGCCTGTACTCGGGCATCCCGCTCGGGCTGCCCGCGCAACTCATCGGCAACGTGACCTTCTCGCTGTCCAGCGTCGTGGTCATCGTGCGCAGTCGCCTCGTCGCCATCGGACCCACCTTCGAGGAGGCGGCGCGGGACCTCGGCGCGACCCGTGCGCAGTCGTTGCGCTTCGTGCTGATGCCGATGCTGATCCCGTCCGTGGTGGCGAGCCTCGTCGTGGTCTTCGCCACCGTCATCGACGACTTCGTGATCACGAGCTTCCTGTCCTCGGGCGTCTCGAGCGAGACCGTGCCCCTGCGGATCTACTCCTCCGTGCGCGGCGGCGCGACGCCCGCGCTCAACGCACTCGCGACGCTGCTCGTGCTCGTGTCGTTCACGGTGCTCGTGACGGGCCTGGCGGTGCTGTCCTGGTGGCGCCGCCGCCACGGCGAGCGCGGGGGCCTGCGGGCCGCGCTCGGCGACGTCACGAACGACGGGGGCTGAGCACCCGCACCGCGTCGGCGGGCACGTCCACGGGCACGGTGTCGCCCGCGCGCAGCGCGTCGAGGCTCCCGTCGTTGGGCACCTCGGCCACGAGCGCCACCGCACCGACGCGCAGGTCCACGCGCACCGTGGACCCGGCGAAGGTCACGCGCTCGACCCGCGCGCTGCGGTCGCCGCGGCCGACGACGATGCGCTCGGGCCGCACCATGACGATCCCCTCCCCGCGAGGCGCGTCCTGCGGCACCGCGAAGCGTTCGCCGGAAACCTCGGCCGCACCGGGACCCGACACCGTCCCGTCCAGGAGGTTGGCCGCGCCGATGAAGCGCGCCACCTCCACGCTCGCGGGACGCTCGTAGATCTCGCGCGGCGCCCCCACCTGTAGCAGACGACCGTCGCGCATCACCGCGATGCGGTCACTCATCGTGAAGGCCTCCTGCTGGTCGTGCGTGACGTACACGAAGGTGATCCCGAGTCGCCGCTGCAGCTCCGAGAGCTCCACCTGCAGCCGCGTGCGCAGCTGGGCGTCCAGCGCGCCGAGCGGCTCGTCCAGCAGCAGCACCGTGGGTTCCAGCACGAGCGCGCGGGCCAGCGCGACGCGCTGCTGCTCGCCGCCCGACAGCTGGTGCACGCGCCGCGCACCGAAGGAGCCGAGCTGCACGAGCTCCAGCGCCTCCCCGACGCGACGCTCGACCTCGTCGAGCCTGCCACGCCGACGCATGTCCGCTCCGTCGCGGCGCCGGGCGAATCGCAGGCCGAACGCCACGTTGTCCGCCACGTCCAGGTGCGGGAACAGCGCGTAGTTCTGGAACACCGTGTTGACGGGACGCGCCTCGGGCTCGTCGTCGGTGACGTCGCGGCCGTCGATCGCCACCGCGCCCGCGTCGGGCCGCTCGAAGCCGCCGATCATCCGCAGGGTGGTCGTCTTGCCGCAGCCACTCGGCCCCAGCAGGGAGAAGAACTCACCAGGGCGCACCTCGAGCGACACGTCGTCCACGACGGCGCGGTCGCCGTAGCGCTTGCGCAGCCCGCGCAGCGACACGGCACCGGTGCCGGTCACGACGCCTCGCGCCAACGGGTCATCGTGGAGCTGAGGGGAATTGAACCCCTGGCCTCCTCCATGCCATGGAGGCGCTCTACCAACTGAGCTACAGCCCCGTCTTCGTCGCCCGCCGAGGCTACCGCCCTCAGCGCACGGGGTTGGGGGGCGCGCCGCCCGCGAGCACCGCGAGCGCATTGGCCGCCGCCGTAGTCGCCATGGCCGTGCGCGTCTCGACCGTGGCCGAACCGAGGTGCGGGATGAGCACGACCTGTTCCAGTCCCAGCAGTCCCTCGTGCACCGCGGGCTCCTTCTCGAACACGTCGAGCCCGGCGCCCGCGATGCGCCCGGCGCGCAGCGCGTCGGCGAGCGCGGCCTCGTCCACGATGGGCCCGCGCGCGGTGTTGACGAGGTACGCCGTCGGCTTCATGCGCGCCAGCTGCGCGGCGCCGATGAGGTGGTGCGTGTCCGTGGCGTACGGGCAGTGCAGCGAGACCACGTCGCTCGTGGCGAGCAGGTCGTCGAGCGACACGTGTTCGGCGCCGAGTTCCGCGGCGACGGCCGCGTCGAGCGGCGTGCGCTTGGAGTAGGCGATCGTCATGCCGAATGCGCGCGCCCTGCGCGCGGTGGCGAGGCCGATCTGCCCCATGCCCACGATGCCGAGTCGCCGGCCCTGGATGCCCGCGCCGAGCATGTAGCCCATCCCCCACTGCCACGCGGTGCGGGACCGAATCACCCGCTCGCCCTCGCCGAGGCGGCGGGTCACCATCAGCACGAGGGCCATCGCGATGTCGGCGGTGGCGTCGGTGAGCACGCCCGGGGTGTTGGTGACCGTCACGCCGCGGGCGGTGCAGGCGGGAACGTCGATGTTGTTGTAGCCCACCGCCACGTTGGACACGACCTTCAGGCCGGCCCCGGCCGCGTCGAGGAACTCGTCGTCCACCTTCTCCGTGAGCAGGGTGACCGCCGCATGGGCGCCCACGAGGCGCGAGAGCAGCTCGGCGCGAGGGATGGGACCGGGCTCGTCCCAGGCGGACACCTCGTGGGCGGCGCGCAGCCGCTCCACCGCGACCGCGGGGATCTTGCCCGTGACGACGACGCGCGCCATCAGGCGGCGATCCAGCGGCCGAGTGCCTCCAGTCCCTCCTCGATGTCCTTCGCGTCGATCCCGGAGAAGGCAAATCGCACGTGGCGCCGCGTCTCGCCCTGCTGCTCGCGCCCGAAGTGCCGCCTCGTGCAGAACGACACGCCGGTGGCGTGCAGCGCCTGCTGCGCGAAGTCGGCGAGGTCACCGATGCCCTTGCGCGCCATCGCCTCCGTCACGTCGGGAAACAGGTAGAAGGCCGCCTCGGGCGAGTGCACCGAGACCCCCGGCATGGCGTTCAGCATCTTGACCGCCACGTCCCGCCGCTCGCGCAGCACGTCGAGCATGCGACCCACGCTGGACTGGTCGCCGCGGATCGCCTCGACGCCGCCGTACTGCACGAAGTGCGTGGTGCAGGACTCGTCGTTGGTGTTGAGCTTGGCGATCATCGCGGCCACCTCGGCCGGCGCGACGGCCGCGCCAAGGCGCCAGCCCGTCATCGCGAACTTCTTGGAGAAGGTGTAGAGGATGACCGTGCGCGGGGCCATGCCCGGCAGCTGCGCGATGGAGGTCGAAGTTCCCGAGTAGCGCATCTCGAAGTACGCCTCGTCGGACAGCACCCACAGGTCGTGCTCGAGTGCGAGGCGCGCGACGGCCTCGCGCTCCTGCGTGGAGGACTCGGCGCCGATCGGGTTCTGCAGGTCGTTGTAGACGATCGCCCGCGTGCGCGGACCGATGAGCGAACGCATGTGCTCCAGGTCGATGTCGAAGCCGCGCGCACCCGACACGTAGCGGTAGGGCCTCGCGACCCCGCCGAAGTACTCGATCTGGCTCTCGTAGATCGGGTAGCCGGGGTTGGGGTAGAGCACCTCGTCGCCCGGGTTCATGATCGCCTGGATGAACTTGGTGATGACCGGCTTGCCCCCGGGCTGTACCACCACCTGCGACGGCTCGAAGCGCATGCCGCGCCGCGCCCCGACGTCGTCGGCGAGGGCCTCGCGCAACTGCGGGATGCCGGCGGCGGGACAGTACCCCGTCTTGCCCGCCGCGATCGCCGCGTCCATCGCCGCCACGACGTTGGCGGGCGTCGGGATGTTGAGATCCCCGAGGTGGAACGGAAAGATGCGATGACCCTTGGCGCCCCACTCGGCCGCGGCGAGCGAGACCGCGAAGGCCGTCTCGGTGCCGAGTCGATCCAGCCGCGTCGCCAGTGCCATGCCGGTTGGTGATGTTAGGCGCGCGCGACCGAGAGGCGCCATGCGAAGTCGAAGGTCCCCGCGGGCACCTCGGCCCCGGGCAGCACGTCGGGACCGCAACTGGCCGTGCCGAGACCGCGGTGGGCGGCGTCCAGGTGCACCCAGATCTCGGGGCGTGCCACGAGGTCGGCCGTGTTGGCCGCCGCCCACAGGTCCTCGTCGCGCAGCCGCGTGGCCGACACGTGGAGACCCACCGGGCTGAGCGACTCGATGCGCACCGTCTCGCCCGCCGACTCGTCACGCCACTCCCACCAACGCACGTCGGTGCGCAGACCGAACTCCTGGGGCACGAGGTACGGCTGCTCGTCGGGCGGGCCCGACCAGATGCCGAGCATCGCGCCACCGCGGCGGTCGGGGTAGTTCTCGTGCGGTCCCCGGCCGTACCACCGCATCGCGGCGAAGCGGCCGGGCAGGGCGAAGCGCACGCCGATGCGCGGCAGGCCCGCGAGTGCGGCGGGCACCACCACGCGATGCCGGTGGATCACCGCGCCGTCGGGCTCCACGGTGCGCTCGAGGTCGTGACGCACGAGTTCCTCGGCGCGCAGGCGGTCCAGGCCCTGCGAGAGCCAGCGCTCGAGCGCGGCGCCGCCCACGCCCATGCGCGAGCGCAGGTCCATCATGAGCTTGAAGCCGTCGTTGTCGGTGGCGGCGCGCCACAGCCAGAGCGCGACGGGCGCCGCCAGCACCGCGTCGTGCGCCGTCGGCACGGGTGCCGCGGGCGAATCTGACGGCACGGGCGGATCCGACGACGTGGGCGCCGCGGCCCTGGGCGACCGGCGCCGCGGCAGGGCCCGCGCCCGCGGTGGGCGCAGCTCCACCTGGTCCCACGCGACCTCGTGCCCCGTGTCGGCCCACCAGGTCGGGGCGCGCAGCGTCCAGCGCACGCTGAGCTGCACGTCGGCGGATCCCCGCGGCGGTTCGGCGGGCAGCGCCACGAGCACGCTGCGTCCCGCGCCCACCGCGGGCACCCGCAGCCGGCCGTGCGCGGCGAGGCGCCCGTCGGCCCATAGTTCCCACGACGCTCCGAGGTCGTCGAGACCGGTGAAGGACCGCCGGTTGGTGATGCGCAGCCGCCGCGCACCGCGCACCGTCTCGAGCGCGACGGTGACGGGGCGATACACCCACGCCACCTCGCGCAGCGCCGGATGCGGCTCGAGGTCGGCCGAGCACAGCCCGTCGGCCACGAAGTTGCCGTCGTGCGGCGCGTCCCCGAAGTCTCCGCCGTAGGCGAGGCGCGTGGTGCCGTCGGGCATGTGGCGGCGCAGCGCGTGGTCCTTCCACTCCCAGATGAACCCTCCCTGCAGGCCGGGCGTCGAGGTGATCGCGTCCCAGTAGTCGGCCAGGCCGCCGTTGGAGTTGCCCATCGCGTGGCTGTACTCGCACATGATGAGCGGCCGGTCCCCGCGACCGCCGGCGCCGTAGCGGCGGATGTCGGCGATCGACGGGTACATGGGGCAGACCACGTCGGTCACCGCGCGCCCGCACGACTCCCAGACCGCCTGCAACTCGCCGGTCGGCACGGCTGAGCGCGGGGTGCCCGCCGACGCGGGCCACGAACGGGCGTCGATCGCACCCTCGTAGTGCAACGGACGGCTGGGGTCGGCGCGGCGGATCGCCGCCGCCATCGCGTCGTGGCTCGCGCCGTAGCCGCTCTCGTTGCCGAGGCTCCACATGATGACGCACGCGTGGTTGCGGTCGCGGGCCACCATGCGCAACCCGCGTTCGACGAAGGCACTCCGCCACCGCTCGTCGTCGGCCAGCGACGCGTTGTACGCGTGACACTCGGCGTTGGCCTCGTCCACCACGTACATGCCCAGCTCGTCGCACAGGTCGTAGAGGTCGGGGTGCTGCGGGTAGTGCGAGTTGCGGATCGCCGTGACGTTGTGCCGCCGCATCTGCTCGAGGTCGCGGCGCACGTCGCTCAGTGTGAGCGCCTTGCCGCGGTCGGGGTGGTGCTCGTGGCGGTTGACGCCCCAGATCCAGATGCGCCGGCCGTTGACGAGCAGGTTCCGGCCGCGCACCTCCACGCGACGCACCCCGCAGCGCTGCGTCACCGCGTCGGCCACGCTGCCGTCGGGGGCGAGCAGTTCCACGCGCACCTCGTGGAGCCGTGGGGTCTCGGCCGACCACGCCACGGCGCGCGGGATGCGCCACTCGGCCACCACCTCGTGCCCGGCGAACGAGTACGGCGCCGCATGCACGTGCGGCACGTCGCCCAACTCCTCGCGACCCACCTGCGCGCCGCCCGGGGCCTCGAGGCGCGTGCGCACGCGCCAGCCGGGCGCGGGCTGGTGGGCGAAGGCCACCTCGGCCGTCACGCGCACGCGACCCGCTCGCGTGCGCGCGTCGTAGTCGGTGTCGCAGCGCACGTCGGCGAGGTGCACGGGCGGGCGCCGCTCGATCGTCACCGAGCGGTGCAGGCCGGCCATCCACCACTGGTCCTGGTCCTCGAGGTAGCTGTGGGCCGACCAGCGCCACACCACGACGGCGATCTCGTTGGTGCCGTCGCGCGCGGCGTCCGTGACGTCGTACTCGCTCGGCAGGCGGCTGTCGGTGCCGTAGCCCGCGAACCCGCCGTTGACCCACACCGCATGCGCGCTCTCGGCCGCCCCCACGCACAGGATCGTGCGCGTGCCGCGCGGACGCGCCGCGAGGGTGAACGAGCGCCGGTACACGCCGGTCGGCTGACGCTCGGGCAACGCGGGCGGCGGGCCGGGGAAGGGCATTTGCACGTTGGTGTAGTGCGGGTGTTCGCCCGGCACGCCCTGGAGCGTCCAGTTGCCGGGCACCTGCACCGCCGCACCGACGGCCTCGCCCTCGAGCGCACCGTCGGGCACCGCGTCGGGGTGCGCGTGGACCGCGAGCCGCCACTCGCCGTCCAACGAGAGCGTGTCGTCGCGACGGATCGTGGCGTGCATCGGCAACCGCCGCATCGAGAGCACCGCCGGGTCCTCCCAGGGACGCAGGCCGCCGAGGTCGGGCAGCACGGTCAGCCCGCCGCGGCGGCGCGCCACTCGACGCTCGGCACGTCCAGATACAGCCGCTCGATGTCGTAGAAGCCGCGCACCTCGTCGAGGAACACGTGCACGACGACGTCACCGTAGTCAGCGAGCACCCAGCGGCACTCCGCGAGCCCCTCCACGCTGCGAGGCGTGCGTCCCGCGTCGGCGCGCAGGCCGGCGTCGATGCGATCCGCGACCGTGCGCACCAGTCGCGCGTTGCCCGCGCTCGCGATGACGAAGCACTCGGTGATCGCGAGCACCCGCCCCACGTCCAGCACGACCACGTCGCGGGCCCGCGCGTCGTCGGCCGCACGGGCGGCGAGCGACGCGAGCGCCTGCGGGGTCACGAACGGGCCGCCGCCACGAACGCCGCGAACGACTCGCCCAGCACCACGCGCACGTCCACGCCCTCGGTGCGCTCCGCGGCCGAGGAGGTCTCGGCGTCCCCCATGCGTGCCGCCACGTCCTCGATGCGCGCGGCCACGGCGGCGTCGGCCAGCTCGAGGCGCGTGAGGCCGGGCGGCGGGCCGGGCACCTCGCGCACGAGCACCACGGCGAAGCCCAGTTCCGTGAGGCGGCGCACGGCCTCGCGGCTCGCGAGCGGGTCGTTGAGCGGGCTGTCGATCTGCACGGTGGGCGCGGTGTCGTCGGCGGGACCGACGAGCGAGGTGGGCGCGACGCTCGCCATCACGAGCAGCACCTCGGCAGGGTCCAGCGCGTACAGGTCGAGTCCGTCGGGGTTGGCGTCCCCCCGCTCCACGACGGTCGCCCCGAACTGCCAGGTCTGCACGGTGCCCGCCAGCAGTCGCGCCATGAAGCCCTCCACCGAGTCGGGCGTGGCGTCGCCCGCGTCCGCCGCGGCGACGCCCGCCCACGGCGCACCCGCGGCGACGGCGGTGAGCACGGAGCGCTGGTGGTTGGCCCGCGCCGACTCGGGCCGATCGATCTCGCGCGCGGTGAGCACCTCGGCGAGCACGCGGCCGTCCACGCTGCGTCGGCCCGCCTTGACCACGATCGACAGCGAGCCGTCGGGCTCGGTGCGTCGCACGTCGGTGTCGATCACGACCTCCACCACACCGATCGGCTCCAGCATCGTCGCGAGCGCGTCGGCGTCCACCACGGCCGACGCCGCGAAGGTGACCCCCAGCAACGCCTCGGCGTCGGCCACGAGCGCCGCCGGGTCGCCGCCGACGTCGCCGTCGCTCAGCCGACGCGGTGCCGTGCCCGCCGCCACGGGCGCCGCCGACGCGGCGGGCAACGAGACCAGCGTGCCCCCGACGCCACCGGCCGCGAGCGCGATCACCCACAGCGAGACGACCTCCCCCGACGCATTGCGCGCACCGAGGAGCGCGACGGGCGTCGAGGGGATGCGCAGCGTCGTGGGTTCCACCACGCGTACACCGCCGCGCTCGTCGAGCAAGGCGTTCGCCCCCACGACGAGTCCGGCGGGCAGCACGATCGCCGCGGCGAGCCCGCAGCACAGCGCGACGACGATGCGCTGGCGGGCGCGCGACGGGAGTGCGGTCATCGCGCCGGCGCGCCGTACAGCCCGCGCTGCGCGATGATGCGCCGCACCGCGTCGGGCACGAGGAAGTCGAGCGGCCGGCCGTCGGCGGCCCGCGCGCGCAGGTCGGTGCTGCTCACCTCGAGCCGCGGCACCTCCACGCGCTCCCATCGCCACGCCCCGGGCGGCGTGAGCGGCGATCCCGGCCGGTCCACCACGACGAGCGTGGAGGCCGATGCCACCTCGCCGGCGCGTTCCCATTCGCCGAACGACGCGGCCACGTCGTCACCGACGATCGTGAAGAGCGCCGCACCGGGGTGCAGCCGGGCCAACTCGGCGAGGGTGTCGGCCGTGAAGGTGGGGCCGCCCCGCGCCACCTCCAGGTCGCCCGCCGCGACGCCGTCGAGGCCGCGGACCGCGGCCTCGACCATCGCGAGGCGATCGGCTGGCGCGCTCGGGCGGCGCGACTTCTGCCAGGGGTCGTGGGCGACCATGAGCAGCACGAGGTCGAGACGCAGGGCGTGGCGCACGTTGACGGCCGTCACGAGGTGCCCGAGGTGGGGCGGGTCGAAGGTGCCGCCGAACACCCCGATGCGGGATGGCACTAGGGCCGCGTCCCGATGCGTTGTGGCACTAGGGAAGCGTACGACGAGCCGCCCCGGAGGCCGATGAAAGATTTCACTTGACTCTTGTGCGTTCGTTGCCGATGCCCTAATGTTGCCAGTCCCCGAATACCCCCCACCCCCCGAATCCCCCCACCCGAAAGAACCCCCATGTCTGACTCCATCGGCATCTACCTGAACGAGATCGGCAAGGTGCCCCTCCTGACCGCCGAGGACGAGCGCACGCTGTCCAAGGCGATCGAGGCCGGCCGCGCCGCCCGTGTGCGCCTCGACGCGGGCGAGAAGGGTGCGGCGCTGCGCGCCGACCTGCGCACGGCCGCGAAGGCCAAGGATCGGTTCATTCGCGCCAACCTGCGCCTCGTGGTGTCCATCGCGCGGCGCTACCCGCTGCCGCAGGGCATGGACCTGCTCGACCTCATCCAGGAGGGCAACCTCGGCCTCGAGCACGCGGTCGACAAGTTCGACTGGCGGCGCGGCTTCAAGTTCTCCACGTACGCCACCTTCTGGATCCGCCAGGCCATCGGCCGCGCGCTCGACCAGAAGGCGAGCCTCATTCGCATCCCGGGCGACCGCTCCGCCATGCTGCGCGCCGCGCTGCGCCAGGGCTCGGGCGACGCCGAGGGTCTCAGCGCGCAGCACGCCGAGCTGCACCGCCTCACGACCCCCGTGTCGCTCGACAAGACGATCGGCGACGACGGTGACGCGACGCTCGGGGACCTCGTGCCCAACGACGACGTGAGCCCCGAGGACGCCGTGATGGGCATGGTGGACGAGGACCTGCTCGGCCGCCTGCTCGGCACGCTCGACGACCGCGCCCGCTACGCCGTGGAGGCGCGCTACGGGATCTACGACGGGGAGCGCAAGAGCTTCCGGCAGGTCGGCGAGGAGCTCGGCGTCACCGCCGAGGCTGCGCGCCGTCTCGTGAGCCGCGCCGTCGACTCGCTGCGCGACGACGCCGGCGAGATCCTCACGGTCTGACCCCGGGTCTCGGGCCGCACCTCGACGCCATGGCCCGCGACTGGTCGCCCTCGTCGTGGCGCTCGATGCGTGCCGACCAGCAGCCCGAGTGGCCCGACGCCGGCGACCTGGAGCGTGCGCTCAAGCAGATCGGCTCGTACCCGCCGCTCGTGTTCGCCGGGGAGGCCCGCACGCTGCAGGCCGCGCTCGGTCGCGTGGCGCACGGCAACGCCTTCCTGCTGCAGGCGGGTGACTGCGCCGAGTCCTTCGAGGACTTCACCGCGGTGGCGATCCGCGAGAAGCTGCGGGTGATCCTGCAGATGGCGGTGATGCTCACCTACAGCATGGGCGTGCCCGTGGTGAAGGTGGGCCGGATCGCCGGCCAGTTCGCCAAGCCCCGGTCGGCCGACCTCGAGACCGTCGGCGGCGCGAGCCTGCCGTCGTTTCGCGGCCACATGGTCAACGACCCGGCGTTCCACGCCGACGCGCGCCGACCCGACCCGGAGCGGCTCGTGCAGGCCTACCACCAGTCCGCGAGCACGCTCAACCTCCTGCGCGCCTTCACCAAGGGGGGCTTTGCCGACCTCAACCGCGTGCACGCGTGGAACCAGGAGTTCGTCGCCACGAGCGTCGAGGGCCGCCGCTACGAACAGGTGGCGGGCGAGGTGGAGCGCGCATTGCGCTTCATGCGGGCCTGCGGCGTGGACACCGAGCAGCACTCCGCGCTGCACGAGGTGGACGTCTTCACGAGCCACGAGGCACTGATCCTCGGCTACGAGGAGGCCCTCACCCGGCAGGACTCGCTCACCGGCGGCTGGTACGACTGCTCTGCGCACATGCTCTGGATCGGCGAGCGCACGCGCGGCCTCCACGGCGCGCACGTCGAGTTCCTCCGCGGGGTGGGCAACCCCGTGGGCTGCAAGATCGGCCCCGACACCACGGCCGAGTGGGTGCTGGACCTCTGCGAGGCGCTCAACCCTGCGCGTGTGCCCGGCCGCCTCACGCTCATCGCGCGCATGGGCGCCGACCGCGTCGCCGCCGGGCTTCGGCCGCTGCTGCGGGCCGTGCGGGACGCGGGCCACCCCGTCGTGTGGGCCTGCGACCCGATGCACGCCAACACCTTCTCGGCACCCAACGGTCGCAAGACGCGCCACTTCGACCACATCCTCGCCGAGATCACCGGATTCGTGGCCGCGCACCGCGCGGAGGGCACCTGGCCCGGCGGCATCCACGTGGAGCTCACCGGCGACAACGTGACCGAGTGCCTCGGAGGGGCCGAGGCGGTGGGCGCCGACGACCTCGACACGCGCTACGAGACGGTGTGCGATCCGCGCCTCAACGCGCGTCAGTCGCTCGACCTGGCGTTCCGCGTCGCCGAACTCATCCGCACCGCCGGCTGAGCCGCGCGTGCGGCCCTTCGACCGCGCGCTCGGCCTCGTCGCGGCCTGGGACGCCCCCGGCACCGCCGTCGCGATCCTGGACCGCCGCGACGGCGTGCACCGCCACGGCGACACCGCGCGCGTCACGCGCATCGCCTCGGTCACCAAGCTGCTGAGCGCATGGGCCGTACTCGTGGCGGTGGAGGAGGGATCGGTGTCGCTCGAGGACCCCGTGGGCCAGCCCGGCTGCACGCTGCGCCACCTGCTCGCGCACGCAGGCGGATACTCCTTCGAGGGGGCGCAGCCGTTCTGCGAGCCCGCCACCACGCGCATCTACTCGAACACCGGCTACGACCTCGCCGCCGCGCACGTGGAGGCCGCCACCGGCATGACGTTCGCCGACTACTTGGACGAGGCCGTGTGCGCACCGCTCGGCATGGCCGACACCGGCCTCGACGGCTCGGCCGCACGGGACGTCTGGTCGAGCGTGGAGGATCTCGTGCGCTTCGCCGCCGAGCTGCGCGCGCCCACGCTCGTGTCGCGCGACACCTGGACGCAGGCGCGATCGCCTGCGTGGCCCGCGCTCGGGGGCGTCGTGCCCGGCGTCGGGCGCTTCGACCCCTGCCCGTGGGGACTCGGGCCGGAGTTGCGCGGCGCAAAGTCGCCGCACTGGCTCGGCGGCCGGTGTGCCGCGGGCACGGCGGGGCACTTCGGCGGCACGGGGTCGTTCCTCTGGCACGACCCCGTCGCCAACGTGGCGGCCGTCGCGCTGTGCGACCGCGAGTTCGGCGGCTGGGCGATGCCCGCGTGGCCCGACTTCTCCGACGCCGTCGTCGAGGGTGCGCGCGCATGAGCGGCCCGGCGAACGCGGCAACGGCACGCGGTCGCACCGATCTCGTGCTGCTGCTCGCCTCGTCGTACGCGACGGCGGCCTCCAACAGCCTCGTGTTCGCCTCGATGTCGGAACTGCAGGACCGCCACGGGTACGGCGATGCCGCACTCGGGCTCATCGCCGGCACGGGCTTCGCCGCGGGTCTCGTCGTGCAACTGCTCTTCGCACCGCTCGCCGACCGCGGACACGGACGCGGTCTCGTGCGCGCGGGCCTCGCTTTGGCGGTGCTCGGCTCGATCGTCTTCGCGGCGGGCGACTCGCTCGCGGCGTACGTGCTCGGCCGCGCGATCGTGGGCGCGTCCATCGGCTGCGTGTTTCCCGCGGTGCGGGCGCTCGCGGCGCACCTCGACGCCGAACGCAGCGCCGAGCGGCTCGGCGCAGTGGCCGGCATCGAGATCGCGGGCTTCGTGTCGGGCCCGCTCCTCGGTTCGCTGCTCATCGGCCCCCTCGGGCTGGATGCCACGTTCCTCGCGTTCGCGGGCCTCGGCGTCGTCGCGCTCGCCGCGGTCGGGCCGCGGCAGTTCCCCGAACTGGACGCCGCCAGCGACTCGAGCCGCGCGGCGCTGGGCCTGCTGCGGCTCCCCGAGATCCGCGTCGCGGTGCTGCTCGTGCTCGCCGCGACCTTCCCCACCGGCATGTTCGACGCGCTGTGGGACCGCTTCATCGCCGACCTGGGCGGCTCCAACGCGATGACGGGACTCACCTTCCTCGTCTACGGCGTGCCCTTCGTGCTGCTCGCACCCCTCGCGGGCAGGCTCGTGGACCGCCGCGACCCGGTGCGCGTGGGCGCGCTGCTGCTGCTACCGGTGGCCGCCTGCACCGTGGGCTACGGCCTGCTCGGGGATCCCTGGCACGTACTCGCGCTCGGCGGCGTGGAGGGCGTCGCGCAGTCGCTCGCCACGCCCGCGGTGTACGCCGCGGTGGCGGCCGCCGCACCCGCGGGACGCGCCTCCGCCGCCCAGGGGCTCGCGGGCTCGGTGAGCGTGTTCGGCTCGATGGTGGCTGCGTTCGGCACCCCCGCGATCTACGGCGCGGCGGGCGCGGCGGCGACCTTCATCCTCGTGGCGGGGGGCATCCTCGTGGCGGGCGCGGTCGCCCTCGCGATGCGGCCCCGCGGCGCGCGGCGCCGCGCATTCCCCGCCGGCTGAGCCGTACCGCCGAGCGCTAGTCGAGGCGCTCGACCACCATCGCCATGCCCTGACCGCCGCCGACGCACATCGTCTCGAGGCCGTAGCGGCCGCCGGTGTGCTGCAGGCCGTTGATGAGCGTCGTCATGATGCGCGCGCCCGTCATGCCGAACGGGTGGCCGAGGGCGATGGAGCCGCCGTGCACGTTGAGCCGCTCGAGCGGGATCTCGAGGCGCTTCGCGGAGGGGAGCACCTGTGCGGCGAACGCCTCGTTGATCTCGACGAGATCCATGCGGTCCATCGTGAGCCCCGCGCGCCGCAACGCCTGACGCGACGCCTCGATCGGGCCGAGGCCCATGATCTCGGGGTTGAGGCCCGACACGCCCGACGCGACGATGCGTGCGAGCGGCGTGACGCCGAGGCGCGCCGCCTTGGCGTCGCTCATGACGAGCACCGCGGCGGCACCGTCGTTGAGCGGGCAGGCGTTGCCCGCCGTGATCTCGCCGTCGGGGCGGAACACGGGTTTGAGGCCGGCGAGGGCCTCCACCGTCGTGTTCGGGCGGGGGCCGTCGTCCGTGGCGACCACGCGTCCGTCGGGCAGCGTCAGCGGCGTGATCTCACGCTCGAAGAAGCCGTTTTCCTGGTGCGCCACCGCGCGCTGCTGCGAGCGGGCGGCGAACTCGTCCATCTCGCGGCGCGTCACGCCCTCCATCTCGCGCACGTTCTCCGCGGTCTGGCCCATCGCGATGTACGCGTCGGGCAGGCCGCTGGGCGGCGTCCAGGTGCCTTGGCCACCCGCGGCGCGCGCCTTGGTGCGCTCGCCCGAGGGCTTGAAGATCGGGTTGGGCGACGTGTCCGACGCGCCGTGCTGGTAGCGGCTCACCGTCTCGACGCCGGCGGCGATGAAGCAGTCGCCCTCCCCCGCGCGGATGGCGTGTGCCGCCATGCGGATCGTCTGCAGGCTCGAGGAGCAGTAGCGGTTGACGGTGACGCCCGGGCAGTCGTCGAGACCGGCGAGCAGCGCGACGATGCGCGCGAGATTGAAGCCGCCCTCCCCGGCGGGCTGGCCGCAGCCCATGATCAGGTCCTCCACATCGGCGGGCTTCACCTGCGGCACCTTGGCCATCAGCGCCCGCACGATCTGCGCCGACATGTCGTCGGGCCGCAGGTCCACGAGCGAGCCCTTGTTGGCGCGGCCGATCGGGCTGCGCGCCGTAGCGACGATCACTGCCTCGGCCATGGTCCCCCTCCGGTCGCGTCACAC
>Ga0233425_10005143_pt1 | contig 21056 bp, 19 predicted proteins | sample Watercolumn_Towu_2_FD_181712 | JGI IMG/M metagenome (GOLD analysis project Ga0233425, IMG submission 181712) | Freshwater microbial communities from Lake Towuti, South Sulawesi, Indonesia - Watercolumn_Towuti2014_140_MG | ecosystem: Environmental > Aquatic > Freshwater > Lake | place...
AAAAGATAATCGATGCAGGCTTGCTCCGATGCAAATTTTTCTTCAAATTCCTGCATGGTCCTTGGATATTCCTCCATAAGGGAGGATACTACATATTGTGGCCACGAGAGTCAAGTGCATAGCCCTATAACAATTATCAATTGCCTTCCATAGGCGAGGATCTAGTAAAGTCTCAAGACTCATTTCCTCCTCCATTCATCAGTGGAAGCATAAAATGGATTACTTTCACCCATTCTAACTCTCTCTCCCAATGTCCTCAGGTATAACCCAGGGATAACAGGAATCTTTCACAGCCTTATAGTTGGCGTTCAGAGCTGGTTCCGTGAGGATAATGCTGGCCAGGCGCCGGGCCATGTTCATGACTTCCCGGGCTTCGTCCAGGGTGAGGGAGCGGCCCAGGAGATCATGTTCCCGATAGCTGAGCCACTTCTTGATGACCTGGTAGCCGCCGATGTAGTAGTTCCAGACCTTGGCCGGGACGTTCCGCCAGTAGGCCGAGGCGTTCAGGTAGATGTCGCAGGTGGTTTCGCCCAGGTGCTCCAGAGCTTGCTCCGGTGTCAGGTCCAGAGCAGCGGCTCCCTCCCGGAGGGCCGCCAGTTCCTCCGGGGTATAGTCCCGGGTGATCACTCTGCCCTTGCCGGGCATGGTCACCCCGTCTTTCCCCCCATGGCCCCACCCCACGGTTAAGGCCAGGTCCCCGGCGTCTGGGTTCAAGGCTCCCCCCCCGTCCTTAGAGATCACGGCCAGGGGTTTCAATTCCGGCCGGATGGTCCCCGCGGTTACACCCGGGACCGGGGTTTCCGGGTCCAGCAGGGCGGCCAGTTGCCGGCCCAACCCCGCGGAATGCTCCAGGGCTTCCCTGGTATCCGGCAGGGGAATCCGGGGCCAGTCCTGGCGGATGCCGTCGGCGTTTTCGCTGAGATAGGCGGGGGCGTAACCCACGGCCAGGGCGTGCATCCAGACAAGGCCCGCGATGTTGAGATCCGCGTCGGGGTCTGGGAAGCCTAGCGCGGCCAGGTAGGACCGGGCCGCGGGGGAGAGGTTGGCCGTAGAATCAGATTCTTTTGGTTCATTAACCGTGAAAAAGTTATTCTGTTTATTGTTGATGGTGGTGGTTGCATAAAGAGGCATGAGTCTTATAGGGAATGCGATTGCATGGCCCTTCATGCAATCCCGGGCCAACAGATGACGAGTGAGAAAAATTGGTCTGCCTTCCGGGCTTGCTACACCTGCTGGCCTAGTTAATAAAAAGGCATTGCCTTGCCAACACTGCTTGAACAATTCTGGACGAGATCGTTTCCAAACATTAGGCACATAAGAATAATAGCACCACCGATTATCGAAAGGTCGGAATAAATATCGGCGAATATTACTCGCATCAAAATTATCTTCCTTTAGAGCCTTTTCCCTTACTTTCTCAGGATAAAATGCGGCACTGGTTCTTGATAAACCTGTTCCTAATTGGAGGAATTTCTCCCATTTAAAGCCCTTATCAAAAAACTTGCTCATAAGGTCGGCAAGTTCGTCCGGGTTAAATCTTATTAATGCGTTAGCCCTATCTTCATCCATCCCTTGTATTGGGGGTTCGCGGCATATATCTACCATCATAGGCCATTCTAAATAATGAGTCGCAACCTCTGACAGACGGAAGGAGAAGCGGTTAGCCAGATCAGGGGACACCGTTTGATACTGTGAATTGAAGTCCCTGGCCTTGAGGCTTTCCAGCAGGTCCCCCCGCTTGGTCACCCCCCAAAATTGCCGAAAGCGAACCCCGGGAGTCTCGTTTCGGGTAGCCTTTCTCACCATTAGTGCCACAGCCGTTCCTACCCTGATACCTTCCCGGTTGTATTCCGTGGAAAAGACGCTGGGGTCCGGTTTGCCTTCCGGAGTGAGCTTGCCCGTCTCCCGGCTGTCCCCGTTCAGACAGTCGAACCAGAGGGCGTCGAACTCGGAGAGGAACCGTTCCCGCATGACCACAAAGGAGGGGTCCCCCAGGTAGGAAAAGTTGGAGATAAAACAGATCACCCCTTTCCCGGTCTTCTCGGCAATGCGCCGTTCCGCCAAGCCGAAGAACCGCACATAGAGATCATCCAGGTTGAACTTTTTAATGCCCCACTTGGAGATCAGCCCTTCCTTGTAAGGCTCCACCAGGTCCTTTTCCGCCTCTGCGCTCACCCCGGCGAAGGCGTTGTAAGGGGGATTCCCCAGGATCACCAGGATGGGCTTGTCCCGCTTCACTTCTTCCGCGGCGTCCCGTTCCGCCGCGAACTCCGGCAACATGAGCTGCTTCTTGGGACCTTCCGGGGGCTCCCAGCCGGTCAAGGCATTGGTGAGGAAGACCCCCACCCGTTCAGCCTTATCCTCAGTCAGGGGCGCGCCCAGGTTCTGGAGCAGCAGACCCAATTGCAGGTGGGACACCACAAAGGGCGCGGGCAGAATCTCGAAGCCAAAGACCCGGTTTCGGGCCGCGGCCTTGAGGTCCTGGGCGGTCAAGGCGTCTTCCCGCTCCTTCAAGGTGGTATGAATCCTCTTCAGGACCTCCACCAGGTAGGCCCCGGTGCCGCAGCAGGGGTCCAGGACGTAAACCCGGGGATCGGCCAGGCCGTCGGCAATGTCCAGTTCCTGCCGGAGGATGGTATCCACCCGGGCCACCATGTATTGGACGATCTCCGGCGGGGTGTACCAAATCCCTAAATCTTTCCGAAGCTGGGGATCAAAAGCCTTCAGGAAAGGCTCATAGAAATACTGAACCGCGTGGCCCTCATCGAATTGGGAGAAAAAGGCCGGCCGGTCCACCCGGTTCAAAACCGTGGCGGTCCAATCCAAAACCTCTTCCAAACCCAGTGGCCCCAGCTTGGTAGGGGTGGCCACCTGTTCATAAAGCACCCGGATCATGGGGACGTGGAGGAACCAGGGGGTGAGGCGCCAGTCGAAAAGCTTTTTCGGGTCCGGTATCGGGTTCTTCTTATGCCACAAAACCCAGGCGGCAAAGACCCCGTAGAAAAGGGTCTGGATCAGGGTGGAGCGGAAGAAGTGTTCCCCTTTTTCCGGGTCCTGTCTGGTGCCTTCGAACCTCAGGCCCAGGGCCTCTTCCAGGGCTGAACGCAGACCCGCTAAGGCCGGGAGGTCCTTTCCTTCAATCCGGGCTTTGGCGTCCCGGGCATAGGAGGCCAGAAACCAGGCCACGTCTTCAGGGCGGGTCAAAGGCGCGGCATGGAGCATCACCCGCTTGAGGTATTCGATGAGGCGTTCGCCATGCTCCTGGGCCATGCGGCGGGGGTGCCGGGCCGCATCCCAGAACGCGGCTTCACTATCGGCCAAACGGTAGGTTTCCAGCTTGGCGGCATGGCCGGAAGGGTCTTGTCCTACCAGAACAAAATCCCGGTAATTGGTCACCAGGACCTGACGGTAGTAGCCCCAATACCTAGTCACCTGCTCCCCGGCCGCGGTGACCCAGGCATCGTCTTTGGTGGGTTTGACTTCCATTACCCCTCGGGCCGGGGTCTGGCCGGGAAGAAGGGCGGCATCAGCAAATTTATGGAATTGCTCCTGGGTGAAGAACCCGCCGTCAGGAAGTCCGGCGCCCACATTCTGCAAGTTAATGATGCACTTGACCTTGGGCTTGAGGATCTTACCGATCTCGTTCAGGAAGTGGGCCAGGGGTCCGTAATAGGAGGTCTCTTTGACCCCAGCGCCGGTAGAGCGGATCTCGGAAAGTTGCTTGAGATAGGTTTCTAGGGGATGCATCAAGCCCTCACAAGGGCATTATGCCACGACTGAGATAATTGGTTAAGCAGATTTTGAAAGGAAGGAATTTGGATGCTTGGATTCAACAATTAAGGACAAAAATAGGGAGGCTTCTATGGGACGCCCCGCACTCCTGACATCCCCCTTTATCTTCGTACATAAAAATTATCGAAAGCAATTTCCATTTTGGGGCCACTCTGGGGCCTTTATATTTTTGTTATTTTAAATTTAATCATCAATAATTATAGTAAGTTAAATGGCGGAGGGGGTGGGATTCGAACCCACGTGGGAGTGATTAGCCCCCAAGTCGATTTCGAGTCGACCCCGTTACGGCCTCTTCGGTACCCCTCCTTGAAAGATCGTTTTGCGTTTTGCGTTTTGCGTTTTGCGTGGGGGAGTCCCGATCATAAGGGTGAGTGGGCGGCCCCCTTAATGCTTATCTCCTGCTTTTAAAAAACTCTTGCAGCAGTTCCCGGCATTCCGTTTCCCGGATGCCGCCCGTCACCTCCAGGCGGTGGTTCAGGCGGGGGTCTTCCGGGAGGCGGTAGAGCGAGACGCAGGCCCCACCCTTGGGGTCGGACGCGCCGAAGACCAGGCGCCGGACCCGGGCCTGGATGATGGCCCCCACGCACATGATACAGGGTTCGATGGTAACATAAAGCGTGGCCCCCGGCAACCGGTAATTCCCCAGGCGGGCCGCGGCGGAGCGAAGCGCCAGGACCTCGGCGTGGGCCGTGGGGTCGCGCAGGCCGATGGGCCTGTTATGGGTCTGGGCCAGCACCTCCCCCCCCTCCCCTACCAGCACCGCGCCCACGGGGACCTCGCCCGCGGCCTGGGCCTCCCGGGCCGCGGCCAGGGCTGCGGCCATGAAATGGTGGTCGGTGTCCATAGCTAATCTAAATGGGGGAAAAAGGGGAAGAGGCGAAAAGGGAAGGAACTTTAATCAGCCGAAGGTTTTGCAAAAGTTTTTGAGCCTAATGAGCGCCCCCCCTCACCCTGCCCTCTCCCCCCGTCTCATCATTATCCACAAGTTTTGTATCGGTGGCACAGGCTTTCCAGGCTGTGCCGAAAAACCCGCACAGGATAGAAAGCCTGTGCCACCAAATACTTTGTTAATTCAACTACTTCCTGACATGTTGGCAATGATTAGCCTCGGGAGAGAGGGTTAGGGTGAGGGGGCGTCTTGGCAGCAATGGGCTAATTTCATGAAGAAAAAACGCAAACTGTAACCCTATCCTCCTCTCCGGGTGGTGGGGATCAAGCGATCCTGTTAATGCCGTCCTGGAAAGGATTTTTGCAAGAAGCGCAATCCGTTTTAGGTCTTTCCCTTTTCCCCTTTTCCCCTTTTAACCTTTTACTCCCTGCCTTTTCTCTAAGTTCCCTTCCGAATGCCTCTCAAAGCCCGGCCTTCATATTCGGCCAACAGTTCCAAGGCTCGCTCCTGCTCCTCCAGGAGGGCCCGGCATTTCTGCCGGCGGGCCTCAGGGAGGCCGTTGGCCAGCAGGTTTTGCAGCGATTCCCGCTGCCGCCGGTGCTCCGCGGCCAGCAAACGCAGCCGCAGGATGAGCAGTTGGGCCAATACCGGATCGTCTGCCCACGGCAAGTAGTCCAAAGCCCCGGGGAAGTCGTCCTCCTCCAGGGCCTCCAGGACCAGGTGGCGGTAAAACCTGGCAGGCAGCCAGCCGCTGTCGGCTACCGGCCCGGCCAACAGGCTCCGGCCGGCCCGCACCAAAAGGCCAAGACCCAGCATTTTATTCCGTTTTCCGTTTTTCGTTTGCCGTTTTCCGTAAAAGAAAACGTAAATTATCGATAGTTACCTGGTAAATTTGATTCATTTGCAGGCGAAAATGGCATTAAGCCTTCTGGGCCTGGATGCCCGCGTCCACCATGTTTTGCAGGATCTCCCGCAGTTCCGGCAGATCCTGGGTGAGCTCCTCGATCCGGGCCTTCACCTGGCGATAATCGTCATCCCCGCCGTCTTTGGCCCGCTCCAGGGTGTCCCGGAAGGCCTCCACCAGGCGCCGGTCCAGGCGCCAGAGGCCCGCGGCCGCGCCCATGAGTTCCAGCACCCCGGTGGTCACATGGTGGCCGGTGACTTCCTGGATGGCCACCTCCGCCACCCAGCCGGCCAAGCCGCCGGCCAGGGCGCCGGTGAGGGAAAGCTCTTTTCTGGTCATAACTCCTCCTTGAATGATTCACCACAAAGACACAAAGGGCACAAAGGGCCACAAAGATATATCTTTTCTTGGTGAACCTTTGTGTTCTTTGTGCCTTTGTGGTTAAATCTTTTCCTTCCCCAGCCTCTCCGCCAGGCGCTCCGTTTCCGAGAGCATGCGGCCGATGTGCCGGTCCTTTTCCGCCAGGCGGCGTTTCAGGGTGCGGTTCTCGGATTTCAGCCTGGAGGCCTCGGATTTGCCCAGCCAGCCCCGGACTTTGATGGCCGCCAGGGTCAGGCCCGCTCCCAGGGCCGCGCCCAGGGTTAATCCCAGGAAGAAATCCAGTGGCTTGATCTCCATTTGTTGATGGGTCTTCGGTCTTTGGTCTTCGGTCTTCGGCAAAAAAATAAGCTTGGCTAATCCCTTTGAAATATTAGCATTTGTCTGGGATTATGTCAATTTCACCACACTTGCCGAATGATCCTTGAAAAAACAGTGCTTCTCATGACAAAATAGGTTTCCTGTCTTAGAATAACAAACACCCCCAAAGGCGCGGATAATCCCAACCTGACGGATTGTCTTTTTTCGCCGAAGACCGAAGACCGAAAACCGAAGACCGGAGGTTACCTTATGAGCGACATCAAGGCCATGTACCGCACGGTGATGGCGGACCATTTTCCCCCGGAGATGACCATCACCTTCGGCGACCAGAAGCTTATTTACCGCAAACGCACCTGGAAGCTCCCCGACTCCAAGGGCGAAGTCATCGAGATGGGCTTGAGATACGGGGAAAACCCCGGCCAGGAAGCGGCCCTCTATGAGTTGGCGGGCGGCAACCTCACCCTGGGAGGCTGCCATTTCCTGGAGCCGGGCTATGCCCTCACCAGCGCCATCGACGAGGCGGCCATGGTCCAGGCGGGCAAGCACCCGGGCAAGACCAACCTCACGGACGTGGACAACGGCCTGAATATTATCAAGTTCCTCCAGAAGAAGCCGGCGGCCGTGATTTTGAAGCACAACAACCCCTGCGGCGCGGCCTGGGCCGACAATCTGGCCGCGGCTTATGATAAGGCCAACATGGCGGACCGCATCGCCGCGTTCGGGGGGGCCGCGGTCTTTAACCGGCCCCTGGATAAAACATGCGCCGAGCTGGTGTCCCAAAACTACCTGGAGGTGGTGGCCGCGCCGGATTTCGAGGCCGGGACCCTGGAGATTTTAAAGAAGGCCAAAGACCTGCGCATCATCCGCATCGCCCGCTTCGACCGGCTGCAGCACCTGGTGCATAACCGTTTCGTGGAATTCAAAAGCCTCTGCGACGGCGGGCTGATTGTGCAGCAGTCGCCGTTGAACGCCATTCTGAAGAAGGAAGATTTCAAGCCCGCTACTGCAACCCACCAGGGCAAGGAATACCGCTGCCGCCGGGAACCCAGCGACCGGGAATACGAAGACCTGCTCTTCGGCTGGTGGGTGGAGCAGGGCGTGACTTCCAATTCCGTGCTCTACGTCAAGGACGGGGCCACCGTGGGCATCGGCACCGGCGAGCAGGACCGGGTGGGGGTGGCGGAGATCGCCATTTTCAAGGCTTATACCAAGTACGCGGACGCGCTTTGCTTCAAGCGCTTCGGCATGCCCTACAAAAACCTGGAGTTAGAGATCCTCCAGGCCAAACGGGACGCGTCCGACAAGGTGGAAATCGACATCGCCGCCCGGGAGGCCAAGGGCGGGCTCATCGGCTCGGTGATGATCTCCGACGCGTTTTTTCCGTTCCGGGACGGGGTGGACGTGGGCATCCGGGAGGGCGTGAGCGCCATCGCCCATGCGGGGGGGTCAGTGCGGGATTACGAAGTCATCGAGGCCTGCAACGAAGCGGAGCCGGCGGTGGCCATGGTATTTACCGGGCAGAGGTGTTTTAAACATTAGGGGTCAGGGGCCGGAGAAACGCTGATTACAGATTACCGGTATCTGAAATTTCCCTAACAACAATCAACCATCAAAGTTTTTTCGTAGGGGCGAACCTTGTGTTCGCGCCGAATGCATTTGGGCGAACACAAGGTTCGCCCCTACGGGAAACCGCCTTCCTCCAAATTACTGGCCGAATTCTTTCTGCCGCCAGGCTTTCAATCCCACCACCAGATCATAAGTAAGACAATCCCGGGAACGGATATTGCCCAGGGTGACTTCCGGCTTGTTGGCGCCGTGGAAGTCGGAGCCGCCGGTGACGAGCAGGCCCAGTTCCTGCGCCAGCTTGAGGTAGAGGGCCTCCTGCTCCGGGGAGTGGTCCGAGTAATAGACCTCCACTCCGGCCAGGCCGTGGGCCTGGAGGTCCAGGAGCCGGTCCTTGAGGGCCCCGGCGGAGCCCAGGTTCAGGGTGAAGGGATGGGCCAGCACCGGCACGCCCTGGGCATCCCGGATCATATCCAAGGCCTCCCGGAGGGGGAAGCGGAATTTTTGGACATAGGCCTTGCCGTCGTTCTTTAGATAAATATCAAAGGCCTGCTGGAGATCACGGACATAGCCGCCCTCCAACAGGGCCCGGGCGATGTGGGGGCGGCCCACCTGGCCGCCGCCGGAGAGGCGCTCCACCTGCTCCATGGTGATGGGGATGCCGAGGGCGTTCAGTTTGGCGATGATCTTGGGGTTCCGGTCCTTGCGGGCCTGCTTGAGCACGCCCAGGCGCTTCTCCAGTTCGCCGCTGTGGAAATCCAGGAAATAGCCGAGGATGTGCATGGTGTCCCCGGCGTGGCGGGTGCTGATCTCCACCCCGGGGATGACCTCGACGCCCAGCTTTTCCCCCTCGGCCAAAGCCTCGGCCAGGCCGTCGGTGGTGTCGTGGTCGGTGAGGGCCATAGCCTTGAGGCCGGCTTCTTTGGCCAAACGCACCACCTCTGCCGGGCGGAAGGAGCCGTCGGACGCGGTGGAGTGGGTGTGGAGGTCGATGTATTTCATTTAAAAGCCTGGACGCAGCCGGACCAGAAAAAGAGGACTTTATCCGAGACCGGGGCCATTAATTGCAGTTTTTCTTGGTTTTCAATGGGGTCGATGAAGAGGTTATCCAATAAATAGCTCACCGTGGTGGGACAGGACAGGGCCATGGGGTCGGAGATGTCCTCTTTGAATTTGGCGCCGTAGGCGTTGAACCGGCTGCGGCTGAGGTCGTGGAACTTGGCGGCCGCAGCCTCGATCTCCCCGGCGTCCGTGAGGTTATGGTCCTTGATGAGGATATTATTGATCAGGTGGTCCTGCATATCGTCGTAAAAGCGGTGGATTAAGCTGATGGCCTGCTCCTTGTCGGTTCGGGCCAGGGAATAGGTGTCGGCGATGATGAACATGGCGAATACCATAGCCTCGACGATGTCGATGGGGCTGTCGCCGAAACCCTGGTCCGCCAGGACCCGGCTGAGATCGCTGACCATGCCGAAGGCCAGGGATTTCATTTTATCACGGTCGGCGTTGTTGTTGGCTGACATTAACTTGAATCTCTTTATGCTGGTAAGTTCAAGGTTCAAGGTTCAAAGTTCAAGGTTTAAAGTTCAAAGTTGATGGCCTGGTAAAAAGTCGAAAATCCTAAAAATCGCCAAATTAAGTTGCTGATTTTATTGAGGGCGATTAGGGAAAAATAGCATATTTTTGACTTTTTACAGTGCCATCAACTTTGAACCTTGAACTTTGAACTTTGAACTCTCCAAGAGAGCGTTTTACGGCTCACCAAGGCATACAAGCAGCCCCGCCGCGGCCTTCAATCCCCAAACCAGCCCGGCCTCGTCCGGGTTGAATTCCGGCGAATGCAGGGCCTGGCCCTTGCCTCCGGAGGTGCGTACCCCCAGGAAGAAGTAAAAGGCCGGAACCTTGGCTGCATAATAGGAAAAATCCTCGCTGCCCATGGCCGGGTGGTGCAGCTTGAGGCGGTTTTCCCCCAAAACCTCGTTCAGGATCTCCACCGCCCGGGCGCTCAAGGCCGGGTCGTTTTTAAGCAGCGGATAGGTGGGCTGGAAGTCGAGTTCGATGCGGGAGCCGGTGCCCTGGGCCAGCCCGGACATCAGCCCTTTGAGGCCCTGCTGCACCTCCTGGCGCACGGATTCCTGCAAATACCTAAAGCTCCCTTCCAGTTCCACCTGATCCGCCAGGATATTGAAGCGGTTGCCCCCGGAGATGCGGCCGAAGGTGAGGATCACCGGGTGGCGGGCGTCGATCCTTTGGGCCAGAAACCCCTGGATCTGCATCAGGGCCTGGGCGCTCACCAGGATGGGGTCCACGCCCCGGTGGGGCGTGGCGCCGTGGGCCGCCTTGCCGGTGACGGTGAGAAAGACGCGGTCGGAGCCGGCCATAACCACTTCCCGGCTGTAGCGGATGACGCCCACGTCGAGATTGGGGGCCACGTGGAGGGCGCAGATCGCGTCCACGTCCGGGGCTTTCAGCACCCCGGCGGCCACCATGCCCTGGGCCCCGGATTTATCAGCCTTGGGCGGGCCTTCCTCTGCGGGCTGAAAGATGAAGCGGAAGTTTCCCGCCAGCCGGTCCTTAAAGCCGCTTAACAAACGGGCCGCGGCCAGGCCGATGCTCATGTGGAAATCATGGCCGCAGGCGTGCATCACTCCCGCCACCTGGGAACACCAGGGTGCGGCCACCTTTTCCTCCAGGGGCAGGGCGTCCATATCCGCGCGCCAGGCCACGGTCCTGCCGGGCCGGGCGCCGCTCAAGGTCCCCACCACCCCGTGCTCTGCAATGCCGGTGGCCACCTCCAGGCCCAAATTCTCAAGATACCGGGCCACCACCCCGGCAGTCCGCTCCTCCTGATGCGACAACTCTGGATACTGATGAAACTCCCGGCGCAGCGCGCTAAGCTCCTCAGCCAATCCCTCGGCCTGTCCCAGGATTTCTTTTAATAATTTCATGATATTTTTATTCTACCGTGAGCTTGCCTGGGGAGAAAGGAATTTGTGGGGTTTAGGGAGAGGAAGGAAGGACAAGAGGGACTATTTGAAAGGCTTGCTCTTTGAATTTATCCTGCCGGCTCCAATCAAAACCACGTTTCCATCACCATTTCCTATCTATAATCAATTGATTTTTCTGAGAAGTTTCGTGTTTGGTAAGATATCGATTGGCTACCAATCATCGGTATCCAAGACGGTTGGATTTACTTCATATCTCCCTTTAACACTGGTAAAATGAATTTTGTTGAGAAAGGAGGTTATAGGCAAATGTTTAAGGAAGAAAGAGAAGAAAGCCAATTTACTTGGAGCATGCTGGGGGATATCACCGAAGGCCGGCCGAATCTCGGCCCCATGGTACACGTGGCCGTCTATCGTTTGATGCAATTCACACTGCGCGACATTATGATCCGGGATTTTGGGGTCGAAAAAGCTGACCGGATTTTTTTCGAGGCCGGTAAGAAAGCCGGTGCAGAATACTGCGACAATGTGCTCACCGATAAGAATGATTTGGCCAGCTTCTTTGCTGATATCCAGCGCACTATGAAGGAGCTGGGCATCGGCATCTTCCGAGTAGAATCGGCTGATTACGAGAAAGGCTCTTTTGTGGTAACTGTAGCTGAGGATCTTGACTGTTCGGGCATTCCCGTTTGCTCGGAGGAGGTATGCATTTATGATGAGGGATTTATTGCCGGCCTGCTGCTCGCTTACACCGGGAAAGATTTTCACGTCAAGGAAGTAGACTGCTGGGGCTCAGGTGGAAGGGTGTGTCGCTTTACCGTAGTCCCCCTATGAGGCGAGATGATGCTTTCTGTTGAAGTTGCACTCATTGACCTCATAACGGCAACGTTTCATTATCTGCGCACCGGGAAAGTCCCGCCACCGATCCCTATACCGGACGAATTCCCGGACAATGAAATTAGGCAGCTCATTACCTATGTTAACCGGTTTCTCGTTGAATTCGCCACACTCACCGAAGCCATGGAGCAGATTGCTCAGGGAGAACTGGAAACTCGTCCTTTGATCGGCCGGATGGCTTTAGTGCATGGTTTTAAGGCCCTCCAATCAAACTTGCGGCACCTAACTTGGAAGACTCAGCAAGTCGCAGCGGGGGATCTGGAGCAGAAAGTTGATTTCATGGGGGATTTTTCCGCCGCTTTCAACAGCATGACCCAGCAACTCAAGGACTCCCGGGAGCAGCTCGTGCATCTGAACCAACAGCTCGAGTGTCGCAACAAGTTTATCCGGGAGACTTTTGGACGATATACTAGCGACGACATAGTAGGGGTCCTCCTTGACATGCCCGAAGGGTTAAAACTGGGGGGAGAAAAGCGAGAGGTTACGCTATTATGGTCAGATTTACGCGGCTTTACCGCCCTATCCGAACGACTTGATGCGACAACAGTGGTCGCCTTGTTAAACAATTACCTTTCAACCATGATCGAAGTCATCCATCAATACGGCGGCACCATCGACGATATCATCGGTGATGCCATCTTAGTGCTTTTTGGGGCCCCCTTACCATTAGAAGATGCGGCGCAGCGTGCTGTCCGCTGCTCCCTCGAAATGCAGAATAAGATGAGGCTGGTTAACGAACATAATTTCCAAAAAGGTTGGCCAGAAATAGAGATGGGAATTGCGTTGCACACCGGAGAGGTGGTGCTGGGCAACATTGGCTCGACCAAGCGATCTAAGTATAGTGTCATCGGCCGGACGGTTAATCTGACTGCTCGTATCGAGAGCTTCACCGTGGGCGGGCAGGTGCTCGTTTCTCCCTCTTTGATAAATGCGGCCAATCCTGGTCTTATCCTTGGTGAGGAGGTTAAAGTCCGAGGCAAGGGCATGCAAAAGGCTCTCAGATGTCGGGAGTTGCAGGGCCACAAAGACCATCCGGAACTTTTGCTAAAAGAAGAGGAACCGCTCTTCAAGACCCTTATTGAGCCAATACCACTTTATTATATAGTTTTGACTGATAAGCATCTCGATGGGCAGAAGCAGCGGGCTACCTTGATTAGTATATCCCAGCGGCAAGCGGTGGTCGAAGTAGCTGGCCAATTATCACGACATACCAATATAATGTTTCGGCTGGAGGAAAAGAACTCCTCGGAAGAGTCGCATGAGTCATACGCCAAGGTAATCCATCCCCTCGACGAATTGGGCAAGCGCTACCTTATTCACTTTACTTGGGTTCCACCGGACATACAGGTGAGGCTACAGCGGTTGACAGATAGTCTCACGGGCTTATAACCGTGAAATAGCAAAGGATGAAGAAAAAGTCAGAAAGTTGCTTTCAAATTGTGGGTACCCTAAGAACATTTGCTCGATAACTGCTATATCTCAGCGAATTCAACCAAACTTATGAGCATTCTATATAGTTATCATAGTTGAATCTAGGCCCCCAAAATGCCGCCCCTCGCCGCTTCCCTCAAAACCCCTTATTTATCCGGGAAAATAGCTTCTCCAGATTCTCCCGGTGATGGTAGTTAAACAGCGCCTCCACCACCTCCGGGTCGTAGAGGGTGCCTTTGTGGAGGGAGATTTCCTCCAGGACGTCCTCCAGGCCCCGGGCCGGGCGGTAGGGCCGGTGGGTGGCCATGGCCTCCACCACGTCCGCCACGGCCAGGATCCGGGCCTCCGGGAGAATCGCCTCCCCCGTTAACCCCATGGGATAGCCGGAGCCGTCCATCCGTTCATGGTGCTGATAAATGATTTGGGCCACCGGCCAGGGAAATTCCATGCCTTTCATGATTTCATAGCCGAAGTAGGGGTGATCCTTGATCACCTCGAATTCGTGAGTCCTCAGTTTGCCGGGTTTGCTCAGGAATTCCGCGGGCACCACGATCTTCCCCAGGTCGTGCAGCAGTCCGGCCAGGCGCAGGCCCTTGATGCGGTCCTCATTGAATCCCATCTCCCGGGCCAGGGCGCAGGCCAGTTCCGTGACCCGCTGTTGATGGCCGGCGGTGTAGGGGTCCCGCATCTCGATGGCCGCGGCCATGGCCTGCACCGCCTGGTCGCTGGCCCGGAGCCAATCCTTCAGCCGCTCTTCGGTGATGTCGTTGCCGATGCACAGCACCTCCCGGAGAACACCGCGTTCATCGCAGACCCCCTTGTTGGTCCAGGCCACCCAGACCCGCTGGCCGTCCCGCCTGATGTTTTCGTTCTCATTGTTGACGTGGCAATCCGGGTGGGCCGCGATATCGGCGATCAAGGCCGCCAGGTCCCGGCCGGACGACTCCAGTTGGGGCACGATGGTCCCCAGCACGTTCTTGCCGATTAATTCCTCTTTCGCGTAGCCGAAGAAGCGTTGGGCAAAGTCGTTGATGAAGGTAACATTCCCCTGGGGGTCCAGGCGCAGGATGAGGCTGTTGGCGCTTTCCACCAACTCCCGGTAGCGGGCTTCGCTCTCCGCCAGGGCGGCCGCGGCCTGGCGGCGCTGTTTCTCCCTCTCCGCGGATTCCAGGGTAGAAGAGAGAATCCCGGCCAGGGATTGGAGCAAGCGGATATTCTCACCCTCGAAGTAATCCGGCTCCGCCGCGTAGAAAACCAGGGCGCCGATGGTCCGTCCCTCCATGGTGAGGGGGAAAGCCCCGGTGGCCCGGTAGCCGCGCTTTAGCGCCCGGTCCCGCCAGGGGGCCATGCGGGGGTCGCCGGCGATATCCCGGCAGATGGAAGGCCTCCCTTCCCGGACGGCGGTCCCCGCCGCGCCCCGGCCTTCGGCCACGTCGGCCATGGAGATGCGGATTTCCTCCAGGAATCCTTCCTCGAGGCCCCAGAAGGCCGCGGGCTTGACCAGGGAGGTGTCGGGCTGCGCCAGCCCCACCCAGGCCATGCGAAAGCCCCCCTGTTCCACGGCAATGCGGCAGACCCGCTGAAAAAGCTGCTTCGGCTCCGGCAGGCGGACCGCGGCCTCATGGGTCTCGCTCAAAACGGTGTACAGGCGGGTGAGACCGGCAATGCGCGCCGCCATCTCCCGGTTCTGGGCCGCCACCGCCTTCAGTTCGGCCAGTTCCCGCTGAAGTTTTTTAAACTCTCCGGGGGAGCAATCCATGGCTTTGCCTTGGTCTGGCATCTTCTTAATTCCTTCAGGTCCCTGGGAAATTTTTATTTTCACAGGATTATGGTTGATAGTAAAAATTTCCAGGATTGTATCGCGAGCGGCAAGCCGCGGGAAGAAAAAATATATCGATCAGTTGGGGGGAGAGGATTACTGTGTTCTTATCCGGAAACGAGTCATATTAATTTTTTTTTCATTTTTTCCCCACGCACCTTATTTCCCCTCTCTCCCCCAATTCCCCATTGACCTCAAAAGTAGGCCCCAGGAATTTTTCGATGACCCAGAGGTTGGTGAGTAGGTGCAAGGTGATTTCCGGGGTGATGAAGAGGGACGCGCCGTGGGCCCGGGCCAGGTAGAGGACGATCTGGTCCGCCAGGTGCCGGTCCACCGCGGCCCGGCGGTCCCGGAAGGTAAAAAATTGGTCCGCGGCTTCGTCAGCCACCTTTTCCGCGGGTTTGCCCCGGGCCCCCAGGGCGTCGAAGCCGGCCCGGGGTCCATAGAGCAAAACCATGCTGCCGGCATCGAGTCCCCCCGCCTGCACCAGGTCCACCGGCAGGTCCCCGCCCAGGCGGGATTTGAGCCGCTCCGCCTGGCGCCGGGCCACGTGCTCCGGCAGGCGGGAGGTGGCGGAAAGGGCCCGGAAATCCCGGTAATCCGGCGGCGTGCGCCACTCCGCACCCGCCAGTCGGGGCGCGGGGTGAACCTCCAGGCTCACCTCGCCGCCGCCCCGGGGATACCAACCCCAGCGCTCCAGGGTCATCTCCACCCTGGCCCCCAATCGGGCCAGCACCGGCAGGAAGACATGAAGGAAATAGTGGGCCGGGGGGCTCCAGGCCACATGGGTTCCCCCCCGGAGGGTGAGGCGGGAAGGCCGGTCCGCGGCCAGAAGCGGCGGCAGGAGGGCCTGGGCCAGGAGGGTGACGGAACCGGCGCTGCCGGTCTTTTCCGCCACGTCAAAGAGATACTGCCCGGGATGCAGGCCCCGGGGCCGGAAAGTCAACTCCCGGCTGTGCAACTGGGCGCCGGTGACTTCCGCGTCGGTGATCCGGGCCAGGGCGAGGACCCCGGCCAGGTGTTGCGGTCTCAACCCCGGTTTGGCCCGGCCCGCCCGGATATTGGCAATATGCACCGGCTGCTCCAGGGTGGCGGCCAGAGAAAGGGCGGTGCGTAAAATCTGCCCGCCCCCTTCTCCATATGAGCCGTCAAGATGGAGCATTATTTTTCCAGTAAGAAAATTACCTCGAACCTGACGCGATACGTGGCGATTTTATTATCTTTCACCGACACCCGTTGTTCCAGGATTCTCAGTCCGGTAATACCCCGGAGGGTCTCGGCGGCTCTTTTAAAACCAACAGCCAAGGCGTCCTCAAAACTGACCGGCGATTCGGCGATGGCCTGGGTGACTCTGGCTACCTGATGCGCCATGATGCTCCCCTCCTCCTTTCCCGGGCGGGTCTATTCCAGAATAAAGATCACTTCCATTTTTACCCGGTAGGTGGCGATTTTATTGTCCTTGACCGATACCCGTTGTTCCACGATCCGCAAACCGGTGATGCCCCGCAAAGTACTGGACGCGCGGGCGAAGCCCACTTGCACGGCATCATCAAAGCTCTTGGGAGATTCAGCGATGATATGGGTAACTCTGGCCACGTTGGTTGACATGTTACGCCTCCTTGGTTTTGATGGATTAGTCAGCCGGCGCTCGGAATAGGGCGCACCCTCCGGCCCCGGGTTTCCCATATGATAAGTTCGCATATCGCAGATGCAAGTGCCCATAAGCGGTACGCACAGACTTTCCAACCTGTGCGGCCGTCCTAAAATTATATTCAGCGCCTTTGCGTCTTTGAGTGAGAGATTTCTTTCTTCACCAGAGAGCCAAATTTGCAGTTACTCACCCGATATTTTTGGTAGAATGGCCGGGAATCTTCGGGAGGGGGAATGCGGGAAGTCCGGCGCATGTGGCATTATTCCACCATGGTGGTCCTGACCGTGCTCACGGCCGGGATTTTCGCGGCCATCCTCATCCCCTTCAAAGGCATCCCCCTGATTCCCGGGCTCACGGAACTGCGGCCCGCCAACGTCATTCCCGTGGTCTTCGGCCTCCTCTTCGGACCCGCGGGGGCCTGGGGCGCAGCTTTGGGAAACCTCATCGGCGACTTTTTCGGCACCCTGGGGCCGGGGAGCTTCTTCGGTTTCTGGGGCAATTTCCTGGCCGCGTACCTGCCTTACAAGATGTGGGGGAACCGCTCCCCGGGGGAAATCCGCGGACACCTCACCCGCTTCGTGCTGGCCGTGCTCCTGGGGGCCATGGGCTGCGCCCTGGTGATCGGTTTCGGCGTAGAGGCCTTGAAGCTTCTGCCTTTCAGCGTCATTGCCACCGCGGTTTTCTTTAACAACGCGGTCATTGCCCTGCTTCTGGGGCCGTTTCTCCTGATCCTGCTGGAGCCCCGGGTGAGCCGTTGGGACCTTTCCTGGACGGAGATCGTGGACCCGGAGGACCGCGTCCCCGGACCCGCGCCCCGCTTGGGTCTGGCCCTGTCCTGGCTGGGGGCCGGGGGCGGTTTTTTGCTGGGACTGGCGGTGAGCTTCGGATTGGTGAGCCTCACCGGCCTCCCTTCCCTGGCCGCGCTGCTGGCGCCCTTGGTGGCGATCCTGATCATCGGGTGCTTTTTGCTTTAGATATTTTTCTCACGCAAAGACGCAAAGGCGCAAATATTTATATAAATCGGCGTTCATCGGCGTTCATCGGCGGTTAAAAATTAACCGCCGATGCACGCCGATAGACGCCGATAAAAACAGATAATTAATAGATCTTGCGCCTTTCTTTGCGTCTTGGCGTCTTTGCGTGAGATTACAACGGAGAACCGGCAATAATCAAAATTTCCGACCTTTATTTTCAGTACAAGAGAGCTCCCCGGCCGGTTTTTGACGGGTTGAACCTGGAGATTGCGCCGGGGGAACGGGTCGCGGTCCTGGGCCCCAGCGAGGCCGGAAAATCCACCCTGGCTCTCTGCCTGGGGGGCCTGATTCCCCGGATGATCAAAGGGGAGTTCCAGGGGCAGGTGGAAGTGGCGGGCAGCCTCACCCACCTCTGCCGGCCCCGGGAACTGGCGGACCGGGTGGGCCTGTTGTTCCAGGATTTCGAGGCCCAGCTCTTCTCCACCCGGGTGGACCAGGAAGTGGCCTTCGGCCCGGAAAACCTGGGGCTGGACCGCTCAGAAATCCTCCGCCGGGTGCCCCGGGCCCTGGGACGGGTGGGCCTGGAGGGCCTGGAATCCCGGGACCCCGCCACCCTTTCCGGAGGCCAGAAACAGCTCCTGGCCCTGGCCGCGGTTCTGGCCCTGGAGCCTCAAATTCTGGTTCTGGATGAACCCACCACCGACCTCGATCCTTTGCGGGTGGAAGAGCTTCTCGAGGCCCTGGGCCGCCTCAGCCGGGACCAAAACCTCACCTTGGTGCTGCTGGGCGCAGACCTGCGCCTGGCCCGGCATTGCTCCAGGATTATCCTGCTGAATCAGGGAGAAGTGGCCGCGGACGGCCCGCCGGAGCAGGTCTTGCGGGCAGTGGATACCTTTCGCAGCCTGGGGTTGCGGCCGCCGGAACTCCCCGCCCTGTTCCATGATCTGGGACAGGCGGCCCTGCCCCTGACCCTGGAGGAGGCCGTAACCCAGGCCCGGAGCCTGGGTTGGGAGCGCTCCGGGGCAGACCCGGAGTCCGCCCTCCCTCCCCTTCCCTCTCCCGGACCCGAACTTCTGGCCCTGCGCCGGGTGACCTTCGCTTATCCGGCCGCGGCCCCCATCTTTCGAGACTTTTCTTTCAGTTTGCGGGCCGGCGAGCTGACCGCGATCCTGGGCCCCAACGGCGGGGGCAAGACCACTTTGGTGAAACTCCTCCGGGGCCTACTGCAACCCCAGGCCGGGGAGGTGCGGACCGCGGCCGGGGGCAACTCTCTGCGGGTGGGGTTTGTCTTCCAGAATCCCGATTATCAATTATTTTCCGAGCAGGTCCGGGAGGAGGTGGCCTTCGGCCCCCGCCTCCTGGGGCTGGATGAGACAGAAGTCAACCGCCGGGTGGAGCAGGCCCTGGACCGGGTGCATCTGTTGGCGCGGGCCGGGGAAGACCCCTTTTCCCTGACCAAGGGGCAGCGCCAGCGCCTGGCCGTGGCCGCGGTCCTGGCGCTGACCCCCGGGGTGATCATTCTGGATGAACCCACCACCGGCCTGGACCACCGGGAACAGGAGGACATGCTGGAGTTGATTAAAGAGCTCCACGGCCAGGGCCACACCATCGTCATGGTCACCCACTCCATGTGGGCCGCGGCCAATTATGCGCAAAGGCTGGTGGTCCTGAACCAGGGCCGCATAGTTCTGGACGGCCCCGCCCGGGAGGTCCTGGCCCAGGAGGAAATTTTGCGGTCCTGCCGCGTGCAGCCGCCGGCCCTGGCGCAGCTCAGCCGGCGGCTGGGATTTATGGCCTTAAACGCGGAAGAGTTTAGAACCTCACGCAAAGACGCCAAGGCGCAAAGATAAGGGCGCAAAAAATTTTAATTATCGGCGTGTATCGGCGTTCATCTGCGGCTATTATTAACCGCAGATGAACGCCGATGGACGCAGATATTATATAATTATTGCGTCTTTGCGACTTTGCGTCTTTGCGTGAGATTAATAATCCCTTTCACGAATGGAGGCCTCAAATGTGGGCCGCGGCGGTACAACTCAATTCCACGCCGGATATGGATCATAATCTGGCCCGGGCCCGGGCCTTGATCGGGGAGGCCGCGTCCCGGGGCGCGCAGATTATCGCATTGCCGGAGCATTTCGCCTACCTGGGGCCGGAGGACAAAAGGCCGCCGTCCGCTCAGCCATTAGATGGGCCTCTGGTCAATGACTTTCGTGATTTGGCGGGAAAATTGAGGGTTTTCCTGCTCCTGGGCTCCTTCCCGGAGATGGCCGGACCGGAGGAGCGGCCCTATAACACCAGCGTGCTAATAGGGCCTCAGGGCGATATTCTCGCGACGTACCGGAAGATGCACCTCTTCGACGTGGACCTCTCCAAAGGTCCAAGTTATCAGGAATCCCGGGTGATGCAAGCGGGAAAAGAATTGGCCGTGGCCCCCCTCCCCGGCGCCCCCTTCACCGGGGGCCTGGCCATCTGCTACGACCTGCGCTTCCCGGAGCTGTTCCGGGCCTTGACGGCTAAAGGCGCGGACCTGCTCTTCCTGCCCGCGGCCTTCACCCTCACCACCGGCCGGGATCATTGGGAGGTCCTGGTCCGGGCCCGGGCCATCGAAAATCTGGCCTACGTCATCGCCCCGGCCCAATGGGGCCAACACTCCCCGGGCCGCCGCAGCTACGGCCGCTCCCTGATCATCGACCCCTGGGGCCTGATCCTGGCCCAAGCCCCCGACGGCGAAGGCATCATCTACGCCCAACTGGACCACGAACGCCTGAAGAACCTGCGCCGGGAACTGCCATGTTTGCACCATCGCAAGCTGAAGTGATTTGAAGTGAGATACCCGGGGAAGCTGTCAGCTATCAGCTGTCAGCTTCATTGAGAATGAGAGATAATATACGCATATAGAAAAGTGATTTAATCTTTTGACAAAATGGATAAATAGCAGTAACCTGCTATTTGGCTCTGCAGATATTTCCGGATCAAAGAGGGCAAAAACACCCTGCGTTGGGACAAAACCAGTTGCCAACGTTTCGAGGCTAACCAGGCCAGGCTGAAGATGGGGGTGTTAGCCTATAACCTCCTCCATATGATCCGCCAGTTCTATGTCTGGGGCGAAGAAGTGAAGCGGTCCATGGATTGGCTGATTAAGCGATTGATCAAAGTGGGAGCGAGAATCTCCTTTCATGCCCGCAGATGGTATGTCCATGTGGCCTCCGCTTTTCCCCTGGCCCATCATTACCGAGCGGTGCTGGCCTGGAGTTCTTAGGCTCTACAACCTTGAGGTCTGGGCCTGAGGGGGAGTATGTCAGGATTTCAATAAAATTACTTCTTTATCAGCGGGTTAGTTGACAAATTTAGGAAATTTTGTTCTATGCTGCTTCACACACGGCAATTTGCCTGAAAATGCGAAACATGGCGAGGTTAACCTCGACGAAAGAGGCCCTCAAAATCGTTTTTTGACTGCGGCGGCCCAGACTGCTGCATAATCTCGGCTAA
>Ga0233425_10005144_pt1 | contig 21055 bp, 19 predicted proteins | sample Watercolumn_Towu_2_FD_181712 | JGI IMG/M metagenome (GOLD analysis project Ga0233425, IMG submission 181712) | Freshwater microbial communities from Lake Towuti, South Sulawesi, Indonesia - Watercolumn_Towuti2014_140_MG | ecosystem: Environmental > Aquatic > Freshwater > Lake | place...
TAATCCTGCGAATAACAATTATAAACCGAACACATTAGAATTATTACAACGGCTTTTATCATAATCTGTTTCATTGTAGAAACTCCTTTCCTAATTAATTTTTTCAACCTATTTCAGGACAAGACATTGCTCATTAATCATTTTTCCTTGCCCATTAAAAGCTCTCCTGCTGTTTCTTCGATTGCGGCGCGTTTGAGTATGTCAAATTCTTTTGCTCTGGATGTTAATAGGTTAAATAACGAATATTTTGTTTCGGTATTTTGGTTTATGATTTTTTCTTCTGAAATATTTTCTTCTATTGTTTTTAAAAAACTGTTGGTTTCGGAATATCCAAGTGTTGAATACAATTTTGCTTTTACAAATTTAATGTTGTCTTTTGTTATGGGCGACCGGGAGTTTTTTATTTTTTTTTCAATTTGATGCAGATTGTTTTTAATTTCATTAAGTGATTTTTCAAGGTAACAAAAGATTCTTTCTTTATTAATATCATAATGATAAATTTTATCTTTCGCGTCGTTGTATTGCCGCACCGTTGCTCCGTTCGTGCAAATATATCTTATAATATAATTCACCGCCCTGAATGCCATAAACCCGGTTTCAGAGTTAAAAACATTTAATCCGAATCCGCATTCATCTCCGGGAATGGGTTCTGATTTATGTCTGATATCCGAATATATTCGCATACAAAAATCATCTCTGGATACGCTTTCTACTCCGTATCCCGAACACATCTGCAGTATTTCAAAATCCGGTATGTCTGAATATTTTCTGCTTGTTATGGTGAGGGCTTCCTCATTTTCTATTTTAATATTTACATAATCGGAGTTAATATTCAGAAGAAAATCATTCGCTATCGAAACAATCGTTTCTGTGCTTAGTTTCGGCAAAACAGAAAGGGAGAGCCTGTGCCATTTAAGTAGTTTGAATAGAAATGATTTTCTTACTGGATATCTTCGGGTTGTTCCGTTTGTAACTACTATAAATATTTTTTCCTTTTCTTTGTCAATGTTGTGTTTCAGGCTGATTGACATCGGGTCGGTTTTAATCACATCTCTTTTAAGGTCTTTCAGGTGTTTCAGCACCTTATGCGGGTCTGCCATATTGAAGACCTTTCCGTTCGATACTTTCATAAACAAAAATTAATTATCGGTAAAACGATTTTAGTAAAAATAATCTAAATAATTTTTTTTTTAGTATCATTCAATGATACTTTTTTTAAAGCTAAAAATTTCATAATTTCAATAGTTCATTAATCCACAAAAAATTTTTAAAATATGTTTGATTTTCAGACAAAGTTTAAACGGCAGGTTGAAATACTCGGTTTTGCGATTTCAAAACACGGCTGTAACAAAATGGAGCTTGAAGAATGTTTTGGTGTTGAAGAGCTTACAATAAAAAGAGACCTTAAGGAGCTTCGCTCTGATGGAATAGACATTCATTCGGTTAAGAACAGCGGCGTTGAACTAATAAGCAGGCTCGAAACACTGAAAATAAAGGAGCTTCTTGTTCAGTATCTTGGGTTAAGTTATGCCACCAACTCATACGATAAGCCGACATCGTTGCTTGTTCGCAAGATGAAAGAAAAAGCTTTGAGTAACGTTGTGTTACTTCAGCGATGCATAGAGGGAAACACATACGCAAAAATCCTTTACGAAAAAGAAGCTGATGAGAAAAAATCATGGAGAGAAGTAAAGCCGATACAATTTTTTCAAAGCGAGAATTACTGGCGAATTCTGGCAGAGCACGAGGAAATAGTTAAGCAATTTCATTTAAACAAAATTCTGGATGTTGAAATTACCGAAAGAAAATTCAAGAAAATTTCAAAGGAGGAAATAGACAATATGTTTATTTACTCTTGGAAAAGCTGGCTTGGAAGTGAAAAAATAAATGTGCGTTTGAAGCTTTCTCAAAAATGGGCATCTAAACTCAAGCCAAAGCAGATAATGATATATCAGGATATTGAGGAAAATGCGGACGGTTCGGTAGAACTCGGCATAACCGTAAATTCTCTTAATGAGATAGCAAGCTGGATTGTCAGCAGGGGTGAGGGAGTGGTTGTGCTGGAGCCGGAAGAACTCAGGGAAAAGGTTATTTCAATTGCAAGAAATACTTTGGGTAATTATACATAGTTCAAGAACTTTTTCACATTATAAAAATGTTATATTTTTAGGAAATAAAGTTTGTTCTTTTTTAAAATTTATGTATTTATAATGAATTTAATGTTTTTGTTTACAAATATATTCTCTGTAATGGTCACTGCTTTAACCTCTCTCACAAAAATAAAAAATAACCGTAAAAATTTTAATATACCTTTTTTATGTACCTGAAAATACATCCGCAAAATCCGGAATCAAGAAATCTCGACCGTGTTGTAGAATGTCTAAAAAACGGTGGTGTAGTAATTTATCCGACGGATACGGTTTACGGAATTGGTTGCGATATTTATAATTCCAGGGCTGTAGAGCGCATTGCAAAAATAAAAGGTCTCGACCCGCGGAAAACAAATTTTTCTTTCATCTGTTATGACTTAAGTCACCTTTCGGATTTCACAAAGCCGATAGACACTGCGCTATACAGGATAATGAAAAAAGCACTTCCCGGACCATTCACTTTTATTCTCAAAGCAAACAAGAATGTTCCGAAACTTTTTGAAGGGAAGAAAAAGACTGTCGGAATAAGGGTTCCCGATAATAGTATAATTCGTGCAGTGGTAAAACATCTTGGAAATCCAGTATTAACAACTTCTCTTCACTCGGAAGACCAGTTGAGCGGATACATAACAGACCCCGAAATAATCAACGACAAGTTCGGCAACCTTGTGGATGTTGTAATCGACGGGGGATACGGGAATAACAGACCTTCAACTATTATTGACTGCTCAAACGGCGAAATGAAAATCATCCGCAGGGGGATAGGGGATGTAGATGAAATTGTCTGAACTAGGATTTATGGGATTATAAGGATTGCGCGGATTATTAAAGTTTCGATAATTTTTTCTAAATTAATATTTCTTTAATAAGGGTAATCCTTTTTATTGTGAAGATTTAAATTTTTTATTAAACAGTCTTCTGAACTCTAAACTTCGGGCCCCAAAATTTATCAATAATCCAACTTCAAGGTTATAGGCTTCTAAATAATTAATTGCTTGTGCAAAATGAACCTCCTCTAATTTCAGAAGTGATTTCAATTCTACTGAAATCACTTCTTCAACTAGAAAATCTACTCTTCTTTTTCCTATTTGTTCGGTTTTATAAAGAACTGGCATTTCAAACTCTCGTCTAAAGTTTATACCGTTTTCTGCCATTTCATATTCGAGTGCCCGCTGATATATAACTTCCTGAAAACCATTACCTAAGGTTTTATGCACTTCGATTGCGCACCCGATTATTTTACCCGTTAATTCCGAATATTTTAAATCTTCAATACTCATAAAAAAATCCCTAAATCCTTATAATCCCATAAATCCTAGTTCGGACTACTTCGTTATCAGTGCTTTCAATGTGTCAAGGTTTCTCGAGACCATCATACCAGGAATTTTTACCACAGAGCCTATTTGTGCCAGAAAACTACCTTTTACTTCTCCTGTTTTATATGTTGTAAACCCTATTCTGTATAGACCTATGGTTAAAGCTTTTAACGGGTTGCTGACTTCGCTTGTCATTCGCATTAACGAATTATAATAATTACCGGACGGTTGTTTTGGCATTTCTCCCGAATCATCGTTTTGCATTATTGATGTCCAAACAGCGTCTTTTCCTTTCGTAAGTATTTCATCAATTGATGTAACGCCTCCGGCTTTCTCAAAAGATATCCATGTGTCAAAATAACTTGTCTTGTCTGTCTGATTGGCGGTGAATTCCTCCATTACAAAATCTCCTTTTTCCGGCTTCATATCGGTTACGGGCGATACCATTCTGATTCCGATTTCGGGAGATGCAACAGGAATCCAAAGGTATAAATAAAAATATTTTTTTCCGCCTTTTTCTTCATCGGGTGTTATTCCGGGTTTCATAAATCCGTAAAAACTAATAAGGTCTGTATAGGGGATTCTTATTTCCTTTCCGAAAACAGATTTCTTTCCAAGGTCAGCTCCGAAGCTTCCGAGATCCTGGGACTTAACTATGTTAGTAAATAAAATGGTTATTGCAAAGAATAATAATAAATTTTTCATAGGGTGCTTTTTGGGGTTTAAAAAAATATAATATAATTATTTCCCTTATTTTGTGTAAGGAAATAACGGTTATTTTTGAGTAGTAATGCTTTTTTTAATTATATATCTGTAATCGGTTTATTTTTCGGCATAGACATTAATGCTGTATGCCCCTGTTCCGGATTCTCTGTATTTTTGTAATTGTTCTTTTGTTAAGAATTTTTGAAGTGTTTCTTCGGGTAATGTTATTTGATATTCCTTATCGACTTTGATATTTTTGAATCCTGTCTTTTCAATTATGCCGAGATATTCTTCTTTTTTTAGTGCTCCCGATATACATCCCGCGTATAATTCTGCAACTTTTCGTAATGAATCCGGCAAGTCACCGGTTAAAACTATATCGGATACGGAGAAATGCCCGCCGGGTTTCAGTATTCGGAAAATTTCAGAAAATGCTTTTTCTTTATCGGGACACAAATTCAGAACACAGTTACTAACCACTACATCTACAACGGCGTCTTCTATTGGCATTTTTTCAATATCACCGTAGACAAATTTTATATTTTTATATCCTGTCTTTGCAAGATTTTCATTCGCTCTTTTGAGCATTTCTTCTGTAAAATCGAGACCTATTACCATTCCGCTTTCCCCTGTCTGACTTCTCGCAACAAAACAATCATTACCTGCGCCCGAGCCAAGATCAACTACGGTATCTCCCTTTTTTATTCTTGCGAATTCAGTGGGCATTCCGCAACCGAGTTTTAAATCTGCATCTTTATTGTATCCTTCCAATGTTTTATATTCACCTTCGAATGCTTTAAATTCGACGTTTGCACAGCAGGTAGTTTCCGTACAGCATAAATCCTTATCCTGTTTTGGGTTTACTGCAATTTCCGAATACTTCTTTTTTACTACTTCTTTAATTTCTTTTGAATTTTCCATTATTTTTTTTTTAATTTATACCATTTATTTTTTAATTATTTCTACTAACTCTATGCGAACCCTACGGGTACGTAATCTTGTAATCATTCAACACTACAAATATGTTTGCCCTACGGGCAAATTTTAAAAATCTGTATCTTATAAGAAACTTCTGAACAACGATGATTTAAATAAAACGACAACTATTTGACCGTATATTTCTTCTGGATTCCAGTGTTCCCAGCCTCCGCTGGGACTGGAATGGAAAGTTGTGTTTTTGTTGTTTTTCGGATGTCTCTTATAAATATTTTTTTTGTTCCCATGGGTAACACATATTTGTATTAAGGGTTCGCATAACCTTTCTCGTGCCCGTAGGGTTCGCATTTAATATTTAATAAAAAATCTACATTTATCAGTTATACATTTATTTTTCTTTCTAATTTATTCTGCCATTTTGAGAAGAATTTTTTTACTAAAGAGCCAACTACAATCGTTTTCATGTTCAACGAAATGATTTTATTTGCAACATAATGTAATTCTATTTGCTTTCTCTATTTTTTGTCTGTCTTTTTTAATGGCTTCATCCTCTTCGAGGCCGAGCGAAACGAATAAAATAGCATTTTTTACATCTTTACTCTCTGAATTCGTGTTTATCATATAATTAATCCATTTCCCCTCTTTTTCGTCTAATATAAGCCCCGCCTCTTTTAAAACGCTCAGATGCTGAGACACGGTTGACGTAGCAAGCCCAAGTACAGCCCTGATTTCACAAACGCATAATTTCTTATTTTGAAGCATTTTCATTATCCTTATTCTGCTCTTATCGGATAATGCTTTAAATATTTGTTCCTGTTTTTCAAGCATTTCGTTTCGTTATTTAACGAAATATAATAGGAAAAGTTTCGTTTTTCAATGCTTTTATTTTATTGAGTATTGAATTTTAATGTTTTTATCATAATGTTGAAATATTAAAAATTATATTTGGTTTATGTATAATAAAATAAATGATTTTTTAGCCGACTGGAAATTTGAAAGTGAAACCACTGTTAAAATCCTTTCTGCCTTAACCGATAAATCTCTGACACAAAAAGTATATGATGAAGGAAGAACTCTCGGATATCTTTCGTGGCATCTTGCAGTTACAATTTCGGAAATGTTCGAACAGGCAAAGATAAATCTTGGGATAAAACTTGATGAATTAAATGAGCCGGATTCTTCAAAGGAAATTCTTGATTCATACAAAAAAGTAAATGATGTATTGGTAAAATATCTTTCTGAAAACTGGAAAGACGAAAACCTTCCTGAAGAACTGCCTATGTATGGGCAAACCTGGAAAAAGGGTGCCGTTCTGGATTCTTTGATTAAGCATCAGACACATCACAGGGGGCAGATAACGGTACTTATGCGTCAGGCGGGATTAGCGGTACCAGGTATTTATGGTCCATCTAAGGAGGAGTGGAAAAATATGGGAATGAAAGAGGCAAAATAATGACTAATAACTAATGATTAATGATTAATGAATATTTGGGGTCACTCAATTGTATTTACTATTTTTTATTTTTTAAATAATTCCTCTTTACAATAAAAAACCTCCTATGAAAAGAATATTTTTTATTTTTGTTTTTTTATTTACGTCCTTTTATCTTTTTGCACAGGATTTTGAACTTGTCGAGAGTGTTCCGGTTGAAACGTTTATGGAACAGTCTAATTTGCCACGCTGTTTTGATGTCTGGCTTAAGATGATAAACGAAGCTAAAAGCACAATAGACATTGAGACTTTTTATTTTTCAAGTAAACCGGGAGAGCCGCTTGAAGATATAATTTCCGCACTTAAATCTGCGGCGGGCAGAGGGATAAAAATCCGTATTATTGTTGATTCAAGTTTTTACGCTAAAAATGAAAAGTCGTCTGATTTGCTCGAGGGTTTACAGAATATCGAAATAAGGAAAATACCATTTGGAAATATTGGCGGGGGGGTTATGCACGCAAAGTATTTTATTGTCGATGGGGAAAATCTGTTTCTTGGAAGTCAGAATATGGACTGGCGGGCTATTAAACATATTCACGAAATTGGGTTGAGAATAAAAAGCAAAAAATTTGTATGGGAGTTTATAAATATTTTTGAAAATGACTGGCGGTTATGTAAACGGCATAATTCCGCAGATATTGAAAATTTATTAAAGGTGTCTGTCTCCGGTTTTTCGGAAAAACATCCTTTGAAATTAACAGATAAAAATTATGGGAGTTTATTATTATATTCTGCATTTAGTCCCTATAATTATATTCCGGGAAATTTTAATACTGAGCTTGATGAAATATTGAAATTGATTAAATACGCACGGAAAAGATTAAATATTCAGATTTATTCATATTCAACCAAAGGTGAAAAGAGTTCCGAATTTGATAAAATTGATAAAGCTCTCAGAAAAGCTGCCAAGAGGGGCGTAAAAATAAAAATTATTTTTCCTGACTGGGCAACCGGTAAAAAGAGTATTGACGTAATTAAAAATCTTTCACAGGTAAAAAATATAAAAATTAAAATCAGCTCTATTCCTCAATACAGCGGCGGGTTTATTCCTTATTCGAGGGTAGAACATTGCAAGTATTTTATATCAGACAATAATTATTCTTTTATAAGCACCTCTAACTGGGAAGATGATTATTTTTATAAGTCACGTAATGCGAGTGTAATTATCAAAAACGGAAAGGTAAATTCAGAATTAAAAAAAGTATTCAATTCAGACTGGAATGGACCGCTGACCGAACCCATTGATGTAAGTAAAGACTATAAACCTCCGAAACGCAATTAGCAATTAGTAGTTAATAGTTAGTAATTAGTAGTTAACATAATTCATTGTTCCTTCCTTATTATTTTCCGATATCTTCGTTCCACTGGGTGGGGTTTTCTTCGATAAACTTTTTCATCGTTTCAATGCATTCGGATATATTTAAATCGATAACTTCAACGTCCATAGATTCCATAAATTCCTTTGCACCCAGAAATGTTTTTGATTCTCCTGCAATTACCTTTTTGATTCCAAACTGTACAACAGCTCCCGCACATAGATAACAAGGCATAAGCGTGGAATATAAAACTGTATTTTTATAATTTCCAATTCTTCCTGCATTTCTAAGACAATCAATTTCCGCGTGAGTGACCGGGTCGTTATCCTGAATTCTTTTATTGTGTCCCCTTCCGATAATTTTTCCTTCTCTGACAAGAACGGAACCTATTGGGATTCCGCCTTCATTCAATCCGATTTTTGCTTCTTCTATTGCTGCTTTTATAAATTCATTCATAATGTATTCTATCCGTTGATAAGTTCCTTTGCTCCTTTAATTGATGCAGCGGTTATTTTTTCCCCGCTGAGCATTTTTGCAATTTCTTCTATTTTTTCTTCCCGGGTAAGTGGTTTTATTTCTGCAATTGTTTCTTCGTCTTTAACTTTTTTACTTACCCTGAAGTGATTGTCGCTTCTTGCGGCTATTTGAGGCAGGTGGGTGATTGAAATTATCTGGTGTGATTCTGAAAGTTTTTTAAGCAACTTACCCACTTTATCCGCTATTCTTCCGCTGATACCTGCATCTATTTCATCAAAAACAAGTATCGGAACATTATCTTTATTGCTCATTGCTGTTTTTATTGATAGCATAATTCTTGAAACTTCTCCTCCCGAAGCTGTTTTTCTTAACGGTGAAAATTCGCCGCCTTTATTTGTTCTTATTAAAAATTCAATATCGTCAATTCCTGAAGGGGTAATAAGTATGTTTTTTTTAGAGATTGTAAAAGAAAAATGGGATTGCCACGTCGCTTCGCTTCTTGCAATGACAGGGGGGTCAGACAGAGATGGGTAATTTGTGGTTTTAAATTCATTTTTAATTTTAAGTTCTGAATTCTCAAGTCCGACTTCTTTTAAATATTTATTTACTTCGTTTTCAAAATATTTAATCGCTTTTTTTCTTATTTCAGATAATTTTTTAGAAGCATTTATTATTTTTTCTTTTTCAAGTAAAATTATTTCTTTCTTTTTTTCTATTTCGTAGTCATAGTTTTCTGTTAAATTTAATTCTTTTTCAAGTTCCTCTGCTTTTTTAATTAGTTCATTAATTGTTAAATTATACTTTTTCTTCAAAAAATTCAAAGCTCCAAGCCGATTTCTTATTTCTTCAATTCTTTCAGGGTCAAAATTAACTCCTGAATTATAATTTGAAAGTACGCCTGAAATATCTTTAACATTAATATAAGCAGATTCAAGTTCTTCAGATAATTTTTTCAACTCATTATCAAATTTTGAAGATTTTTTAAGTTCCTTTATAACATTATGTATGCCTGACAATATATTATTTTCACTTTCATACAATAGGTTAATGCAGTTATTAATAGATGAAGATATTTCCTCAACATTTTCCATTTTTTTAAGTTCATTTTCCAGCTCATTATCTTCTTCCGGACGGGGATTTACATTATTAATTTCTTTTAGTTGAAATTCCAAAAAATTTTTTCTTTCAATAAGATTATCTTTTTTTCCTTTCAGTTCTGAAAATTCATTTATTAATTTCTTATAATTATCAAACAGTATTTTATATTTTTTTAAAATATCTTCTCCATCTGAATAATTATCAATAATATTTATATGTGTGTCTTTATTCAATAAAGACTGGTGTTCATTCTGCGAGTGTATATCAATTATTAAATCTCCAAAGTTTTTAAGAATATTTAAAGGTACCGGGTTGTCATTTATAAAATTTCTGCTGACTCCTTTATTATTTAATTCTCTTCTTAAAATTATATAATTTCGGTTTTCTGTTGCTTCAATTTTTTCTTCATTATATAAAGTATTTAAAAATTCCTCTACATATATGTTCTTTTCAAAGTTAAAATGCCCCTCTATTACAAGTTTTTCATTATTATTTTTAATAATTGAATAATCAGCCCGCTCACCAAGGATAAGTCCAAGTGCATCAAGAATAATTGTTTTCCCCGCACCTGTCTCTCCTGTTAAAATATTTAATCCATCTTTAAAGTTAAGTTCTGATTCCTTAATTATCAGGTAATTTTTTATGAAAAGTTTTTCTATCATTTATTAAATAAATAATAAATAAAAGCAGATATAGTTTTGTTAATTATGTTTAAAATATAAAAATAGATGAATATTTGATAGTAAATTAATGTAATTATAAAAATGAATTAATTTTAATTGTTATGTTTACAAATAAATAGAGAAAAGATAAAAATAAAAAAATTTATATATTTATTGTTAAAAACTGTGAGATATTAAGAATTTAATAACAATGTTTTAACAAAATTATTGATTCTTAATATTTTCTTTTATTTCTTCAATAGATTTGGACAAAGAGTTGTTTTGTTTAGTTAAATCCTTTATGGTTTTACAGGCATAAAGAACAGTTGCATGGTCTTTGCCTCCGAAATTAAGACCAATTGTTTCCAGAGTTAAGTTTGTCATTTCTTTTGTAAGATACATAGCAACCTGCCTTGCAAATGCAATTTCTTTGGTTCTTTTTCTTGAAAGGATATTATTTTCAGAAGTATTATAATATTTTGCAACTTCGGAAATAATTATATCAACAGTGATGTTTTTAGATTTATGTATATTTCCGACAACTCTTTTTAAAACACGTTCTGCAATTTCGAGAGTTATTTCACCTCCGGAAATAGTGCTTTCCATAATCATTCCTGCGAGACAACCTTCAAGATACCGGACATTATCTTTAACGTTTGAGGCAACAAAATGAACAATTTCATCAGTAATATCAATATTATCCTCTTCAAGTTTTTTCTTAAGAATGGCAACTCTCATTTCCCAGTTCGGCGGCTGAATGTCAACTGTCATTCCCCATACCATTCGTGATATAAGTCTTTCTTCTATATCTTTAATCTGATTCAGGGGTTTATCGCAGGAAAAAATTATATGCTTGTTATTGCTGTGCAGAGTATTGAATATCTGGTACATAAAATCCTGTGTACCGGGTTTTCCTGCAAGATATTGTATATCATCGACAATGAGAACATCGAGGGATTTATAAAACGCATCAAGTTCTTTTATTCCCGTTTTATCATCGGTAAATCCAATTTTTCCGTGTGCCATACTGGTTGTAAACTGGGTTGTGAAATCGGGAGCTGTTGTATAGTATACTTTCTTTGAGGGATTTTTTCTTATAATTTCATTTCCGACAGCATGAACGAGATGTGTCTTTCCAAGGCCAACACCGCCGTATATAAAGAAGGGATTGTAGAGTTTTCCCGGATTATTGGAAATTGCATAAGCTGCAGCAACAGCTACTTTATTATTTTCACCTTCAACAAAGGTATTAAATGTAAATTTATTTTTTAAGTTTGATTCATATCCCTGCTCACGGAAATTTGAAACAACCGGTTTTATAAAATTTGCCTGTGGTTTTGAAATATCGAACATACGGGATACGGGTTCGTTGTTACCCTGTTCCTCTTTCTCATCAAACAGACTATCCTGCAAAACTTCATAATTTAAGCGCCCGTTTTCTCCGAGAAGTCCGCTTTCGATAATTTTTCCAATTTGTTTATTAAACCGTCTTTCAATGATTGAATAATAATCTTTACTCGGGACTATTATTGTAAGGACATTATTTTCAAAGCTCTTAGGGGTTATTACGGAGAACCAGGTATTTATTTCACTTTTTTTTAGGTTATCGGAAAGTAAATCGAGAAAATTATTCCATAAAGAAACAGCGTGATTTTCCGTAGATTTCGAAGCAACAACGTTATTATTTTTGTCCGGTTCCTGTTGTTCCTGAGAGTTTTCTAAAGTAGTAAATGTAATCGCCACAATAACAGAATTATTGAATTATTAACAAAACGAACTTATTTAAAAAATTACTTTAAGATGTACCAAAAAAAACAATATGTTTTTAAGGTATTTTGCTGCCTGTTAATAACAGACAGAAGACCAAATAACAGCTATATTTTAAAGACTGTTATTTTAAAAAACAAAGGATATTAACAATTTTTGTTAATAATTTATTCCAGCAAGTAACAAAACGGTTCTGTTCAAAAACGTAAGCGAAAGTTATTAACAAGTTATTAACTAAAAAAATGAACTAACATCCTATCTGTAATATTAATCATTCTATTTGATTAAGTCAAGAATTAATAAAAAAAATTTTTGTTTTAATCAAAACCAAATGTTTATTTTATATCACTATTTATTACCCACACCAAAAAACTTTTTATTATGTGCAGAAATAAATAAATATAATATAAAAATTCTATTAGTTAATTTTAACATACTTTTTTAATAATTTGAATAATTCAGGATATATAAAACAGGAATACTTCAGATTCGTATTAAATTCTCTTGAGAGGGAATTAAGATTATGTAAATATAATATAGATGAAAAAAAAGTATTTAATCTCATTAATTATATAAAAAATTCCGATAATATTCTTTTAGATATTTACACATTAACCAAAATAAAAGGTCTTGACAGATTCGCCCGATACCTTTCCTTTGTATATAAGAAAGCGAGTACTGAAAAAATTAATTTTGATAATCTTTATAATAATTTTTGTAGCGACAGGGATTACATAAAAAGTGAACTGATAGCTTTTTACGGAATGACAAAACCCGGACCAAAGAGAGTTAAAAAAACAGAACCAAAAGAAAAAAAGAAAGAAGAATTTTCAACACCGAAAGAAGAGTTGACAGAGATAAAGCCATCAAAGGATAAATTTAAAATACAAAAACACGATAACGAACTTGTTACAGAAGAATTCATAGAATCGGACATAAATGAAATATCGGAAACACCATACAGGTTCAGCGGAAGCGAAGGAATTAAAAAAAATTATCTTGAACTTATTAATACATCCAAAGAAGAAAAAGGTGATGAAAAAGTATTTGAACTTCCCGACACCAACACCAAAATAAAAATAAGCGGGAAAATCAAAAAAGAAACACCAATTCCGGAAAAGAAATCCAAAAAGGAGAAAAAAAGAGACGAAAAGCAGGAAACATTATCGTCGGCGTTTAGTCTTGACGATATTACCGGAAAACCGGAAGAAAACCTGACCGACAAGAAAACAACAGATATCCCGATAGAAATACCCAAAGAACCCTCAATTGACATTAAGGCTATTGAAATTATCGAAGAGGAAAAGCCCGTAGAAATTATTACTCAGAATGAAAAACAACCCGGTGAGGAAAAAACGGACGATGAAGTTCTTACAAAGCAGATAAACACCGAATACACAATATATGAATCGGAATTGACAACACGGAATGCACAACTCGATACCGATTTCGACGAGTTACAAATACTCATAACAAAAAAATCAAAAGATACAGAAACAAAAGATAATCTATATCTTAAAATAATTGAGAATGCAACCTTTATGGAGGAGTATTCGGCAAGAATGTCCTTTGAAGTTATAACGAACATCTACGGAATAATAAAACTTGCATTCTTTACCGCAACAGAAGAAAGTACCGATATAAGCAAAGGCTATATACCTGTATTTAAGGATGCAATAATGTTAATAGAAAGTCTTGTTAAGGGAATTGATTTTAGCAATCAGAAAAAAGTTATTAAAGGAATTGAAAAAATAAAAACGGATATCATAGAAGACAAACAGCAAAAGGAAAGCATAAGAAAGATAAAAAAGGATAAAAAGGAACTTGAAAAACATCTTAGCCAGAAATATTCTGATACTACCCAGATTGAAAAACTAATTTTACTAAAACAATACATTCTTGAAGTAGAGAATATTTTCAACTCGCTTGATACCATAAAAGGAGATTATGTTTCCTACGAAGCAGTAAGAAGATTATCCACAACATTTATCAGGTTCAAGGAAATGGTTAATATATCAAAGATACTGAATATTAAAAAACTTGCCCAGTTAGCGGAATCAAGCTACGTTTTTGTGAAATTCATCCAGAACTACAGATTAAATCCGTTTGAAGCAGAAATAAAAGAAATATTTGGTTATATAGTCTATAATTTCAAATTAATTTATCTTGATAAACCAACGAAAGAACTTGATTTATTTATATCATATTTAAATGACCCTGTGAAAATTTTTGACAACATAAGAAAGGAGAAAAAGAAAAATAATGAATAACTATGCGGTTATTATGGCAGGAGGAGTAGGGCAGAGATTTTGGCCCAAAGGTACATCAAAAATACCAAAGCAATTTTTAAAAATCTCCCACGATACCGACACGATGATTCAACAGACGGTAAAACGTCTTGATGGATTTATCAGCCCGAATAAAACATTTGTAGTAACAAACAGAACATATAAAAACATTGTGCGCAAACAAATTCCACAGATACCCGAAGAGAATATTATTTGCGAACCGTTCGGAAGAAATACCGCACCCTGTATCGGACTGGCGTGCATTTTTATAAACAGGTTTGAGCCCAAAGGAAATGTGTTTGTACTTCCGGCAGACCACGTAATTGAAGACTTAGAGAATTTTCGAACTACGGCAAAATGCGGACTAAAATTTTCAGAAGAAAACGGAGGAATAGTAACACTTGGAATACTGCCGACAAAACCGGAAACCGGTTACGGTTATATTCAATTTGACCCCGATAAAAAAATCGACATTTCTTTTGAAAGCGGAAATAATACAGCAATAGAAAAAGAAATATTTAAAGTAAAAACATTTGCGGAAAAACCGTCATACGAAATTGCAAAAACATTTATTGACAACGGCGACTTTTTATGGAACAGCGGTATGTTTATATTCAGGGTTGACTCTATGATGGACGAAATCAAATCTTATCTTCCGGATTTATACGAGGCATTAATAAGACTTGAAAGCACATTACTGCGGCACGAAGATTTTGACAAAGCCCTTGAAAATGAATATTCGTTACTGAAAGGGATTTCGGTAGACTACGGCATAATGGAAAAATCAAAACAGGTTTATATTATAAAAAGTAATTTTGGCTGGAATGACCTCGGCTCCTGGGATGAGATTTATAATATGAGAAGCAAGGACACAAATGGGAATGCATCCGAAGGAATGACGCTCAAAATAAATTCAAAAAATTGCCTTGTGATTAATGACCAGCGGATAACAGCACTGGTTGGAGTCGAAGACCTGCTCGTTATAGATACGGACAACGGGCTTCTCGTATGCAAACGCGGTGAATCACAAAACGTAAAAGAGGTTGTCGATTACCTCAGAAGAAAAGGAATGGAAGAATACTTATAACAATTAACAATTAAAAATTAATAATTAATAATAAAATAACAAAAAACTTCCATTCCAGCATAAGCTGGAATCCATTTTAAAGTACATTACATCACAAGTACACAAAGATAAGAAAAAAGTTTTAAAATAATAAAATGAAATTAGAACACCTTGGTATTGCGGTAAAATCATTAGAACAGTCGGTTCCGGTATTTGAGAAAATTTTTGGAGTCAAAGCGTCACCTGTTCAGATAGTGGAAGAGCAGAGGGTAAAAGTTCAGAAGATAAAACTTGAAAACATAGATATAGAAATACTTGAAGGAACCGACCCGGAATCACCCATAAGTAAACACATCGAAAAAAGGGGGGAAGGAATTCAGCACTGTTCCTTTGAAGTGAGCGATATTATTAACTCACTGAACGATTTAAAACAGAACGGAATAAAACTAATTAACGAGGAACCGAGAACGGGAGCAGACGATATGCTGATTGCTTTCCTGCACCCCAAATCTACAGCTGGAATACTAATTGAGCTTGCCCAGAAAAAGAGTTCATAGAGTTCATGAGGTTTATAGAGTTAATAGGGTTATTAGTGTTACGATTGTTAATTAAGTTCGAAAAGAATAATAAATAAATAGAGACATATGAAAAACAATAATAACACAAACTTTCATTCCAGCGAAAGCTGGAATCCAGAAATATGTTGATAGTTTATGTTATGGCTGTTTATTAAAAATAACTTTTGAAACAGCCCCTCTGTAGCTATTCATTTAACGTCACCGGAACCTCAGCTTCGACACCCATTACAAACAGATAATAATATCTTGCTCCGGTTCTTGAGTCGGTCAGATTTACAGGATAAAATTTGTAGGTTCTCACCATCCCGCAGCCGGTACCCGCAAGAATTTTAGACCCCTTATAAACATCGACAGCATATTGCGCCAATATTCCTCCGCTATACTCGTTTGCCGATACGTTATCTATCCTTATACACGGCTGTATATTCCTTAAGCTTGATAATTGTTCTGCGGTTGGTCCAAGAAACCATACTTTTAACATATCTGGGCGAGACAGAGTAAATCCGGCGCTGGTAAACCATTTGGAAACTGTAATATTCCAATCGGCTTTAGCCGTTAATGTAATATTCGGGTCATAAGACTTTATATAATAAAAATCGGGAAATCGTAAAACAAACTCTAAGGAATCGGCATTGATTCTTGGACTTATTTCACCGTCATAAACACTCCATCTGATTTTAGGGTTTATCGGCGAGATGTTATAAATATATTTTGATGTAGTCATGTAATAGGAATAATTACCAACCCTCTGTGCATCAAGCCTTGTACCATTTACCGTTACGGAATCTACCGCAACATAATGCCGGAGGTCTTTATAAAAATATGCTTCAGCATAACATTTATACTGAAGCTGGTCGTATGTTTCTCCCGGTTCAGCTTTACGGTTGTCTATAGTTCTCATAAATGTCAGCACGGCATCGTATTTATATAAATCCGCCTGATAAATATCCAAATCAGCAATAAAAGGTGCGTGATTAATAACGCCGGGCCTTTCCTGAGCAGGAAGTTCGTTGATTGATAATAAAATTGTAAAAAATAAAACAACAATAATTTTTTTCATAAATATTTGATTTTTTTATGATAACACTCTTTTAATAAAATAAGTTCAGAAAGCGATTTTAGTAAATATTCATAAAAAAACAATTGAATATATATTCTTCTTAATATATTTTTATTAAAATGAAAATAGAAGAAAAACTAAAAAATCTTCCTTCTTCCCCCGGAGTCTATCAGTTTAAGGAAGCATCGGGAAAGGTGATTTATGTCGGCAAAGCAAAAAACCTGAAAAACCGCGTCAGGCAATACTTTCAAAATACACCCGCATACGGAAAAACAGCCACAATGATATCAAAAATCGCAGATGCTGAAATTACGATTACAGATAATGAGGTTGAAGCATTGATTCTTGAATATAATTTGATCAAGGAACTTAAACCAAGATACAACGTAAATCTAAAAGATGACAAGTCATACCCTTACATAGTTATAACAAAGGAACCATTTCCGAGAATTTTTCCCACACGAAAAAAGCGTTCCGACGGCTCAAGGTATTTCGGACCATACACGGACGTTAAGTCGATGAGGTACGCATTAAAGATTATAAGCAATACGTTCAAAGTTCGTTCCTGTAATTTTAATTTAGCCGAAGAAAGCATAAAGACAGGTAAATTTAAAGTCTGCCTTGATTATCACATAAACAAATGCGAAGGACCATGCGAGGCACTGCAAACGAGGGATAGTTATAATGAATCAATAGAACAGGCGGCGAGGCTGTTAAACGGAAAAACAATGTCGCTACTGAAAGAGCTAAACGACAAGATGAAGGCACTCTCAGAGAATATGCAATTTGAAAAAGCCGCAAAACTAAGAGATAAAATTGAATCATTAAAAGTATATTCGGAAAAACAAAAAATGATCGGCGAGGAAATCATTGACAGGGATATTTTTGCCGTAGAGACGATGGAAAACGACGGTTGCGGAATGATACTTAAAATCCGCGATGGAAAAGTTATCGGAAAAACTCATTTATATATAGGGAATGTGATAGATAAAGAAGAAAACGAACTGATTGAAAATCTTATAATAGATTATTATTCAAAAACGGAATACATTCCGGACGAAATTTTTGTTCAAACGGAATTAGAAGAAAAAGAATCCTTAACAAAATGGTTACAGGGTAAAGAAAAAGACAAAACAAAAAAAGTTGAAATAATAAATCCTAAAATTGGCGAGAAGGCAAAACTTGTGAATATGGTTAAAGCAAATGCGAAGTTGATGCTTGACGAGCTGAAACTTGCCAAAATAAAAAAAGAATTTATTACCCCTTCTGTCGAAGTATTAAAGAACAATTTAAAAATGGATATTCTTCCAAGGAGAATAGAATGTTTTGATATTTCACATATTCAGGGTACAGATACGGTTGCATCAATGATTTCTTTTCTTGATGGTAAACCGAGAAAATCAGAATACAGGAAATATAAAATACAAAGTGTTTTAAATGAAGCGGGCGAACCCGATGACTTTCTTTCAATACGTGAAGTGATTTACAGGAGGTATAAAAGACTGCTTGAAGAAAATAAATCACTTCCCGATTTGATTGTAGTAGACGGGGGAAAAGGGCAATTATCATCTGCGGTGAAGGTTTTAAAGGACATAGGGATAAGAACGCAAGACACGAGAGGTGAGACGCAAGAGGGAAGAGAGAAGAAGGAAAATATTTATAGTGCAATTGTTCCAGTTGACAGCAAGGGGGCAAGCCCCCTTGTCTTGCCGAAGTCGGTTTATATAATCGGGCTTGCTAAAAAACTTGAAGAAGTATTTTTGCCGGGAGAGAGCGAGGCGGTTTCAATTCCAAAAGCATCTGCCGGCTTAAGACTTCTGCAGAAAATCCGCAACGAAGCACACAGGTTTGCAATTACATTTCATCAGTCAACCAGGGATAAAAGAACTTTGACCACCGAACTTTTAAAAATACCCGGAATAGGGGAAAAAACAGCCCAAAAGTTACTAAAAGAAATCGGTTCGGTAGAATTAATCAAAGAAAAAATAGAAACGGATTTTGAAGAAGTTAAAAAATTGGTTGGGAAAAAGACGGCGGAGAAATTATTAAAATACCTCACTTTGCAATGATAAGAGAATTTTGAATACCTCACCCCCGCCCCTTCTCCTTAAAGAAGAGGGGTGAGGGAGATTCGAAAAGTCCTCAAAAGAATTATTGGTTTCCCCCCTTTTTGCAGGAGAGTGATTAAAGGCGAGGTGAAATATAAAGAGAATCAGAAAAAAAATGTTATGAAAAAATACAATAAGGAACGCGCAAGATATTTGAGAAAGCAGCAAACAGAAACCGAAAAAATTTTATGGAAAACACTAAGGAACAGGAAAATATGTAAAACAAAATTCAGACGCCAACACCCAATCGATAGCTATGTAACAGATTTCTGCTGCGAAGAAAAGAGATTAATAATAGAAATAGACGGTAAAATACATGACGAACCGGAAAATAAAGAATATGATAACATAAGAAGCGAATACCTTGAACTAAAAGGTTATAAAATTATCAGGTTTAGAAATGATGAAATAAAGGAGAATCTAAAAACGGTTGTAAAAAAGATTATAGAATACCTCACCCCCGTCCCCTCTCCTTAAAAGAGAGGGGGGAGAGTTTTGATAGAAAATAGAAGATTGAACCTCACCCTCCGACAGCATTCCACAAAGTAGAGTAGAGAGAGTTTTGATAAAAAACAGAAGATAGAACTTCACCCCCGATACATTTCCACAAAGGAGAAGCGATGGAGAGGTTCGAAAAGTTCTTAAAAAATTTATTCGTTTTTCCCTCTCCTTGCAGGAGAGGGATTAAGGGTGAGGTGAAAAAAGAATAAAAAAAAGACGACCCCTTAGGTCGTCTTTGTTAAGTTCTAATTTCTAACTTCTGATTTTATTTCACCAGCATCATTCTTTTTGTCTCAGTAAATGAGCCGGCAATGATTTTGTAAAAGTATGTTCCGCTCGGAAGATTTGTTCCGTCAAATTCAACATTGTAAATCCCGGCTTTTAAATCCTGGTCACAATATGTTGATACGAGGTTTCCGAGAATGTCGTATATTTTAAATGTAACGTGTTCGTTTTTCGGAATTGAGAATTTAATATATGTTGTCGGATTAAAAGGATTGGGATAATTCTGATTCAAAAAGTAATTATTCGTAAACTCCGTGTAATTCTGTATACCGGTTGTGTTTTGAGTTGCCATTTGTTTTTTGGTCTGCTGGACAGTTGCAGCGGAGTTCAATGGACTTCCCTGCATATAAACAAATGCACCGAATTCGCAATTATCAATTGCCCATCCCGCCGGAACAGTATAATTTAAAGTTTTTGTAATTACAACACCGTTATTCCAAGTTCCACCGGAATTAAGAAGGTCTCCTGTTGTACCGTTTATCATTGCCCTTACAACATGATTATGAACATAGTTAGAGCCGCCGGTACAGCTTGAATTACCCGATTGGGAATAAATGAGGTTGCTTTCTGTCATTACATAATTAACATAATAATTTCCAACCAGATTACTTAGGGCAGTAAATGATAAATTAACAGTTAACTGCCTTGTACCCGGATTATATGTTTTTGACCAACTCATTCGGACCCCAGGCGCATATACAGATTGTGCCATAACCCAGGAAAACCAGGCGGAACGGCTGATCTGTCCGGTTCTCCGTCCGATAGTAGCAGTTGGGTAGGCGTTTAACCCAAGGTTGCTAATCATAGTATAGGTATCGGTTGTTGCGAAGGGATCGCTTCCCGTTGGTCCGTGGTACTCAAGGGCGAGAGTTTTGGGGTATGCCTGTAAAATTTGTTCAAGAATCACATGCCCACAGGGACACCATTGGCACCAGGTGCCGGTCGAACCTTCAAAGAGAACGAAATTTGTATCTGTCTGTGAAAAAGACGGGGAAGAAAAGAATAGAATGATTAATAAGAAAAGAGGAAAAATTAACTTTTTCATATTTTTAAATTTTATGTTAAAAAAGGGTTTAAAATCTTAAGAACAATTATTAATATCATTAAAGTTAATAGACATTTTCAATAAAAACAATATTAATATCAGGATACAAAATATTATTATGTTTACTATTAAGTTAAACTGTAATAATATCCCGTTATTTTAACAAAACCATTTTCTTGACATCAGAAAACCAATCAGATTGAAG